>Ga0163109_10002604_pt1 | contig 14019 bp, 5 predicted proteins | sample CRUFie1St13metaG_FD_108704 | JGI IMG/M metagenome (GOLD analysis project Ga0163109, IMG submission 108704) | Marine microbial communities from the Costa Rica Dome - CRUD Field 142mm St13 metaG | ecosystem: Environmental > Aquatic > Marine > Oceanic > Photic zone | place: Costa Rica: the Eastern... | reverse complement strand
GGTTGGGATGGTGTACATGTACTTCCAGATATAACCGTTAGCAGCAGGATCTTCGGTGAAGATTCCAGTAGCACTGGTGTAAGTACCTTGACCGCCAGAAGGAGTAGTCTTAGGCTCGTTAGTAGCAGTTTGACCAGTAGGGTTAGCAGGGTTCTCTCCGTTATAGAGACACTTGAATACTTCGTACTGGGAGTTAACTAGGTAATACTTGGCATCAGCAATGTTGGTAGCACCAGTAGCAGATGCTTTACCAATTTGACCACCACTACCAGGAGTAGTAGAATAGTCAGGCTTCCACATGTCAAACTTAGGGTTAGCAGCGGTATCCCAGTTGAAACGACGGATTACGCTACGAGCAAAGTCGGTGGTGATACGCTTAGCAGCAATGATGTCGTCATAAACATCATACTTCTCGGTTTGGTTGTCGAGGGGTACAGGGGGAACGTCCTCTGTAGCGTAACGGTAAACGCCAGTCAATGCTTCAGCATTGGTGTCGGCAGTACCATTCCAACCTTTCAGTGCTTGACCAGCGGTAGGAACAGAATTGGTCTGTGGTCCTACGCTGTGAAGGAGGAGGGAATTTTCGTAAACAGCTCTAATAGTAGCTTTGAAGGTGGCGGAAGCGTAGTTAGCGCCGATATAAACTTCATCGCCAGCTACAAAAGCAGTAGCATTAGCATTGAAAATTTCAAGGTAAGCATCCCATCTTTGGGGACGACCCACGAAGAAATACATCCTCGTTCTTTCAGCAGAAGTGTCTGCGCCGCCACTGGGCTCAGACAACGACTCAAGGAATTGGGTGGCGTTAAAAATTCTAAACTTATCTGAGATAATGGCAGCCATTGATAGTCTCTCGGTGTGTGAACGTTTTGTCTGATTTATTTATATTTATACGATTGAGAAGGGAATTATCTCGTCGTTAACACTGATTAGATCAGTGCCTCGGATGACCGTACATCCCTCTAATGTAGTAGCAGTTTTGGATGTGTAAGAGATTACAGATCCGTCCTCCGTCAATACGTGACCAGAATCAGCGAAATAGGTCGTGTTTTGTACAGCAAGAGACCCGCTAACTGTGCCAGTAAAATTACTGATGGTAACGGGATGCTGGATAGAAGGTATACCCATGTTAAATCTCGATCCATTCCCAAGAAGGGCGGAGTCATGACGGAAGTCAAAGTCACGAATAGTCATGGTTGGGTAGATAGAGTGTACATCCTGTAGTGTCATACCAGAGGAAACTCCAGTATCGATTAGAGCATTGTCTTGGAAAGACCCTAGAGTCAAACCAGCATTGCCGAGACTGTAATCTTCAAATCCAAGGGGTTGACCTTGATCTCTATTCTCTACCAAGAATGATCCGCCATTACGTAGGATAACCTCGTTATATGGAGCGGCAAGAGTTACAACATTACCATTTCTTTGGTTGATAAACGTCTCTAGTACATATTCTTCAATAATATAGTCAACGATAGCAGATCGGTAATCAATCTCTGTACCACCAGATAGTGAATTAAAGAGACCACCCAATACTAGGGTGACCCTTGAAGAAATGGTATCAATATCTTGGATCGAGTTAACAACCTTAGTTGATCTGTGGTGCATAACGAACGGACTAGGAACACTCTCGAATTCCTTAACAGCAACTCTCGTTACATCCAGATTTGTGAATGTGACGATGTTGGAAGACAACGTATCAATACGAGTCTGTGGATTTTCAACAATTTGTGTAGAAACTCCAGTTACCGTGTTGAGTACATCGAATTGGACTTCATTTGTTACAATAGTTTTTTCATAAGATGAAGTAATAACTTGTGATGTAGAAGCAACGGTGGCAGCAACACTACCGATAGTAACTGTACTGATAACTGCTGCTGTGTCAAGTGAAAGTTGCTGTTCTTGAGTTAACTGTACATCGACCTCGGTAACAGAGGCGACATTTGAAGTTACTAGACCAGCAGCTTCTTGAAGACCAGCATTAACGAAACTTACCTTACTCAAGGTAGAGTGAACGTTAGTAACAATGTTATTAGAAGTTGGTGGAATAATCGTAATTTGTTGATGTACTACACCAACCATGTCAACTACATCTTCTATATCAAACAATTGCTTGATCTCATTGGTATCAGTGAAAGCATCAATAACGTCACTGATAACCTGGATTTGTGCTGTCTTCTCAATCTCTGTAGTAGAGGATTGAGCAACACTACCCTCACTGAGGATAACGTTGACACCACCAGAAACGAGAGTAGTGAATTCTGGTTGAGATAGAATTAGTTCACCTGGAGCATGAGGAGCAGCAATAGATCCTTGGAATGCTCTAACAACATCGAGGAATCTGTATTGTTCCTTCCTTCTATAGTAAATGTATTCACCAGCAATTAGAATTCTACTTGGAGTATCTGGGAATCCTTGGGTGTTGGCAGCATAGATGATAGTAGAGTTCTGAGAAACAGGAGCATCAACAAATGTTCCCAAACCACCAGCGGTTGGGATTCCTTTGGGCAAGAATGCTTTGTTTGCCTTGATTTGGATAATCTTATTGACTTCCTCTGTAGTAATAGTCTCCAGAGTAGCAAGTGCTTCAAATCCAACAACACCACCAGTAATTTGAGTGATTTGCTGAGCAACATCCAGTTCCATTTCTGGTGCTACGATAGCAGGAGACTGTACCCTCGCTTCCGTTGGGAACTGCTCATTAGTCATCAAGACTTTATTTTCTTCGCCAGCAAGAGTGTTGATACCAGAAGTAATCTGTCTATCACTATTAACATCAGCGATGAAACCACCGAGAGAAATAATACTAGTAATACCCTGAGGACTGAATGGACCACCCTCAATTCTAATTTCGGTATTACCGAGCATAGTGAAGACAGAATCAATATCAGTTTGAATTCTGAGTTCAGTTAGAGTATCAATCTTACGAGTCTGTTCTTTGATTCTCTTATATCTTCTTGCTACTACAACTCTTGGTGGTTGGGTGTATCCACTACCACCATCAGTCAGAATAACATCTAGAATTTGACCACCATAAGCAATAACTTCTGCTTTCGCTCCACCACCATTACCATCTACAGGAATGAAGTGAACTTCAGGTGTAGTAAAGTATTCGTAAGCGGTTGGTTGTAGGAGAATACCCTCGTCAAAGAATAGTGTTAGGTCTCTTTGGTTGAACTGGATGTCAGCAACATTGAGAGTTGTGATAGCACCAAACTGGTTTACATTAGCAGTAACACTTAGACCTTCGCCCTCGGTGTCGCCCTCATAGTTAGTTGCCTGTACCTTAGCATAATGCTCATTCTGAATATAATAGTCATCAACATATGACTTGGTATATACCTGATCGGGAGTTCTTATGATCTCACGATACTCGCTCTCACCATCAATAAGAATCTTATCTCCAGGTAGCAAGTTAGCAAACATGGAGTTCTTATTGTTCCATGCCTTGTTACCACCTTCTACACCATACAACCAAGAAGGAACATTCTTTTCTAGAACTCTTTCTCCTTCGTCATCTACTTTATATTCTGCTTTTACAGTATATGATCCATTGATATCGTAGGAACTGAATCCAGCATTCTCTGGACAGATGGCAATAACAGTATTCTCATCAACAGTAACGTTAGTAGTATTCTGTAAAGTCAGGATAACTTTATCAGCACTTTCTTGACTTACATTCTGAACCTTACCAAGGATAGTATCACCTTGCTTGATATGGAAGTTTACACCAGAATACTCATACAATTCAGTAACTACCGTTTCAGTAATTCCAGTACCTTCGAGTGTTAGGTAAATTGTATTATTATAGGAGAACGGTTCAAAATCATAGAAAGTAAGAGTCTTCGCTACATCTCTACCATACATCAAAATGATGTTGACATCTTGGGTCGCTCTATTACCAGCACTATTTCTAGAGAACTGGAGTGGTTTTGTGAATGTAATGTTTGGACCAACGATAGTATAGGAATCAGTATCTCTCTGTAGAACACCATCAATAAAGACCAAAGCATACTTTGGATCGTCGATTTTTCTTACAGATTTAGTTACTTCATCCTGAATCAGGTATGGTCCACCAAATCTATATTCATACAAATCACTATTGATGTTGAAACGTTCGTAACTACCAATACTATAGATAAAGCACTTCTCGTAGTTCTTTAGAATTTCAGGAATCTCTTCAGGTGGTCCATAAAGATCATCGTTATCAATAGGTGGTTTTGTAAAACGGATGATGTCTGCTACAGTATCATCTTCATCTCTAATGATAGAGTAGGCATTACCGAATGGTTCGGTCTCTGTAGTTCTAGCTTTCTGAACAACACCGTTTAGAGTGACGATTAGATTTTCGTATGGATCTGTCTTTACAATAGATCCATCTTCCCAATATAGAGGGAAATCAGACTGGACACCATCAAACTGGTCAGCAATAGACTTGACTTTCCTGAAGTACCTGTCATTAAGAGAAGACTTCTTGAATTTGATTGCTCTACCGTAGAACTTAACAGAATCTGTCTGTTGACCTTCAGTAATCCTTTCACCTAGTGGTGGTTGAGCAAATGTAATTGTGTTTCCACTAATAGTAAATGCTGTGCCTGGTTCTTGGAAGATACCATCTAGAGTACAGATTAGTTGCTCATTCTTAGTAAGTTGTAGTGCTAGACCACTCTTCTTATCAATCAACGTAAATACAGTGTTGCCAACTAGGTTACCAGTAGATGGATCAAACTTACCATCAAAGGCAGGAGATAGACTTACGTTATATGTTACAGTTTCAGTAGCATCAAAAGTATCAATAGAGATAGAACCACGTCCTTCTTCTACTTTAAGATCTTCTAGTTTCTGTTGAATAACAGTAACAACTCTCTTCGATGTGATAGAAGAAATTTGTACAGGTGGCAGTTCAACTGTACTGATGTAATTAATAGATGGTTGAGAGACAGGCATTGGTGATGCGCCATCACTCTCGATGATCATCTCACCGAACAACTGGAAACCAGCAGGGTGTGTGGTTCTCTTAATTAGATCACGCCACTCATTAATAGAAGTCTTCGATCTAACTACGTAGGAATAGTCTTGATAGAAGTAAGAGTCTTGTAGACGCTGGTTAGCATTACTGAGTTTACCTCTATCAGAAGAGAAGAATCCAAAATTGTCTACATACGACCTAATGTCTGGTTGGAAGTCTGTACAATACTGTGTGTACAGTGTAGCGTTTCTATTGCCAAGATCTGATTTGATCTGAGCACCACTATCGAAAACCCCAGTGATACCAACGACTTTCAGCAGGTTACTTCCTTCTCTGTAACCATTATTAGCAACAATAGCAGTAGCACCTGTAGAAACCTGAACAATCTTCTCACCAAAGAAGAATGGTCCATTAATGTTTCTAAGTACGAATGTAGTAGGAGATTTGTAATATCCTAATTGAGATTCGTCGTTGTTAAATCCACGACCAGGATTGTTGATCCTAATATTTTGTGGAACACCGATGTTTGTAGACTCTAGATAGACCTTGACATCAGATTCGATAATTTTTGCTGTGGGTTTGTATGTAAACCCTCTACCTTCTTTCAGTACAGCAACTTCAGTGAGTTCTCCACCATTTTGCTTACAAACATACTCATACCTCTCACCATCAGTGTTTGTCAAGATGATGATTGGTTTTGAATAGTTCTCGCCTTGACCAATAATATTGAATCCAGTAACCACCTGTCTAACTGGATCCCAGATAGGATCTACAGATGCTTCATTTACTGAGGAAGGAACTACACCAGTTACAATTGGGATGTTGTTGTATCCTTGTCCTGTATTAACAACACGGACAGAATGAATATTACCAACAGCAAGTGTAGAACTAGTAATATAAGAAATTGTACCACTACCATCATATGCTGGTGTTTCGTTTAGTTGATATACGAATTTTGTATCGGTGTTGTATATAACATCCTTTGTCCCTGTTAAAGGATCATCGATTATCCTTAAATAAGAACCACCAGTATCAACATCTGGAGATACCTTAATGAAGTAGAAGTAGTTTTGGAAATTAATACTTCGTCTTTCTTGGTATGTGTTTGTGTAGATAGCAGGACCAAATCCTAACTTAATACAAACAAAAGCACCAGCATTACCAGGAGCAATGCCAGAAGTCTCTTTTTCTTCAGTAAAGATATTGTAGTTAGCACTAGAAGAGAAATCTAGGAATGTGTCTGCCATGGAGAAATGACTGACATCAAACTTATACTTGTAATACTTCTGAATATCTAGAACTGGGTTGATATTGAAGTTGGTATTGTCTGTGGAAAACTCTAGTTTGAATGCTTCCTCATCTACTGTTCTGAATAGAACTAGTTTCTGTGGGATACTACTATCGAAGAAAGAAGAACTATTAGATAGAACTTGAGGTTGATTAGAGTTATAATCATACGACACATCAATAACTTGTGTAGTAGGATCGTAATCGATCAAGAATGGTTTTGCTATATCAGCACCAAAAGGTCTGAATCCATCATCGAATCTGTAGAAAGCATCTTTTAGTGATACAGCAGCGTTATGATAATGGTTAGTTGGTGTTGTACCTTGCTGACCTCTCTCAACAGTAACTTCGTCGTTAAGTGGGTCAACTGCTTTAACTTTCAGAATTTCTTGACCAATTTTCAAGAAATCTTCTTGAGATACGTTATTAACGTTAGTTAGTTTGAGAACAGTGTTATTGTAAGCAAAACCTACGTGGTCAACTTCCAATACTAGTCTTTGTGGTGAGGTTTCAGTAACACCTCTGTTCAGGTCAGCATCAGCAACAGTTAGGATGTCACCTTTCTTGTATCCTTCACCTTTGGTAGTGATTAGAATTGATGCTACACCACCAGAACCCAAACCTTGTGGATTGGATACATCAATGGTTGCTCTAGCATTACCAGAGTCTCCTGGTCTACCAATATTGTTTCTTGACAGCGAAGAATCACGGAAAATTAGTTCAACATCATAATAGATGTCGCTAGCATATCCAAAACCACTGTTGAGTACATCAGCACTACCAATACCCTTGTCTACAATGGTAGAATTGTGCTGTGGTTGTAAAGCAGTAGCAGTTTGATATAGACGCTTTCTTACAAAGTAAGTTGTCTCTGTAAAGTTGTCGTCTGGAAGGAGATCTACAGTTACCTTATCACCTTTACCTAGATTATGGTTTTCATCTGTAGTAACAATAGCAATATTGTCATTGATGACAAAAGGTGTTAGTCCTGTGCTCAATGATGATACAGATACAATCTCAACACGGTTGGTATCACTGAGACTAGAACTTCTTAGGTAATAATCGGAGGTTACAAAGAAATTATCAAGACTAGTAACTCTAATCTTGACAGAGTTCTGTCTTCTAGTAGTTTCTAGGATAATTCCTGTTGCCTGGTCCTCATTATCATCGTTGGTCAACCTCATCGTAGCACCAGCGGTGAAGTTGGCGTCACTGTCCAAAACCAAGGTCACGACTAGGGTTTCGGAGTCGATAGTGGCGTCTAGATTGTATGTGCCGTTTACATTTCTAAGAACGAGTTCATTATCATTAAATACGTCACCAATCAAGTCTCCAGTAGCAAAGACTGTGCCATCAGGACCTGTTTGGGTGATCGTGTCACCTTCAAACAAGTAAGCATTTTCTTGTATTTTAATTTGTGCTGCCTTAGTCTGGGTCGATTCAATAGAGGTTACAGTTTTACCAGTAACTTGGTCTACGACAACAACACCATCTTTACCGTTGGTTGCTGTATTGTCAATGAATACATTGTTACCAGGAGAGAAGTTTCTTGTAGAAGATTCGACATATCCAGAAGTAATATTACCAGACTTGACATCTAGTAGAGAACCAGAGAACCCAGATCCATTTCTTTCGGACAAGGATGTTCTGTATGCTTGGAGACCTACTGGAATATCGTCTTGTGAGATATTAGAGTTGTAGTTGGAGTCTACAGGCAATGAGTAGAAGTTAACACCAAGAATATATGGGAACTGTGGAACTTCATTAGCATCTACTGTAACAAAGTAAGCATAGGTGCCATCTGGATATTCTGGAGTTATACAGAATCTACCGTTGTTCTGATCTAGTTCTGTCTTACCAGAATCTACACTAGGAACCCAACGATAGTCATCAACAAACGATCCAAGAGGATATTTGCCAGTATCAGGACCATCAGGTCTAGATCCGTTAAGAACATAACCAGAAGCAAGTTTTGAGATACCACTTCCCGAATTGTATGGGTCGGTGTAACCTAGAGGACCATAGATTGGGTTGCCATCATAGGCATAACCAATAATGGGTGAGTGTACAGAACCATTCAGTAGGTTGGTATTGTAACTAGCGTTATTCAGGTATGCTGCTGATCTAGCATCAACTGGGTTTGCAACATAAGCATAACCGTAATCCTTCAGTGGATCAAAGTTACTGAAAACTGTTCCATTGCTGCTATCAAGGTTATTTTTGAGTTGCTGGTATCTATTAAATACCCAACGCTTGATTTTAGCGTCAGCAGCAGCATTCTTACCAACTGCTTCGACTGTAACATCAGTAAATCCTCTAGTATAGAATCTACCAACAGAAATTTTCTTTACTTCACTAATACTACCATCAGAATCGAGAATTGCTTCAAACTCAGCAAAGTTTCCCTTACCAAGGGTATCTACAATACGAATGATAGGTGGAGAAGAGTAATATCTACCAGCATTGATGATATTCATGCTAGTGATAGCACCAGCAGTAATAACAGGTTCTAGTACAGCATTCTCACCAGATGTAATCCTGATAGCAGGATCTTCATCAAAGTTTTCTGTAGTAAGAATCTCGATATCACCTACAACACTACCATTGAGTGTACATCTTGCTTTATTAGGAAGTTCGTTAACAAGAACGAAAGGTGGGTTTACATAAGAGAAACCTCTAGAGGTAATCTTGACAGATTCAATAGCACCTTTCTTGACAAACTCATCTGATTTGTAACCTAGGGCAGGAACACCATTGATAAAGATACCAACATCTCTACTAGGAGTTGTATAAACCTCTGTAGTAGTGATGGGTTGCTTACGAATTAGTTTCAGGTGCTTCTGATCTAGTAGACTGACGCTATACTCTGTATCTACAAGAATATTCTTGCTAGGATAGGAAGATGAACAAATATAGTAGTATTGATCGTCTTCAAAGACTGCTCCGACATCAGCAACAAAGTTTTGCTGTGTTCCTTTGATTCTACTGACGTTATTAGTGGGATCTTCGTTGATTCTCCATCTAACTCTATTATTGATACTATCGAAGACAATAGGATCGATAGTTTCAAAACCAGCATCACCAACTTGTACCAAATCACCACTAGCTGAATATGGAGCAGTGTATGAAGGCAGCATGTTATACAGCATACCTAGCGTAATGAATTTTACGCCATTGGTATTGACTGTAGAATAGCGATATACAGTTTTACCAACGTTATGGTTTCTGATTGGACCAATACGTTGATCAATGATAAACTGATTGACAGTTTTATCCTTGTAAGTAATAATTTCGTCACCAACTAGGATCTTACCCGTCCTAGGGAATCCCATGGTGGACTTTACAGTAATCGTGTCGTTTGTAGTAGATCCAGAAGGTAGAAGTACAGTTGTGCTAGTTCTTCCAGATACTTGGAACCTACCATTTACAGTAGATGGTTCTAGAATGACCTCATACAGGTCTTCTTGTCCATCACTACCAATAGAAATTACATTATCAACAATTGCTTGAGCAAACTCGATTCCCTGGTCGTAACCATCAATCTCTTGGGTTACACGCTGACCAATTAGACTAAAGATGTCACCACTAGTGACTTTTACCTTTAGAGAATAGTTCTTAGTCCAATCAGAAACCGATGACTTAAGTGTAAAGTCTTTTGGATTGATGACTTCAGGTACATCCTGAGGATCATCAGTAATAATAGCATTGAACAGGAACTTGATTGACTTATCAGTACCCTTCGCCTTGTAGAACGAAGTAATGTTCTTAATTAGTGATCTCTTGTCAACATCCTCTTTGAGATATGCCTCTGGAAACTCTGCCAGGTAGGTCTTCTCAAACTCTTTGACTAGAGCATATAAGAATAAGTTACTAATATTTCGTACAACATCACCCTGATAATGAGGGGCAGATGAAGTTGTAACAAATGTTGATTTGTTGTATAGATCTCCTAGAGTGGTGTTACCACTTACACCTCTAGAGACTTCCGAGAATACATTACCACTTCTAGATTGATAAAATAGGATTTCATCACCAATCTGAACATATCCATCTTTTTCGGGGAAAGATCCACCATCATCTACGGTGAACGTATTTACATCCGCAGTAATAGATGATGTTAGTTTGGATTGCTGTTGTAGTAGGTTCTTCTCATAGTAATTGATATCCCTATACTTCTCAAAGTTAGAGATGATGTCAAGTGGTTGACCAGCAGCCTCTTGCTGCTCGTAGTATTTTTCTACGAACTTCGAGAAATTTTCGTACTCGTACTGGATAAACCCTGGGAGTTGGGACTCGATCAGGGACGATAACCTTCTCTTCTTGGCTGCCATCTAATCTTACTCTGGGTATACCGTAAACTTACTCTTGGTTACATCAACATCAAGGTAAAGTTCCCTAGAAGCATTGATGTCATTAGACTTTGGTTTGACTCGAACCTCAATCCGATTATCACTAAAACTACCCTGAATGATAGTTAGATCGTATAATTTTACTTCACCTTTTACATAATCAACGGTTCCAATGGAATCGTTCAATGTAATTTTTTCACCAGTCAAACTGTCTAATCTATATAGGGCGATTACGCCATCCCTATCTTCAAAATACACTGTGTATGCTGGGAATTCGGAGACTTTGAAACCTGATGACATCAGTGATGGTCCGTCACAATCCTGATAGAATTCATTCTGGAAACAAACCTCGTAGAATGTAGTGGAATTAATCTGAGGGAAGAAATCTTTCCTCAACATAATTTCAGTCTTATTGCTGTTGATAGCACGATCAGAATTGTCAATTGTTGATACAAACTTACTATATCTGAACTTACCGTTGAACTTCTCAACATCAGACTGCTGAAGGTAACTCTTGACACTAGAGATGACTCTATTCTTAATATCTTCTGGTTTCTGGGTAGTTACCGAGGTGCTGTAGTAGATAGCAGAGTTTGCTTCAATATACAGAATTGATGGGTCAATGATCTCTGGAATGACAGAAGCAACCATGTACCTCTTCATCTGATCAACAATCTGTCTCTTAGTTGTAGATGATAGGAAACTTGCCTGCTCTGGTTTAACAACAATCTTTACTTTACCGTACTCTGGGGGATCATCTTCCTCACCACCAAAGATAATGATGTCAGAAATTGCTGGATAGATCTTTCTAACAATACTAGAGTAGTCTGTAGCAGTGACAGCACGGTCCTGAGTGCTAAAGAACTTAGGAGCGTTGTATTTGATCTTACTGAGTGATTCAATCTCCGAACCACCGTTGGATGCTACTGTAGATGCTGAATCGACATTAATGTTGTAAACATACCCAATATTGCTAAACTTGTCGGTAACAACACCATTAAAAGTAAAACTTTTCGCTCCATTAGTTTCTGGTCCACTAGTTACTAGATAAGTGACTTCAATTTTATTGCCATCTTCTAGTTTCTTACCTAGTACACCGTCACCGAAGAAGAGTTCGTAGCGTTCATCTTCAATTTCGTCTAGGAAGAATGATGTTGACCTGTAGTCAACGTTTAGAATGTTCTCAGCATAGTCGTAGACCTCGTAGAAGGTCGATTGCTGACTCTCGAATACTCTTACCCTAACCGAGTTAGTATCGACGCCTGGGTTCTGTATAATGAACCTCTGGGAAGGCAGGGAAGTATTAACTACAAAGGTGTTGGTAATCAGGGTTCCCTCGTAAATGGGAACATCATCAAAATAAGCAACGCCGTTTTCCACAGGCGCTGTTTGATCTTCAATCGTTACATAAGAATACAATGTATCGTTGAACACGGTTGTGAAACCTGTTCCTTTTTGTAATACAGCAACTTCTGGAGAAGCAGCAGGATATGATGCTGTAAAGGACACCTGTGCCTCTGGAGCGACCTTTGACTTAGGTCTATACCCTAACTGCTTGGCAAGGGCAATAACGTTGTCCCTGAGCGTTGCTGAGTCCAGGAACATCTCATTCACCACCATGTTGGTGTTGAATGCTGTGTAGTAAGTATTATAAGCAAGAATGTCCAATAGGACACTCATCGATGATCCTTCAAAATCATACGACGTAAAATCAGACTGTGCTCTCAAATATTCCTTGAGAGCAGTCTTAATGTCTTGAAAATCTAAGTTTGATACTTGTACGTATGACGCCATGGTTATCTACTGCTCTCTAAGAAGAATTCGATGTTTGTTTGTAGATCCGATCTTCCTCGAATCGTATACTCTAATTCGATGTCATAACCATTGTCTTCAAAGTTAGTATCGACAGTTAGATTCTTGATTTCGATTCTACTCTCGTAACTTGTGATAACACTGTAAATCTCGTCACGAATAACCGCTGCCGTACCAAAATCTAAAGGTTCAAACAATAAATCGCTCAAACCTGTACCCAAATCAGAATTAAACAGTCTTTCGCCCCTTCTTGTTAATAGAAGACTCTTAATTGACTGCTTGATGTCCGCACCATCCTTTACAACTTGTAAATCCTCAGTTACAGGATGAGGTTTGAAGTTGAAGTTGAAATCCTTAAAAGTTTGGAATTCAGGCATAAAGGCAGGTTTATTGATTATTTATCTTACTTACCTACAAAACCATCTGCCCATTCTACTTGATTATTAAAGACACGTTCTTGCTCTTTCTTAACCATAGCAACTTTCTTCAACCAGTAGTCACTCTCGGGTTGGGTTATGAGTGTCATTCCAGATTCTACGAACTGTTTGCTCTTGTCGGTTGGTGAATTTGCCATTGATAATCCTTTGATACATTTCTTGGTGCCAGTAGGTATAATAATCAGTCTTATGTAACTTCTCACGTGCCTCTAGTAATTTATCATTCCTTTGACACATGATCATGTTATATTTACCAAAATTACTTTGAATACCCCTGATATGAGTTGGTTCGTCTACATGATCATCCAGAAACACATGATCGGGATGCTTCATGTTGAGTTCAGCAACTTTGTTTAACATAGAAGGTAACGTTACATTATCCTCTACAATAAAAATTACAATATCGACGCCCGCTTCTATCAGAGTCACTTCGCTCAGAGCACGTTCCTCTACATGTACAGACGCCGAAAAAGCGTAGGGACATATGGCATGACCGCCTAACTCCCCACGCTTCACAGAGACATGCTTAATCCATTCTTTTACTTCACTTACCTTGTCCACGATACATTTTCTTCTTATTATTCCTGCTAGAAGCAGCATACTTCGTGTGCTTCCCCTGCCCCTGACGGGTTTTCTTGGGAGTAGACTCGATCATTTGCTGTCCAGACAGACCGACTTTTGCTCTTGCCATAATAATCCTTGAGTGACCTCAGTATTATAGCACAATCACCCAGAACTGCCAATCACCACATTCGCTGGTCCGTAGGGACCAACTAATGGTCTGACAGATCCCAATAATTGTGCCTGATCTCCTACCACTGCTGGCAGTTGATTGTTGAAAAATACAGTAGTATTGTTAGTAACTACCATATTTCTAACTCCTAGAGGGCATGGTCCGATACCAATAGGTACTCCCTCTACCGTAGCAGGGACTGCAGCAGACGTGTAATACTGTACTTGCTGTCCACCTACCTTAATGTTCGGAGAGACGATTGGAGCTCCTTCTAGAGGGGCAGCAGGATATGTACATTGGAATACTACAGACGGTGTGTCAACCGTTGTCGGTATTACTAACTGTGCCATCCTCTAATCTCCTTAGTCTTTCCTCTACAGTATTCAGATAATCCGTGATTAACATATATTCCCCACCTGGAGGTCTATACATCAG
>Ga0163109_10002603_pt1:7500-14019 | contig 14019 bp, 10 predicted proteins | sample CRUFie1St13metaG_FD_108704 | JGI IMG/M metagenome (GOLD analysis project Ga0163109, IMG submission 108704) | Marine microbial communities from the Costa Rica Dome - CRUD Field 142mm St13 metaG | ecosystem: Environmental > Aquatic > Marine > Oceanic > Photic zone | place: Costa Rica... | reverse complement strand
GGCGAGCACCCCGCTGCAGGAGAACCTGGGTGAAGCCACCAGTCGAGGCTCCGGCGTCCAGCGCATTCGCATCTCTGACGTCGAGACCGAACGCGTCCAGGGCTCCGATCAACTTGTGGGCGCCTCGGGAGACGAAGTCTGACCCGGGTTCGGCGACCAGTTCGATCGGGGCTGCGTCGTCCACCTGGGTCGCGGCTTTCGTTGCGGTGACTCCCGAGACGCTGACCCGGCCCCCTTCGATTGCGGCACGGCCTTGCTCGCGAGAGGACACGAGGCCTCGGCGCACCAACTCGGCGTCTAACCGACGTCGGGTCATGACGGACTCCTACCCAGACGCCTCGTCCTCGGCTACCAAGCCGTTGAGCGTTGCTCGAAGAGCGCTCTCTACTTCTTCGAAAACACTCACGTGCTGGGTCACGTCGGTGTCGGCCAGTGCATGCAAGGAATCGAGTGCGCCGTCGACGTCGGCGTTGCCGGTGGGCTCCCAGACCGGGAGCACCGCATCGGGGGACGGCCTTACCTCCGGCGTCACTACCTCGTCGACGACGAGAACGTCGTCGACCGAAGCATCATCGCCCGAAATAGCGTCGCTCGAAACGTCGTCGCTCGAGATACCTTCGCTTAAGGCGTCCGGATCAGGAGCTGAATCCCACTCGCCCGACGTCATTCAGGGACCACTTTCTTTTTCACCTTCGGCGCCGTAGCGGGCGTCTCGTCCCCGCTGGCGGACGGTGCGCCAGACGCGGTCGAGGGTGCGTCGGCTCCGCTCTCCAAACGCTCCACGCGCGCCCGCAGTGCGGCGAGTTCGTCTTCGCGGACGAAACCTAGACGGCCGACCGCTCGATCCACTTCGGTGCGGATCATCTCCATGAGCGCTTCGCGGTTTTGCTGCGATGTCACCAGGAGATCATCAGCGATGTCCTGCACCGACTCCATGGCGTCGGAGGACTTACCGGTCCATTGCATGCCCTGGTTGACCAACGCCGACGCCGCATCGCGCGCCTTCGCCGCAGTCACCTCGGTCAACCCGGTGGCCAATTGCACGTAGCCCTTCAACGCATCCATCACCATTGCCGCCTCCTTGCGCTCCACCCTAGTGCGCTACCAACACCGTTCCGAAGCATCGATCGTTCCCGGGCGAAACAGTTACCGGTGACGCAGGTCATCGGCAACCGCGCCGCACGCATTGACCAGCGCCGGATCACTCTCCGACAGCGGCTCGATACCTGCCCAACTCCGAGCCAGCAGCCGCCGCACCTCCCCCAGAGCCCCGCCACCCGATGCCTCGGTGTCGGCGATGCGGGCACCGTCCACGCTGTCGGCCAGGGCCCGAAGATCCTCAGCGAGGTACGTGGGTCGGAACTCGGGGTCGACCGAGGCCAACGTTGCGAGGTCTCGCGCCTGCACCACCCCGGTGAGAACCAACAGGGATTCCATGCCCGCTCGATTCGCCCCGCGAATATCGGTATCGACGCGATCACCAATGACGAGCGCCGTGCCCGCCCCCAATCGCTCGGCCGCTACCTCGAAGAGCAACGGTTCTGGCTTACCGGTAACGGCGTCGGGTTGCCGACCGAGGGTGGCACTCAGCGCGGCAACGAGCGCCCCGTTTCCCGGCGCCAGCCCCTGCTCGGTCGGCAGGCTCGTATCCGGGTTCGTGGCCACCCAGAGCGCTCCAGATTGGATCGCGTACCCGGCGTTGGCGAGGTCATTCCAACACACCTCCATGCCCAAGCCTTGAACAACGGCCACGGCACTGGGGTCTGGTTCACGAACGGGGACAAACCCCGCCTCGAGCAAAGCGTGGTCGATCCCCGCTCCACCCACGACGAAAACGTGGGCCGATGCGGCGATGTGGTGCCGGGCGAGAAAGACGGCGGCGCCCTGCGGAGAAGTCACCACGTTGCCATCGTCGGCAGCCAGGCCCAGGCCACGAAGTTTCTCCGCGACGACGCCGGGTGCGTTCGCGGCATTGTTCGTCACGACGCACCATGGCCGAGACTGCGCCACTTCGGTCATCGCATCGATGGCGTACGGCACGGGCGCGGATCCGCGATACAAGACACCGTCGGCATCGACGATAAAGCCGTCGAAAGCGTCAATGAAGGTGGCCGGTGTTGTCATGCCTACACCGACCCGGGCGACCCGGGCGATCCGGGCGATCCGGGATCATCCAGCGGGTTCGCTCCGTCGGCGGCGGAGATAGGCCCGATGAGAGGCAACCCCGCTTCGGATCGTGCCCGCAGTGTCGCCTTGACTTGGCCGAGCGCCTGCCCGTACTCGTCACGATCGGGCCGCATAACGAGTGCCATCGACAGGTGATCGCGGGCGGAGGGGAATTGTTGTCGGCGCCACAGGGCCATGCCGAGAGCGTAGTGCGCGTAATCGTCATTCGGTGATTGCTCGACGAGCTCGGTCAGCACCTCGATGGCTTCGTCGTAGCGACGCGCTTCGAACAACGCCCGACCCAGCGTCTCGACGACCGCCGGCGTCGCATCCGTGCGTTGCACACGCTCGAGGAGCACCACGGCGGCATCGGGGTTTCCCTCGGACAACAGACGCTTCGCGCGGTGGAACCACTCATAGGTGTCCCCTTCCGGTGCTCCTGTGCGCGAGGGGTCTACGTCCACCACCGAATGGTCGCATGGCGATCGACGCACCGACTCGATGACGGAACGGAGCAATCAGCAGGTGCCTCGTGGTCGTGGCATGCGATTCGGCCGGTGTTGCAGACAACCGACCGAGTGTCCCGCCACAATGGCGATGTGGACGAGCACACCCCGGCGCCGATCATTTCCGACCTCGGTGATGACGTGTACTCGATCGACACTCAGATGGCGGGACACACCGGCATCACCGCGAGTTACCTCATTCGCGGGTCCCGCCCGTGCCTGGTGGAGACCGGGACGGCTCTGTCCGCGCCGACGGTCGTGTCCGCCCTGGCCGAACTCGGGGTGAGTGCCAACGATCTCGCGACGGTAGTGGTGACGCATATCCATCTGGACCATGCCGGTGGAGTGGGTGACATCGCCGCCGCCTTCCCCCAGGCCCAGGTCGTTGTGCACGAACGTGGTGCGCGCCATCTGGCCGACCCCGCCAAACTTGTGGCAAGCGCCATGCGGGTCTTTGGCCCCGACATGGACCGCCTCTTCGGTCCGCTGATCGCCACACCCGCCGAGCGTTTGACCACATTGAGCGACACCGGAGAGGTCGACCTCGGTGACGGTCGTCGCTTGGAGTCCTTTCACAACCCGGGACACGCGTCTCACCACGTGGCCCTCGTTGATTCTCAGACCGGAGACCTCTACACGGGCGACGCTGCCGGCGTTTTCGTGCCGGATACCGAGGAGATCCGACCGGCAACACCTCCGCCGGATTTCGACCTCGACCTTGCACTGTCGTCTCTGCACCGGATGCACGAGGCCACTCCCACCCGGCTGCTCTTCAGTCATTTCGGCCCGGTCACCGACGTCGATCGCGTCTTCGAAGAATCCGAGGCGGAACTGCACTACTGGGTGGAGCAGGTGTCGCAGGCGTATCACGCAGGACTCGACTTGGAGCACGCCGTGGCGATGGTTCACGAAAAGGACCGAGAGCGGCATCACGACTTCTACTCAGATCCCGAGCGCGTTGCCAAGTTCGAAGAACTCTCGAGTACGCAGGCTCAAGTGTCCGGCATCTGGAGATGGCTCGAGAAGAGCACGGCCTCGACCTAACCCTGGACCCGTTCCTTATCCATCCCTACCGATCCTTACCGATCCTGACCGATCCCTACCGATCGGGCCCAGACTGCCCGTTCGTGAGGTTTAGGCGGTGGTTCGCGTGTGCGCGTCAGTGAGTTGGTCCACGTCTTCCCGCGCCACCGTGGCGAACCACTGATCAGCCTCGTCGCGTCGCCCGAGCACCTCGAGCGTTGCCGCGTAGGCGTAGCGAAGTCGCAGCCGCTCCGCAGTGTCCGGGCCGTTCATCAACTCCGGAATGTCCAGCATCACCAAGGCCGCTTCGTGCTGTCCCGCATCTCCGCGGGCACCGGCACCGACAATGATCGCTTCAATCTTCAGCGCCGGGTCCGAGGGTCGAAAACCTTTCAGCACCTCGAGCGCCCGCTCGGGGCGACCGAGCCCACGCTCACAATCAGCCATCATCGGAATGAAGGAGTCGTCGCCGGTCATCCGTCGCACGGCTCGGAACTCGGACAACGCGTCCGCGTAACGTGCGTTGCGATACGACGTGATTCCGTGGGCTTCCCGCACGCACGCCACGCGACCCGCCAGACGTTTGGCCTCCTTGGTGAACTCCAGAGCCGACTCGGGCTCGTCATCCTCCAACGCCCACTCGGCGGCCACAAGAAGGCAACCGACACGGTCGCGCATGTCTTCCGGCAACGTTCGCAACTCATTGATCACCGACGGATCGAGCTCGGCGGGATCGACCCCCTCGGGAATGCGGGGCCCGCGCGGCTGGCTGGGTTCCCGCGGACCACGATCACCGCGCCGATCACGGTGACCTCGCTTGTCGTGATGTCGCTTGTCCCGGTGTTGCGGCTGACTTCGCCGATCGCCCGGACCCCGCGCTGGACGCTGTTGGCTCGCGCCTGATCCGTTCGTCACCGCCCTAGCCTCCTACAGTTGTATGCGGAACAAACAAAGGCCACCCGAAGGTGGCCTTTGTGAAAAATGTCCGGCGGCGTCCTACTCTCCCACGAGGTCCCCCTCGCAGTACCATCGGCGCAGAAGGGCTTAGCTTCCGGGTTCGGAATGGAGCCGGGCGTTTCCCCTTCGCCATGACCGCCGAAACTCTATTGAGATGTGGTGGTTTCCCGACCGAATCTCGGGAACCGCACAGTGGACGCGAGTGTGTGAAGTAAGCAAGTCCTCGGACTATTAGTACCGGTCAGCTCCACACATTGCTGTGCTTCCACATCCGGCCTATCAACCCAGTCGTCTAGCTGGGGTCCTTACCTGGTAAACCAGTGAGAGCCCTCATCTTGGAGTGGGCTTCCCGCTTAGATGCTTTCAGCGGTTATCCCTTCCGAACGTAGCTAACCAGCCGTGCCCTTGGCAGGACAACTGGCACACCAGAGGTTCGTCCGTCCCGGTCCTCTCGTACTAGGGACAGATCTCCTCAAGACTCTTACGCGCGTGGCGGATAGGGACCGAACTGTCTCACGACGTTCTAAACCCAGCTCGCGTGCCGCTTTAATGGGCGAACAGCCCAACCCTTGGGACCGACTCCAGCCCCAGGATGCGACGAGCCGACATCGAGGTGCCAAACCATGCCGTCGATATGGACTCTTGGGCAAGATCAGCCTGTTATCCCCGGGGTACCTTTTATCCGTTGAGCGACGCCGCTTCCACATGCCGGCGCCGGATCACTAGTTCCGACTTTCGTCCCTGCTCGACCTGTCAGTCTCACAGTCAAGCTCCCTTGTGCACTTACACTCGACACCTGATTGCCAACCAGGCTGAGGGAACCTTTGAGCGCCTCCGTTACTCTTTGGGAGGCAACCGCCCCAGTTAAACTACCCACCAGGCACTGTCCCTAATCCGGATCACGGATCGAGGTTAGACAGCCAATACGATCAGAGTGGTATTTCAACGATGACTCCACCCGAACTGGCGTCCGGGCTTCCAAGTCTCCCACCTATGCTACACAAATCGAACCGACCACCAATACCAAGCTGTAGTAAAGGTCCCGGGGTCTTTCCGTCCTGCCACGCGTAACGAGCATCTTTACTCGTAGTGCAATTTCGCCGAGTCTGCGGTTGAGACAGCGTGGAAGTCGTTACGCCATTCGTGCAGGTCGGAACTTACCCGACAAGGAATTTCGCTACCTTAGGATGGTTATAGTTACCACCGCCGTTTACTGGCGCTTAAGTTCTCAGCTTCGCTCCGAAGAACTAACTGGTCCCCTTAACGTTCCAGCACCGGGCAGGCGTCAGTCCATATACGTCGTCTTGCGACTTTGCATGGACCTGTGTTTTTAATAAACAGTCGCTTCCACCTGGTCTCTGCGGCCGTAGCCAGCTCAGGGAGCAAGTCCCATCACCAGCCGCGGCCCCCCTTCTCCCGAAGTTACGGGGGCAATTTGCCGAGTTCCTTAACCACAGTTCACTCGATCGCCTCGGTATTCTCTACCTGACCACCTGTGTCGGTTTGGGGTACGGGCGGCTTACACACTCGCTAGAGGCTTTTCTCGGCAGCATAGGATCACTCACTTCGCCTAAGTCGGCTCCCCGTCAGTTCTCAGGCATATGAGATGCGGATTTGCCTACATCTCGCCCTACAACCTTGGCCGCGGTCTACCATCGCCGCGGTTGAGCTACCTTCCTGCGTCACCCCATTGCTTGACTACTATCAGTTCGGTTCGCGCACTCCACCGATTCCCTCCGAAGAGTTCCTCGACTTTGTGGGCTTAGCATCACTGGGCTCGTCATGGTCGCGTGTAAACCGGTACGGGAATATCAACCCGTTGTCCATCGACTACGCCTGTCGGCCTCGTCTTAGGTCCCGACTTACC
>Ga0163109_10002603_pt1:0-2500 | contig 14019 bp, 10 predicted proteins | sample CRUFie1St13metaG_FD_108704 | JGI IMG/M metagenome (GOLD analysis project Ga0163109, IMG submission 108704) | Marine microbial communities from the Costa Rica Dome - CRUD Field 142mm St13 metaG | ecosystem: Environmental > Aquatic > Marine > Oceanic > Photic zone | place: Costa Rica: the... | reverse complement strand
CATCATGCGCGCGTGGCGTACTCCCGGGCCAGGATGCGTAAGGCCGCGTCCTTCATCGTCGACACCGACCCGGCCTTCGCCGACATCGTCGAGGCTTCTCCGGTGTGCTCGATCGGCAACGGGGCTCGGACATCGCTCGACCCTTTCGAATCGCTGGTGGGATCGGTGATCGCGCAGCAGGTATCGGTGAAGGCTGCGGACTCCATCACGGCACGAGTCACCGACTATCTCGACGGAGACGTGAGCCCGGAGAAAGTCGTGAACTCCAGCGTTGAGGGCCTCAGGGCAGCCGGCCTCTCCGGTGCGAAGACGAAGACCGTCAAAGGAATAGCCGACGCCATCCATACCGGCGTTCTCGACCTTGATGAGGCTCTGACGCATCCCGACGACTCCGCCGTCGCGGCGGAGCTGACGAAGTTGTGGGGCGTCGGTCGCTGGACGGCCGAAATGTTCTTGATGTTCACCATGCACCGACTGGACGTCTGGCCGACCGGAGACCTGGCGATGCGCAAAGGGTGGAACATCGTGCACGGCGAGTCGGGGGACATCGATCCGCAAATTCTGGAGCCGCTAGGGGATCCGCTGCGTCCCTATCGAAGCGTGGTCGCCTGGTACTGCTGGCGCGCGGTCGAAGGCGACGACTCCAGTTGGTAACTCGAGTGCCCCCGCTGCCGGCACGTCAGGCGCAGTAGTCGCGCTCGCACGCGTCAAATCTCACCCACCGGCTGCGCGGCTAGACGCCGCCTCCACCAACAGAAGGCACCGCCGATCGCGGCACCGGTCGCATTCGCCACTAAGTCGATCACCGATGCACTCCGGTCCCCGGTGAACGACTGAAGAATCTCCAGCACCAGTCCCAATGCCACCGCTGCTCCTACGGTCACCCAGATGCGGGGATGGCGTTGGGAGAGCACGAGGAGCACCGTCAACGCGGCATAGCCGAAGGCATGCAGAACGAAATCACCAAAGACGTAGGCGGCCTGCACGCCATCGGCCGGGGCCAGTGATCCATAAACCAATGCCGCGATCCAACAGGTGCTGATCAGGCGGACAACGATGAAGCGCACGCCGTCAGGCCCAACGTGCTCGCGCCCGGCTCACGTCTTCTGCCAGCGCGTTCAATTGTTCGGCCACACGCACCGGTGCCGTCCCCGCGAAAGCGTCGCGGGAAGCCAACGCCCCCTGCACGGTCAACACACTGCGCACGTCGGGAATCAACGCAGCATCGATGCCCGCGAACTCGTCGTCGGTGAGATCACTGAGCTCCACACCCCGCGCCTCGGCCGCTCGAACGCACGCACCAGCGATCTCGTGCGCCTGCCGGAACGCGATTCCCTGCCGCACCAACCATTCGGCGATATCGGTGGCCAAGGTGAAGCCTTCCGGGGCCGATGCAGCCATGCGATCAACATCGAAGGTCAGTGTCCGGATCATCCCGGTCATCGCCGGTAGCACGAGGAGCAGTTGATCGACCGTGTCGAAGGCCGGCTCCTTGTCTTCCTGCAGGTCTCGGTTATAGCCGAAGGGCAAGGCCTTGAGCGTGGCCAAGAGCCCTGTCAGGTTGCCGATCAGTCTCCCGGCTTTGCCGCGTGCGAGTTCGGCGATGTCCGGGTTCTTCTTCTGAGGCATGATCGACGAGCCCGTGGACCACTCGTCGTGCAACGTGACCCACGCGAATTCGCGACTGGCCATCACAATGACTTCCTCGCCGATACGCGATAGGTGCACCGCCAGCATGGCGCCGACGAAACAAAACTCCGCGACGAAATCTCGATCACTGACCGCATCAATTGAGTTGTCGAGGGCCGACGTGAATCCCAGCTCTGCCGCAACGAGTTGCGGATCCAATCCCAGTGATGACCCAGCGAGCGCCCCCGCCCCCAAGGGTGATCGCGCGGTGCGATCGTCCCAATCGGCGAGCCGATCGACGTCTCGCAGGAGCGCGTGCGAGTGCTTGGCCAATTCGTGTCCGAAAGACACCGGTTGTGCGTGCTGCAGGTGCGTGAATCCCGGAGACACTGTGGAGATGTGCACCGTTGCCTGGGCGTTCAACGCTTCGACCAGATCCACGGTCGCCTGAGCGATGGCGCGTGCCGCATCGCGGAGATAGAGGCGAAAATCGGTCGCTACCTGATCGTTTCTGCTTCGTCCGGCGCGCAAAGCACCGCCCAAGTCTCCGAGCTTGTCCATCAACAGACCTTCAATCGCGGTGTGCACGTCTTCATCCGCGGCAATTGGCGTCGCGGTGCCGTCGACCACCTCGGCGCTCAATTCGTCGATTGCACTCACGATTCGGGACAGGTCGCCATCACTGATCAGACCAGCGCGTGCGAGAACATGCGCATGGACTCGTGTTTGCGCGAGGTCGTACGGCGCGAGTCGCCAGTCGAAGTGCGTCGACAAGCTCAAGGCGGCCATCGCGTCCGACGGCCCTTCAGCGAACCGCCCACCCCATAGGCGTGTTGAGTCTGCTGGGTTTGCCATGACTTAGCCCTTCTCC
>Ga0163109_10002602_pt1 | contig 14025 bp, 3 predicted proteins | sample CRUFie1St13metaG_FD_108704 | JGI IMG/M metagenome (GOLD analysis project Ga0163109, IMG submission 108704) | Marine microbial communities from the Costa Rica Dome - CRUD Field 142mm St13 metaG | ecosystem: Environmental > Aquatic > Marine > Oceanic > Photic zone | place: Costa Rica: the Eastern... | reverse complement strand
TGGGGGGGGGGGGGGGGGGGGGGGGGGGGGGGGGAGGAGGAGTTGCGTGAGGGGCGGGACGGGGCGACGATGGGCGCCCTGCGCTGTTCCCAACCCCCCCCCCACCTCCGGCCTCCCCCCGCCGGCCTCCCCCCGCCCCCTCCCCCCCCCCCCCGGGGGGCCCCCGAGGCTGTCGCCAGGTCCAGCCGGGGGGGCCATGGGGCCGGGGGCCGAGGGCCGGGGGCGCGCGTGCTCGGGGGCCGCGGGGCCCGCGGGGGCGCGCGGGGCGGGGGCGGGGGCGGGGGCGGGGGCGGGGGCGGGGGCGGGGGGCGCGCGGGGGCGGTGGCGGGGGGCGGCGCTCCTCGCGGGGGCGCTGCTGGCGGGGGGCGCCGGGGGGGCCGCGGGGGGCGGCCCGCGGGTCGTGGACGTCGCCGCCCTGCTTTCCTTCGGGGCCAAAGGGAATGCTCTCTACGACGCCCGGGAGTGTGCCGCCCATTTCCGCCTGGCGCTTGACAGGTGGGATTCTGCGGCCATCGAGGCCTCTCACCCCCGGGCTCTCTACCTCCTCCCCCCCCCCGCCCCCCGCTTCTCCCGCCCCTCCTCCCCTCGCCTGGCGTTCCCCCCCCCCTCCTCCCGCACCGCCCTGCTCCTTATTCAGGCTTCCACGCGTCCCGGGCCTGACGCGGGACCCTCCTGCCCCCCCCTCTGCGCGCGCAGGATAAATGACAAGGCAGACGGCTTCCACGACGACCTTCTCGAGGGGACGACCCTGCGATACAGCGTGGCCGGCACCGAGTGCTCCCCAAGTGCAGCCGTGGAGGCGGCCATGAGCCAGGTGGCCGGGGTCGACCCAGGTCACCGGGCAGCAGTCTTTGTTGGGGGCATGTGCCCCGAAGCCAGCCCGGCGGTCGCCCATCTCCTCCGGGCCTTCGAGGTTCCCCTGGTTAGTTTTAGGTCGGTCGCGTCCGAACAGTCGGACCAGACAGTCTACCCTTTTTTTCTCCGGACAGTGCCCGCCGCGGAGACCCAAGGGGCAGCCGTCGGAGCCCTCGCCGCGCACCTAGGCGTCACGCGAGCGGGTGCCCTCCATGGCTCTGGGGAGTTCAGCGACATAGCGTTGGGCTTCAGGAAGCGCGCTTTGCAGCTTGGGGTCTCGGTGCCGTCTTCCTCTTTCGAAAGTATCATGAGCCAGAGGCAGGTAGAAGGGGAGGACAAGGCGTACATTCAGACCGACCTCACTTTGGTCTGCAAGCTGCAGAAGCTCCACAACAACGGCGACAGCATGCGTCACTTTCTCTTAAGTCTCCCGCTGGGCGACCTGCACTACGCTGCTGCGACGATTCACCAGTCGGGCTACCTGCGGGGGGACAAATTCATGTACTACGGCGTCGAATCGTGGTCTCTAACGAGGATGGAAGACTTCGAGGACTCGGCACTGGCGTTGTGGTGGTACAATTCAGACAACCTGGGGGGTTTTTGGAAGGTCCAGGGCGCAGCGGGGGGGATATCCCGTAACGATCACCTCGACGGCAACGTGGACAACGGTCACCCGGTCGTAGTGCCCCTCGAGCACATCGGGGGGAATTTGGGGTCCATCTCCTTGGATAGCGGCTGTAGGACCATTAGCGGGGGAGCGTCGGAGGTCGCGGGGTCAGGGTCTGCAGAACGCACCTACGCAGTCTCTCTGGGCGGGCGCTCTGGGTTGGCGAAGCTGGTGTCAGGGGAGGGCGGGGGCAGGATCCTCTGGAGCGACGGTGAGGTCTGGGAGCAGCTGCCTCCTCCGAAGCTGAACGACCTGCAAGACATTGTGAAGGGGTCTCTGGGTCTGGTCGCGGATGCATCGGAGCCGAGTCTGAACGATTACATCGACAGTGTCTGGAAGGTCCAGGCGGCGCGGTACAATTTTGATACAGCCAATTCCATGTCCGAGGCTTTTCGGACTGAGGATCTGGGGTGGCATGACAGCGACGGGGATCGAGGTACTGTGGAACCTTGCGCGCCGTTGGCCTTCGATGCAGCCACAGCAGTCGCCTTCGCGCTAGATGCGGTCATCAGAGGGGGTGGCGACACCAACGATGGAGAGCTCTTGAAGGAAAAATTATTGTCCGTCGAGTTTGACGGTCTCAGTGGAAGGGTAAGTTTCAGCGACAGTGGCGACCGGAGCTTCAGTAAGTACTCTGTCTTCAACCAGAGGGGGGCGGGGGAAGTGCCGTCAAGCGTGGGTGCGCTAAGAATCGGTTCTGCAACGTCGGTGCAGATGGAGGGAGCGCTCACATACCCTGGCGGGACCAGGACCTTTCCTGGGGATGGGGGGTGCAGCTCAAGTTTGGGGGGGATGCCGTGCTCGGCTCATGGTACCTGCGTGTACGGCTCTGGACACAGTCGCTATCTCCCTGGACATCAGCAAACGGGCGCTGTCCGATGCTCCTGCTTCGAAGGGTATTTCGGCGACAACTGTCAGCATGTGGAGCCATCACCTATGGATGTGGGCATCATTCTTGGCATCGCTCTTCCGCTGGTATTTCTGGCTCTCGCGCTTCTTGGCACCTTTATTCACAGGTTGTATTTCAGCCACCTCGCACGGGCGCATGTCTTCATCAGCTACAAGCACAAGGATAAGGACGTAGCCGACGCTGTGCGTGTGGAGCTGGAAAAGAAGGGCAACACAGTCTGGATCGATACCCAGATAACTCCAGGGGAAGATTGGAAGGGGGAGATTGCGAGTGCCATTTGCGAGTCTGTTTGTGTGGTGTTCCTAGCCTCCAAGGAGGCTGTAAAGAGCAGATACTGCAGAGAGGAGATTCTTTTCGCTTCCAGCATCAGTAAGCCTGTTGTCACCCTCCTTACCGAAGACTGCGTGAAAGACATGAGGGGAGGCATGAGGATGGTTCTGATGAGGAAGCAGTTCCTGGACATCAGAGGCACGCGGATCAAAGCCGGCTTGAACACCTGCTGCAAGCTAATCCGCAACATGCGGCTGGGACGCCAACCAAACATGATGCAGAACTTCGGGAGGAAGACAGCGGCTCAAGTGCTCAGCCCCGGACAGGACAGTCATTGGAGGAAGAAAGCCTCATCAATTTTTTTTCCCCAGAGCGTCACGCCTGAAGAGATCGAGGAACAGGTGGACAGCACTGAGGTCGTCGTAGTCTCCTCAACCAAGGATTGGGACATTTCTGAGAAGATCCTTGGAAGCCTTAAAAATACCAGCATCAACGCAATCCGGACGAAGCGCCAGCAGGAAGGGGACGAGGAAGCGAAGGACAAAGATACGATGGACTACGCGCAAAACGCTGCCAGAATCAAGAAAACCAAGCTGATTCTATTCCTCGAGACTGAGTTCAGCATGGACTGCTCAGACTGCAACGACGAGATTTTCTTTGCGTACGAGAACCAAATTCCGATCCTGCGCGCGCAGCTGGCCGAAAATGCGATGGTTATTCACTACTCCGGCTCGATGGCCATGATGCTCAACATTTCTCCTGTGATCGTTGTGCAAAGAAATAAGGTCCTACAGGATGCAGGGTCGGGCGTGATTGCTCGCAGGATCCTCTACGAGTTCTTTGCGCAAGAGTCCTTGTCCATAAGTAAGAACAACGAAGAGGCCGAGTCTAGAAGGGCGAGCAGGCGGAAGAGCTCACTGATGCCGTCTGCCATGCGGAGTGGCGGCAGCATGGTCAACATCGGGGCCCTCTTTGGGGGACGGCAAGGGAGCGTCACTATTCAGAGCATGCTCGCAAAGCGGACCTCGAGCGCGTTCAGCCTTGGGCGCCAAAGCAATATAGTATTCCCGACTGCGGCGGTAGATCGATTGCGCAACGACGCCATGCCAACTGGAGATCTTGTGTAGCGGGAGGGGGACTATTTTCATTCTTTTGATTCTACATTATTTTAAGCACCTCTTGCGCCAACCTATTTGCCTCCTGCGAACATTTACGAGACCGCCGAGGGCACCCTGCTGCTTCAAACCCTGAGGCAGCATCAGCGAGTAGCGATATCCCGCTGGCAAGGAGCGGATACCGATCTTTGTCCAATTTGGACTCATTGCCAGACCGGATCATTTTCAGTGCCTTGTCTTGCGCGATTTCGGCGACGCGGCGGGGCCGGCTGAAGTGATGGTCTAGCATGAGTACCGCCTCTCGATCCCCTGGTCGGCACCGATGCAAGGAGGCCATAATTGCTGACCTCATAATCACCTCGCGAGGTGAGTTCCCAAAAGGCCCGCTTGCCGCTCTGCGCTGGAGTAGTTCTTCCATCCGATCGTTCCTTATCAGAAGGTCTAACCCGACGTGCATCTCCGGGTGCCTAATGAGCCCGAGGACCAGCCTGGCAAGCGCTTTGAAGTTCTTCGATTCGATGTAGCTCGAGCTCCGCTCGCGAGCTAGAGTCACCAGCACCTCCAGACCATCCACGGTCCCTGCCACGCAATAGTAATGGTGAGCCAAAAGGACGAAAGCGACCTCGACGTCGGGACAGAGGTCCCTGCCTTCTAAAACAGTGCCGAGAAGAGCGTTCCCTAACTCCAAAGGACTGTCGCACACTCCGGTCACGCACATTGAAGAGCCGATGCACTGCGCAGACTCTGAACCTGCAACTTCTGCAGCCATCTTGACCTTGAGCACTTCGGACACGCACCTCGCTACAGAAACGCTGTCGAGGTCGTGCACCTTGACAAGACTCTTGGCAATGGAAGCCCCGTCAGAGCCGTGTTCCAGGAGAAGGCGCAAAATCCTCAGGGGGCACTGGAGCACGTTAACTTTCCTGTCAAGAGTCCCTTTAAGCAGTTCACTTGTACTCACGGCAACAGCAAGCTTCTCACATATTCGGAGGCCCATCCCAGGCCCACAAACAGCACCTATGGCCTTGAGAATATCAGACCGCGAAAAGCCTTGCAGGCAAGATCGTTCGGACCCCCGCAGTCCGGCGGGACGGGGTTCTCTGTCCCGGAGAATCGACGAGACCTTGACTTCTACCTCACCAGGAAGAAATTCGGAGAGACTCATATGCGGGTCGAAGGACCCCCATCTCCACAGGCGCAGCGCTCCAAAGACAGCCGCGAGTTGAGTAGGGGGGTTTATCATGTCTCCAGCCAGCCTCTCCGCCCAATCAATGTGGCCCTCGTCGAGGAGCTGCAGCACCCCTTCGATCAGACTCTCCGAGTGTCCAAGATCTTCACTCAGAAGCCAGCCGAGACATTCTTTTTCCAAGGAAAGCGATGATTCCAGGACCATCTCGTCAGCGTCAATCTCCAGGGGCGGAGGCGGCGACCCGTGCTCCACGCACCCACCTTCTACCCGAAGTAGCCAGCCTTTCCGCATAAGGACTGTCTTGCAGACCTCCATTCTCGCATCCCCAGGCTCCAGGTGTCCTGCGGCCGACAGAAGCAATTTTGAGCGCTCTGCCAAGGACAAGCGAGCCATTCTCTGGGGACATGCATCGCCCTCCCCCCATGCAAGTGAGCAAGTAAAGCCCGCGATCACTCCTGGAGCGAGATTTTTTTCTGAGAGCAAATTCTGCACTGTTGCAAACGCAGAATCTCGGACACAGCGCAGATCCCATGCGTACGGGTCAGAAGCAGCTACATGCAGGCCCTGCCAAGCCTGACGCAGGGTAACTTCCGCCGCCAGATATTCGCCTCGGCTCTCACGCGCCCAAATTCTGGCTTCCTCCCACCGGCCGACAGACTCAAGACTCCTCAAAACTGATTCGTGGTCAAATTGGAGAGGTGTATCAGGAACCCCAGATTGAGCGCTGTCGTCCAGGGGGTTGAAGGTACTGCACTCGCAACCACCTCCAGCGACGCCCTGGAGTTCAGACTGGTCGAGGAAGGCTACAGCAAGGGCCGCAGGCCTCAAGTCCTCGAGCAGGGCTGGGTCAGCCTCGTATGGTTCTGGAGGAGCTCCTGGCAGGTCGCTCCCTAACAGCCGCGACTGAATGAGGCTTCCAAGAAATTCACCCGCCCGACCGGCAGACCAGGCCCCTCTCAGCGCCCCTACCAGGCTTTCACGGGCAACCAGCTCCGGCCAATCGTAACCTTCTCTTCCATCTCGCTCTTGTTTCGTTTCATAATCAAGAAGAGATGCTCGGAGGCGCTGAAGGGCATGGAGGGGGGAGCGCCTGAGTGCAAAATCTCGTACAGCTCGAGCCGAATCGATAGCGGCCCCCCCGCCTGGTGCACCCCCGATGCAAAGTTCGAATGCGCGAATCAGAGCTGCTCCAGCAGCCCCCGCTGCGCCAGACTGGGCGACCGCCCTTGCAGCGAAAGAGAGCCTCTTGACAATTTCACTGTGGTCTCCTGAAAGAAGAACAGCGGCAGATTCGGGGGCTCCTCCAACCATGCCTACCCACTGAGGAGGAGCCGTAGCGCACAGCCATGCGTACGCATTTGCAGAGGCGACGCGTAGAGTCGCGGCACTGCTCCCAGCATCGAAAGCGCGGCTGTCTTGCGCCTGCACATTAACTAGGGAAAGTGTCTCTGGCGAGGCGAGGGCACTCGAGGCAATGATTGCCAGCAAGGGCCACCGCGTTTCGATAGCATCTCTCCAGAGACCTTGGCACACAAGAGGTGAGGACTCACCTGACTTCGCCGCTCTTTCCACAGTCGCTGCGTACGTGAGCAGCTCCGGAACACTCTCCCCAAACGTGTCGTCCATGTACCCCAAGACGGCCCCTGTTGGCGAGCTCAGGTTCAGGGCATGAAGGATGTGCCAGGACATAGGTGTGGACGGTAGCGATTGGACAGCAGCTGCGACAACTCTCGGGCTCGTCTTCAGAGCAGTGGCTTCAGCCAGCAACCGCAACCAGTCCCCCCTCTCAGCGATCCCGGAGAGGAAAGCAAGGTCCCGCTCGGACGAAAAATTCAAGCAGTGAGATTCTGACAAAGCCCTGGCTAATCTCCAGGCTCTTCCCGCTGACTCTCTGGACTCTGCAGACGGATCAGCGCGTAGTCTGCGCGTGGCCCCCTCGCATATGACATGGACAAGTTGTCTCGCTGCTGCCCCTCCCTGAGCACCATTATCACCGCGGCCTTCTGAGCTTGACACGAGAGCCTGTGCAAGAGACGCAGCTGCCGCAGCACCAAGTCCTCCTTGCCCGCCTGGCCCGAGAGCTTGCGACTCGACTTCTTGAAGTGCAGCGATATCTACACGAGCGCACCAAGCCTGAACCGGCTCCCCTAAAAGCTCCAAGACCAGGCAAGAAGCTGCGGCTGCCGGTGCGTTGTGGTAGTGCAAAGCTGCAGTCCGCCTGGCAGAGAGGATCATCTCTCCTGCCTCTAGAGAGTGTTGCTCTCCCACCGTGCGCGCAAAGCACGAAAGGGCACCCAACGCACGTCCGTGCTGCAGCAAACTCTGAATAGCAAGGGCGGGAGACGCGTTCGGCCGCAGGAAGAAATTCTTCTTCGCTTCCCTCCAAGTCTCCACTTCCCACGCCACCGTACCTTGCACAAATCCGGAGGCAAAACCATCTGCAGAATCTGCAGAAAGAGCTGTCTTCGACCAAAGCGCGGCGGCCTGCGCGGCTCGAGGGCCTTGCAGCAGGCCGTGGAGCAAATGTGTCACGAGAGACGGAGCACCTCGAGGAAGGTAATCGAGGCAGCTCCAATCTTGTGAACTGGAGCCCAAGAGTATTTCGGAGTGCCAGTTCTCCCACGCTTTCGAGGCCTTTTCAGATGCGTGCAACGTCTCGCCAGAAAAACTCCCCAGACGCGAAGTACCCCGGCTGAGCCTCTCCAGGTGCTTGCAGGTGACATTCAAGACGGGAAAGCGTTCCCTGCAACTGTCCAGAGCAAGTTCTAGATCCTCATGCTGGGAAGGTTCATCCAGCGGCCGGTAGACGTATGAACTGAGAAATGCCAAGGGGTGGCCTTTTGCAGCCACTTCAGCTCCGCATGACGCAAGGCTTTGGCCACTCGACGTGGATGTGTCACTTGCGCCCCAGAGCCACCTCGCAGCCAGAAAGCCTGCCTGCATTTCAGCACCAGGAAGCCTGGATGCCAGCATCCACTTCGTCAAGGCGCCCAGCGATGCCTCCTCTCTGAGGAGAGACAAAATTCGCCCCTCCTGGCCGAAAAGCGAAGACGAGAGGATGGCCCACAGGGAGTTGTGTAGATCCAAGCAGTCGCACAGCTCCGCGGAAGAATTCGCAACTATTTCAGACAGGCGTTCAGAGGCGTGGGTCGCTATGGACCCCGACCGAGCCATAAAAGACACAAATTCCAAGGGGGAGGGCCAGTAGAGTTGCAGAAAATTCCCCGAAGCGCTCAGCTTTTCTTCAAGCAGCCTGCGCACATATCCGCAGCAAAACGGCAGAGCGTCCGCCCCAAGGACTTGCACCGTGATGTCCTCACTTTTCGATCCAGGCCCCGCAATGCACAGAGCTCCCGGGACGAGCTCTTCTCTTGGAATTTCATCGAGGACACTCTCAAGTTCTGGTAGTAGGCAATGGGCCACGCAGAATTTCAAACGTGTCGCCCAAGGCACGGGGAACTCGGCTATTTCAGCACCACTCAAGTAAGCAGCTTCAAGAAGCATGAGGTCATCCTCTTCTGCGCCCCAGCTGGAAAGCCAGGAGGGGGCCACCTTCAAGAAGTTGCAATGCCCTCCCGAGCCAGGGCTGGCTCCAGAAGAGTTCTTCGAACGGGCATCAAGTCCAGCTACAGACAAGTGTTTCAGAGGCCAGGCTCCTACCGTGCACCCCATGAAGTCACACGGAACGAAAGGCGCGCTAGCTACGCTCCTGGATGACTGGAGTGGCTCATGCGAACTCCGATTCCAGGATACAGCCTGCTGGAAATCTTCGCAGGGAAAAGCAGCTTCCAACTTCTCCAACCTTGCATACACTTCTGAACCCAATTCTTTCCCGACGACTGCGGGATCCAAGCTCTCGAGGGCTATAACCGCAGCGTTGCGCGCGTTGCGTGAAACCGATCCACGTAGCAGCTGGCCCAACATCTTCACCGGAGCCAGTCCAGCTCCTAGGAGAGTTTTGATAGCGGCGTCCGGCTCGTTGCGGACAAGCTGGTTGAAGGTGTGATCGAGGGCGATGCGGCGCACATACTGCCCAGAGACTGCTGTCCCCGAACGTCGCAGTTCTCCGATCGCCCGACTCAACAAACCATCTTCCAAGGCCGCCACGATGATTTCAGGACCACTACGTCGCTCCGACTTCTGGCAAATGTCTCCTTCTGGCCCGTCGTGCTCAGGCCTGGGCGTGTCGGGCGTGAATGTGCGCCGGGCAAACATGTCACGGGGGAGCTGCCCGCCCTCGATCTTGGAATATCTCCTCCCGAGTGCGCGCAGAGATCGCAGATACTCCGCCAATTCACACCTTCGCTGGTGCCCACTCTGCCCGAAGTCTCCTTGTTTCAGAACCTGTGCAACACAGGACGAGGCATATTTCAGAATCCGAGGTATGTCGATCTTGTTCCTTTCGGTCGTTCCGCGGCTCAAGAACTCCAGCACGGCGCACATTACGTGCTGGATGGCTGACGCCATCAGTCTCGGCTGCCCGGAGGCAACTGCTTTCAGCTGCCTCTGAAAGTTGATTGAGTCGTCCAGTTCAAGGCATTTCTTCAGTAGAAGTATCCTGACTAGAGCGTCATTCCGACTCAAAGCGCCAGACTCGTGCAGAACAATGGCCGACCCAAAAACAAGCTCGATCTGAAGGAGCAGATCCACTTCGAGCCCGTCGAACCTCGCCTCGTCCGCAGGGAAAAGAAACGCAGGTTCGCCAGGAGTGGACTGATGCGGTCTCTGAAGCAGACTCGAGATTTCGATGCCAGAGTCGTTCAGGCAGAAGAGGTGCCTCTGCGTCGACAGGACGGGGCGCCCATAAGCGACATCTCCTCGACTTGTCGATGAGCGGTCGTCTTCGCAGGCTCCTCTTGCATGCAGAGGTAACCAGTGCGTCCAACCTCCTGAGAAAACTACGAGGGTTCCAGCCGCAATGGAGATGGTCTCAATTGCGCCTGTAAATGGAAGTATGAGAACGTCTCGCATGTTTCTTTCAGCCTCTTCACACGAGGGCTCCAAGCTCGCTGAAAGCAGATCCGCTGCGCAAAGATGCACGTGACCGCTTTCTTGCGCCTGCAGGGCAGTCCTGGCAGTAGAATCGGGTGTGAATATCGACTCAGTGCCGAACAGGAAGACAGCCCTGCTGCTTGAGCTCCCAACAGCAACGTATTTGCGGTCAGGGCTTACGGCAAGTTTGTCAAACGAGGGTCCTATTGAGGCTACCCCTGATCGAGCTTTCGCGGAGAAACTAAACAGCCTGGAAGCGGAAGAAACCTGAAAACCACTCACATTCCCTGATGGACACAAACCAAACACGAAGTCCCCCGAAACTGAAAAACAGGTGAAACTCTCCTCCCCCCTGTTTCTCAGTTCCAAATCCCGCACGTGCCGCAGGCCCCATGGCTCCACTGAGTAGGCGACAGCCACTTCTTGAGGCGACTTCGTAGAACTGCCACTGCAGAACAGAACCAGGTTCCTGCCCGTGCGGCTGGCTTCCACGCCAAGCAAAGAATAGCGGCCCTCTTTGCACAGGACGCACGTCGCTGCCAAGAAATCTGAAATGGCTTCAATGAAGAAAGAACAGGAAGCAAGGCCGTCGTCAGGATCTAGGAGAATGTCTCGACCCCGCATCCCGCGCGGAGCAGCGTCCTTCAAACTCCAGTCCCGGCCCCCTGCCAAGAAGACATGGAATGCCAACCCTCTGCCCCCCGAAAGCAGCGTCACGAGGAGCTCTTTCTGAGCAGTGACCGGCGCCCAGCGCACGCCCGCGTAGCCGATGACGCCCCCCCCCGAGCTTTGGGGAGGCAGAGCCTCCCAGCGCGGGCTCGTGCAGCCCCCCCGAAGACCCGCCACCCACCCGCCCCCTTCCCCTGTCCAGCAGGCCACGGCCCTCCCGCTCGGCGCGAGGGCCGCGCCCCCCCACTCCTGCCACGAGGCTCCTGGCCCGCCCGGCCCGCCCGCGCCCCCCGGGAGCTGCGCCAGGCCCACCCGCGCGCCACCGCGGCGCCGTTCCGGGCCCCGCCCAGGGCGCTCCATCCCGCCCCGCCCCCCCCCGAGCCTCGGCCCGAGGCCCCCCCCGCGGGCCCGGCCCGGGGCGCCCCGGGCCCGCGGTCTGGTCGCTCCTGGCCGTTCTGGGCAGGACCCGGAAGTCCTTCAAAAAGGCCTGGGACAGATTCCAAACGACCACGGGTCGCCCTTTTCGATCGAATTAATGGTGCTCGCCAAAATGTCCCCGAGACGCGGCGCGACCCGGCGGCGCAGTTCTCTCTAGCTGCTGCCCCCCCCCCCGCTGTCACTTCCGCTGTCGCTGTATTCCAGGAGGCTGCCGAGCGCCCCTCCCAGGAGGGTAGGGGCCTCGACAGGCTCCAGCGCTGGGTCCCCGCGAAGCCGCTTCTCCGGCTGCGACTCCTCTTCTGGCGGCACTTTGTCGCCCGCGCCCCCCCGCCGGCTCACGCGGATGCTCGCCAGCGGCACCCCCCTGGCTGGTTTACTTGCGAGGGGGCGCTTCGCAGCCTGAGAGGCTCTTCCTTGGGGGAGCGCGCCTGGGCCCTCCCCGCGGTCCTCTCCCGTGCCACCGTCTCGGTCAGCCGCCGCCCGCATCCGCGCGAACTGGAGCTTCTCATCGACGTCCCGTGCCGCCCTCTCCTGGCGTTCCGCTTGCGTATGCGAGCGTAAGAACAGTGCATCGCCTTTGTCGAGAGCACCATCGTTTGTCAAGCTCCGTCCTGCGCGGCCATCAGCGGCCTGGCACTCTGCGATCATCCGGGCGGTAGAGGGGTCCGTACCGGCACCCTCCGCCAGGATGTCGTCCGTGTGGTACCGCTTCGGATCCACCTGGTACACCGGACGGTCTCCCATGACCCGTCGTCCCCCCGCCTCCCCCCCCCCCTCCTCCTCCTCCTGTCTAACGGGCGGGAGGGAGCGTTCAGATGGCCACGCAAATAAATTCTCATCTCAGTCTCTAGATCACGATTTGGAATTCTTTAAGAGTCTCGCGCCAGCGGGGTCGCGCAGTGCAAGGCGGCGCGGTGTTCACAGCATGCCGGAGCTCCTCCGCCCCCCCAGTCGCCGCGCCGCTTCAAGACCGCGGGGGAGCTCGCGAGGCAGCTGCTACCTTGGCTTCAAGCGCGTCCAAGCGCTTGCACACGGTGGAGGAGAGGTCAGACAGGGCTCCGCGCAGGGTGCGCTCTAAGGCGTCCATTCTAGACACGAGTATCCTTTCCAGGGCATGGGATTGCGAGTCCCTGTTCGGAGTCTCGCGCCCTCGAGAGGGTGGCTGGAACTCAAACGACGCACAGAAGACTTGAGAGACGCTGCTCGATGCGACCTGAGCGCTGAAGAACCTCCCGCTCGCGGGAGGCTCGTTCTCCTCGAACTGCACCACGAAGTTCGCCCGGTCTCCTGGCGCACTGCCGACCGGGGACAGCACTTCAAGGGCCCGCACCCGGACCTGCGGAGCAGGCTCGGAGAGGCCAGCTCTAGACAATATGTTTCCGAGCGAGAATTTCTTCAGCACCTGAAGGCTCCGTCCCTGCATGGCCTTTGCCGAAGGTCCTGAGCCCGCCGTCGAGCGTTCTCCATGCTGGCAGAGCGCCACAAGGCCGACCTGGGGGGGACCTAGAGTGGAGGACAGGTAGAGGAAACCTCCTCGAGAGACTGCAATGTCTGGGTGCGGGAGGAAATCCAACTCTAGGGCAAGGTCGGCGTTCCCGCTCGAGCCGCGCCCCGGGCGATGCAGGAGAGAACAGGCAGCGCACACGCCTCGGGCGTCCGTGCCCAGATCCAATTCTCCCAGAATGAACATGGAGGGAACTGCGGCCGCTGCAACCTGTGTCTTCTGGCCTATCATTGTCATCCCCTCATCAGAAAGCAGCTCCTCTCCAAGCCCCTTCTCCTCACCCTCGGTCGCTGAGTCCGGCGCTCCGCTCGCGGTTGTGTCGCGGGAGGTCTCCAGAAACACAGGGCTCGTCTCACGCATGGTCATCTCAGAAGCGAAAGTTGCGACGAAGCCCCCCTCCGGGAGGTCTGCCCCCCCAGGGCTTCCCCCCTCCGAATGCCAGGCGGCGAGGCGCAGGACTGGCCGGTGCAACCCCTCCGGCGGCACGACCTCCTTCCTGACGGACCAAGTTCCTTCGAAGAGTTCATAGAGCACGACGCTCCGCCCCCAAGAGGCGGCTAGGCCCAGTGGTCTCACGGAATCTTGCGCGTGTGTCCAGGCGAAGCAGCAATGAGCTGACGCCCCTTCCCCTCCCCCCCCGTCTTCCCGGGCGTGTGGAGCTGGCAGCCACGTGCTCTCCACGCAGCTAAGCGCGGGGGGGGGCTCTCCACCCGCGAGCCCCCCCCCCGGCGTCTCGCCCAGTCTGCACCGGTCCACGCGAATCCCGCCCCCATATAGCGTGGCCGCGCGGACATCTGCGATGCGCTCGGTTTCCCTCCTCGCTCGCTGCCAGGAGGCTGAAACAGCGCAGCTTTGGGCAGGGCCAGTCTCCAAGTCCAGCAGCCCCGACCGTCCCGACGAAGCGAGCCCCGGTTCCGGGGCACAAGTCTCGGTCGGCAGGGGAGTTGACGCTTGCACCCAAATGACCTGTGAGCGCCGATCCGCCGGCGAGTCGCCCTGGAAAATGACGAGAAACAGGAGCTGGGGCGGGATTCCGCGGGCGAGACTCTCCATCTCGAGCATGTCGACGGTCAGCACGCCCCCCCCCGTGCCTGACGAGGTGCGGGGGGCCTGGAACACCGTCCGGCCCTCGCTCTCGCCCCCCCCTCCCCGCCCGGGCAGGCGGTCCAGGCGGAGGCATCTTCTGCCGTCTGAGCCAGAGCAGCCGGCGCGCGGGACGACGGAGCAGACCTCGCGGGCTCCCACCGAGAAGGCCCCTGGGGACGCCTCCGCGAGGGGCACGGCGGCGATGGGCGCCAAAACCTCCAGCGCTGTAGCCGGGGGGCGGGCCCCGGCCGCCCTGGACCCCCCCCCCCCCCCCCCCCCCCCCCCCCCCCCCCGCCCCCCCCCCCCCCCCCCCCCCCCCCCCCGGCCCCC
>Ga0163109_10002601_pt1 | contig 14031 bp, 9 predicted proteins | sample CRUFie1St13metaG_FD_108704 | JGI IMG/M metagenome (GOLD analysis project Ga0163109, IMG submission 108704) | Marine microbial communities from the Costa Rica Dome - CRUD Field 142mm St13 metaG | ecosystem: Environmental > Aquatic > Marine > Oceanic > Photic zone | place: Costa Rica: the Eastern... | reverse complement strand
GCGTCTGCGCCCAAACTGATTACTGCCGAGATGCTGTCTGATTTCAAACCCGGCACGGTGATGGTCGATGTCGCCATTGACCAAGGTGGGTGTTTCGAAACCTCGCGACCTACCACTCATGCTTATCCCACCTATGAGGTCGACGGCATGGTGCACTACTGTGTCGCCAACATGCCGGGCGCTGTAGCGAGAACCGCGACGCTGGCGCTAACCAACGCAACCCTGCCCTACATCATGCGCCTGGCAAGTAACGACGTAGGCTCCCTACTGCTAGAGGATAGGCACTTTGTAGCCGGGCTGAATATCGTTCACGGCCAGCTGACTCATCGAGCTGTAGCGGAGGCTCTGGGCCGAACGTGGACGGAGCCGGACCAGATACTAAGGACATCGTTGCATTTGAAATCGGCATGACGGCGCCTCGGCCTCAGGCGCCCCACACCCGCCTGTTCTTGCGCGGGGTGCGAATTCCTGCACACTTCACTTCTTATTAGGGGTATAGGCTTTCTGTCATGCACAAAATGAAGTCCGATATCGAAGCGTTATCTTCATCGATCCTCGCTTACGCCATGGAGCGGCTGCGAATGGATCCGCCAACCATCGATCACGCCCTGCCGCAGACGACGCTGGAAGAGCTCGCGGGCCAGACCATTACCGAGGAGGGCCTGGGCGGCGAGGAGGCGCTGAAGCTCTTTGTCGACACGCTGGGTCCTGCCTGTATTTCTCAGGACCACCCAAGGTACCTTTCGTTCGTGCCGTCAGCCCCCTCGGAAGTCTCGACGCTGTTTGATCTGGTGGTAGGGGCATCCAACATCTGCGCCAGTAGCTGGCTCGAGGGCGCGGGAGCCATCTATGCAGAAAATCAGGCGCTGCGTTGGATCGCAGATATCGCCGGATTCCCCCAAGGAGCAGGGGGCGTTTTTGTCAGCGGCGGAACTGCTGGCAATCTCTCGGCCCTGGTAGCGGCGCGCCACGATTGGCGACAGGATCACCCGGAATGCAGCAGCCAACGCGGACTGATCATTTCATCTCGCGGGGCACACGCTTCAGTGGCACAGGCGGCGCAGGTGATGGATGCCGATTTGGTCCAATCCGGTGGGCACCAGCTCACGGGGGATGACGTGGCGGCAACCATTGCCGAGCTCAGCACTGAAGACCGAGCGCGGCTGTTCGCCGTGGCGTGCACCGCCGGCACCACCAATCTGGGCATCATCGATGACATGCAGGGTATCGGCGAAACCTGCGCCAAAGAGAAGTTGTGGTTCCACGTGGACGGCGCATACGGCGGGGCTGGCCTGGCGGCGCCCTCGGCCCGGCCGCTTTTCGACGGCATTGAGCGCGCAGACAGCTTTATCGTGGACCCGCACAAATGGCTGTTCGCGCCCTTTGACTGTTGCGCACTCATCTATGCCGACCCGGAAAAGGCGCGCAAAGCGCACCGCCAGCACGGTGACTACCTAGAGGTATTTTACGACGGCACCTGGAATCCGAGTGATTACGCGCACCATTTGTCTCGTCGCGCACGCGGCCTGCCCTTCTGGTTTAGTCTCGCTGTGCACGGAACAAAAGCCTACGCCGACGCGGTTGAGGTGACGCTGGATTGCGCTCGCGAGGCTGCGACCATGATCGAGGCCCACCCCGACCTGGAAATGGTCACCGACCAACGCCTGTCGATCTGCGTCTTTCGCCGCATCGGCTGGACACCGGAACAATATAAGGAGTGGAGTGACGCATTACTGGAGCGCGGCGATGGACTGGTCACGCCCACCAAGCATGAGGATGAGACGGTACTGCGATTCTGCATCGTCAATCCGCGAACCAACCGCGAGGACATCCAGCTAATACTCGATACCTTGTGACCACATCTCGGGGCGAGCTATCGTTGCATCGGCAAGTTGCCCGCAGCAAAAAACTGCGATGGTTTTGAATTTATCCGTAAACTTGACGCCGCTGCGCAGATAGCAGTATGTCGCGCCTCTCAGCTAGGACTTTGCGGTTATGAAAAGGATTGCTCTCATCGCCTTGTTGGCGCTTGTCGGTTTGACACTGTTTACGCCCTGGCTGTTTGGCCAGGCCCGCGGCACTCTGACGGCCTCGCGATTAGAAGCGCCTTATCCCCTGACATTCCCGGACGACTTTGCCTGGGGTGTAGCGGTCGCCGCGCAACACGTTGAGCACCAGCAGCCCAGTGACTGGACTACCTTTGAACGACGCGTCATTCGTGAAGGAAAGACGGGCACGGGTGATCGCCCGGGACAGGCCAAGCCGGGACACATTCGCGATCTCGACAAATACCCTCAGGAAGTCCGGCAAAAAAAGGTGGACTTCGACAGTCGCTATGCCAGTGACTTTCAGGACCTGGCTGAACTCGGACTGAACAGTTATCGCTTGAGTCTCTCATGGGCACGCTTATTCCCCCTCGCGGATATGACCGAACCCGACCCGGACGGCGTTGCTTTTTATCAGGATGTCATCGCGGCCGCCAAAGCAAACGGGCTCGAACCACATGTGTCGTTGTTTCACTTTTCCACGCCCCAGTGGTTTTGGGAAGAACAGGATGGACAACGGGGTTGGGAGCGGCCCGACGCGCTGACCCATTGGCGGCGATATGCAGAGGCGGTCTCTCAGTTACTGGGCCCAGAGATTGACTACTGGTGCACCTTGAACGAGCCCATGGTGTATGTTCTGTGGGGCTACATTGAGGGCATTTTCCCGCCGCTCGAGCAACGCGCCGGCCCCGTGGATGTCGCCCCGGTGGTCGCGCAACTGCTTCGAGCCCATGCTGATGCCTATCGCATCCTGCACGCCGATGCCGACGCGCGCGATCAGTCGATTTCTGTTGGCCTCACGCAACACACCCGCGCCTTCGAGCCCTGGCGAAACTGGCACCCGATTGATCGACTGACCGCAGAGTTTGTGCAGCAGGCTTTCATTTGGGATGTCTTTGACGCCATCGAGAGTGGCCGCTACGCCATGACCAACACTGACTTCACTGCTGACATCGACGGCCTAGCGGGCACGCAGGATTATGTCGGCATCAATTATTACGGGCGCTTTTATGTGCAAATGGACATCGATGCCATGGCGGCAGGCCCAGTCACCCATACGCGCGACCCGAGTGATTCGGAAGAGCTGACGAGCGACCTCGGGTGGGCCCTCTACCCTATCGGATTCAGCGACGTGCTGAGTGAGGCCTGGATGCGCTACGGTAAGCCGATACAGATACTGGAGAACGGCATTGCCGATGCCGCTCAACCCGACTCACTGCGACAGACTTTTATGGTCAGTCACCTGCGCGAGGTGTGGTACACCATGAACGTCCTTGGCGTCGACATCGACGGCTATTTTCACTGGTCTCATCTTGATAATTTCGAGTGGGCGGAGGGCTTCGGCCCACGATTTGGGTTATTTGCTGTGGACTATGACAACGACTTTGCCCGCACACCACGAGAGAGTGCCGGCGTCTACGCAGAGATCATTCGTGCGGGCATCAGCGACGCGATGTGGGCGCAACACCGCGGACCCTTCTAACGAACTTGAAAATGCCCATTCACATCAGGAGCCTGGAGAAAGTGGTTTTCGCGTGGCGGAGCAAAAAGCACTGGTTGTGGAGATTCCAGCGGGTGAAAAGCTAGGGCGGTTTTATTGAAGGCAAGCCGACTGAAAGCGACCCGATTGAGAGCGACATCGCTGAACAAGACTGAATCAGGCGCGAATTGAGGCACCTCCCAGTACGGTTGCCGCCTGGCCTCTCCTCCCTGTCACCGACAAAGTCTCCACGCCGACCCATCCGCATCGGGCACAGAAAAAAAGCACTGTTGACTGTTTTTGAGGTCAGAGTTACTTTGCCTGAGCGCTTGGGGGCGACAGATGCCGACCTGCACATTGCATCCGGGATGTAATCTGTTGCAATGTCACCTCAACTGGGAAAGCCATCAAAATCAAAACATCCAAGGAGACCCAACGTGTCCATTGCAAAGGAAACCCTCCTGCACGCCTATCGCACCATGAAGACGATTCGCGAATTCGAAGAGCGAGTGAACGCAGAAATCATGAACGGTCAGATACCGGGATTTACACACCTGTACACCGGTCAGGAGGCCAATGCTGTCGGCGTCTGCACCCACCTCGACGAGAGCGATACCATTATCTCGACTCATCGCGGTCACGGACACTGCATCGCCAAGGGCGCAGAAGTCTCGGGCATGATGAAGGAGCTGTTCGGATCGTCTGAAGGCCTCTGTAAGGGGAAGGGGGGCTCTATGCACGTGGCGGATATCGACAAAGGCATTTTGGGCGCCAACGGCATCGTAGCAGGCGGCCCACCGATCTCAGTGGGCTCTGCACTGGCCGCAAAGATTCGTAAAAACGGCAAGGTCGCAGTCTCGTTCTCCGGCGACGGTTCGGTGAACCAGGGCACCTGCTTTGAAGCAATGAATATGGCGGTCGTGCTGCAGGCGCCGGCTGTTTTCGTGATCGAAAACAACTACTACTCCGAGCATACCTCCATCAACTACGCCGTAGGCTGTGACGACCTGAAGGCCCGCACTGAGGCCTTTGGCTTCCCGGTCTTCGTGGCCGATGGCGCTGACTTCTTCGCTGTTCATGAAGCAGCGGGTAAAGCCATCGCCCACGCCCGAGCCGGCAACGGCCCCGCCGGCGTTTTTGCGGAGCAGGGCCGTTACCACGGCCATTTTGTCGGCGACCCGCAGGCGTATCGTGCCGAGGGCGAGCTTGAAGATCTGCGAGAGAACCACTGCCCACTTAAAAATTTCCGTGCGCGCATGGCCGAAACCGACGAGCTCAGCGAGGCTGAGCTAGACGCAATTGATGCCGAGGTTATGGCAGAGATCGAACAATCTGTGACAGACGCCAAGGCCGCCGCAAGACCCACGGCGGAGCAGGTCACGGAAGACGTTTACATCCAATACACCGCCACGGCCTAAGGGGAGAAAATCATGCCTGAGAAAACCATGCGCGATGCGATCAACGAGGCTCTGCACCAAGCAATGGAGCAGGACGACACAGTCTTTGTTATTGGCGAGGATGTCGCCGGCTGCAGCGGCAGCGCGGGAGACGTGGGCGCTGTCGGTGGTGTCTTCGGTGTGACCGAAGGGATCTACCACCGTTGGCCTGATCGCTGCATCGATACGCCTATCTCGGAATCAGCCATCGTCGGCGCCGCAGCCGGTGCCGCACTGGTCGGCATGCGACCCGTGGCCGAAATCATGTTCGCCGACTTCATTGGCGTCTGTATGGACCAGATCGTGAATCAGATGGCGAAGTTCCGTTATATGTTTGGCGGCAAGAGCCGCTGCCCCGCCGTCATCCGCTTCTCATCCGGCGGTGGCTTCAGTGCTGCGGGCCAACACAGTCAGGCAATGTATCAGGTGATGACATCGTTTCCCGGCCTAAAAGTCGTGGTGCCTTCAAATGCCTACGATGCAAAGGGGTTGATGCTTTCAGCCATTCAGGACGACGACCCGGTGCTGTTCTTCGAGCCAAAGATTCTTTACCAGGAGACGGCAGACGTTCCCGATGAGATGTACACCATCCCGTTCGGCGAGGCGAATTTTGTCCGTGAAGGTGATGACGTCACCGTGGTTGCCTTCGGACAAATGGTCCCCAAAGCGGCGGCTGTCATCGATGCGCTGGCTGAAGAGGGCATCAGCTGCGACCTCATTGATCCGCGGACGACTTCACCGCTGGACGAGAACGCGATTCTGGAATCCGTGGAGGCCACCGGCAGGTTGGTGATTGTGGACGAGGCGCCGCCTCGTTGCGGTCTCACCGCAGACATTGCAGGCCTCGCGGCGGACAAAGCTTTTAGCAGTCTGAAGGCGCCGATCAAGCAGGTCTCTGCGCCCCACAGCCCAACGCCGTTCTCGCCTGAGTTGGAGGCAGCGTATCTGCCGGACGCAGACAAAATCACGGCAGCGATCAAAGCCACGCTAGCTTGACCAGTGTGATATCAGGAGCGGAGAAGTGAGCGATATTTATCCCATCGCGGTGCCCAAGTGGGGCATTGAAATGGTCGAGGGCACCATCACCACCTGGAACAAATCAGAGGGCGATGCCATTGCTAAAGGTGATGAAGTGTTCGAGATGGAGTCCGATAAAATTGTCAACGTGTGGGACTCCCCGGTGGACGGCGTTCTTCGTCGTGTGCTGGTGCCCGCGGGCGATGCACATCCGGTCGGCGCCCTACTCGGCGTGATTGCTGACGCCAGCGTCTCGGACAACGATATAGATGCCTTCATTGCCGCTCACAGCAGTGCGCCTGCCGAGGCAGAGGCGGCGCCCGCTGCCGGCGAGCCCGCAGAGAAGCAGACTGTGCAGACCGGCGATGCCTACACCCGCTCCTCTCCGAGCGTGCGCCGATTAGCAGACGAGTTGGGTGTCGACCTGGGCACCGTCACGGGCACGGGTCGCCGTGGCCGCATCACCGACGAGGATGTCAAAGCTGCCGCGGGAGGCGGTAGCGGCGCACCTGATGGGGTCGAGGTCATCCCCCTTACAGCCACTCGTAAAACCATTGCGCGCCGGCTGACCGAAGCTAAACAGACCATCCCCCATTTTTACCTGACGGCTGAGTATGAATTGGACGGCTTGCTTGCCCATCGCGCCGCGCTTAACGAGTCCGGCGATGCCAAAGTCTCAGTCAACGATCTCATTGTATGGTGCGTGGCGAAGGCGCTTATGAAGGAACCCCGCGTCAACGTAAATCTAGTGGGAGACGATATCCACCAGTTTAGCGCGGCACATGTCTCGGTCGCGATTGCCACCGATGATGGCCTTTACCCTGCCACCGTCTACAACGCCGACAGCAAGTCGCCGGCCGAGATCGCCACCGCCACTGCCGGGCTGGCCGACAAAGCGCAAACCGGAAAGCTCACCAAAGAAGACATCTCCGGCGGGTCTTTCACCGTTTCTAATCTGGGCATGTACGGGATCACCCAGTTTACCGCCATTGTGAATCCGCCCATGGGCGCCATTCTGGCGCTAGGCAATGCGACTCAACAGGTCGTGGTCGAAAACGGCGAGCAGCGCGTTGCAACAATACTGAACGCCACCCTGTCCTGCGATCACCGGGTGATTGATGGCGCGGTGGGTGCGCAATACCTCGCGGTACTCGGCGAGGTCATCGCCGCGCTCTGAGCAGGGCACTGCTCCGCTGAATATTTGTGAGCAAAGTGCCGCGGCGCTCCGCTCCGGCGAACACCCGCTTACTCAGTGACCAACGCGATTTTCGGCACGAAAATCTGTAGCAGCACCGCCGAGATCAGGTGCAGGCTGGCGATAAGTAAAAAGACGCTTTCATAGCCAGCCTCTTGGATCATGAAACCTGCCAGCAGTCCAAGCAGGCTCCCCCCCAGACTCCCGACCGCGCCGAACACGCCCCACACGGTTGCCACCCGGTCGGCCGGAAAAAGATCAGTGGGCAGTGTAAAAAACACGGCGCCCTTAATTTGGATCGCGAACAGGCCAAAACAGATCAGAGCTAGCGCCAGTGCACTGGACTGAGTGTAGTAAGCGGGTACCACTGCAACGGCGACCAATACGGCTCCCAACCAGATCACTGTCTTGCGCGCGCGATCAATGGAGTACCCTCGGGTCACCAGAGATGAACTCATCATGCCACCGACAAGCGCGCCGAGATCAGCGGCAACCCAGGGCAACCAGGCGAATAGCGCGATCGCCCCGAGGTCAAATCCTCTGACATCGATGAGGTACTGGGGCAGCCAAAACAAAAAGAAGTAAAAGGGGAAATCGCTGACCACACGCGCAATCAAAATCCCCCAGAACTCACGATGCCTCAGCAGCGAAGATAAACCGCCCTGACTCTCCTGACTCGAGCGGTTATCGAGTATTAAGGCTTGCTCAGTGGGCTCTATGGTCGGGTGTGTCTCGGGCGCGTGATACCAGCGCTGCCACAGTATGACCCACACCAGGCCCAGTGAGCCTGGAATGATAAAGGCCCATTGCCAACCCAGGGACCGCATTGTCCAGACCGTGAGCGGCGGTGTGATGATTGCGCCGAGGCCCGCCCCCAGCATGAAGATGGCCACCGCAGTCGAGCGCTCATTGGCAGGAAACCACTGGGCGACCGCTTTACTGGCAGCCGGAAAGTTCGCCGCCTCGGCAATACCCAGAATCACTCGCAGCGTAAAAAAGCTCCACAGTCCGCGACCCAAGGCATGCAGGATGGTCGCCACGCTCCAGAATACGGCGGCGAGACTGAAGGCGCGTTTGGTACCCAACCGGTCGATCAATGGGCCCGAAATCAGTTGGCCAGCGCCGTAGGCCAACAAAAAGCCGCTGGTGATCAATCCATAATCGGCATCACCGATACCAAATTCACCTCGCACCACGGGTGCCACCACACCAAATACCGATCGGTCGACGTAGTTGATAGTGGTGATGACTGCCAACAGGATGGCAATGCGCCAGCGTACGGCCACGGCTGCCCCTCTTTTATTGTGTTTGGAACCATACCCCTCGGATCAGAGCGGCTGCCAGATCGACCACAGCACCGCCGCCGCCAGCACAATGAGTATCACGCCAAACACTCGGTCCAACAAGCTGCCATGCTGTGTGAAATAGCCTGACCAGGCCGGTCGGGATAACAGCAAGGCCACCACTGTGTACCAGAGAGCATCAATCACACCTGCAGTGGCCGCAATCATGAGCTGGGTGCTCAGCGTGGCATCGGGCTGGATGAACTGACTGAAAAGCGCCGCAAAAAAAACCGCGACTTTTGGGTTGGATAACGCAATGACAAGGCCTTCGCTTGCCGCCTTTCTCGACGATTTGACGCCTCCGCTGTTCGCTTGACCCATACCAGCGGCGACTCCGCGCTGCGCCATGAGCGCGCGGCAGCCGAGGTACAGGAGAAATCCGGCCCCCAGCGCACGCAGCCCGTCAAACCAGGTTGGCTGGGCCAAGAGCAACGCACCCAATCCGCTGACCATCAGCGCTGCCCAAAGGAAAATGCCAACACCGTGCGCAACCGCACAGATGACGCCGGCGCGGGCACCACTGATGACCGAGTGACGCACCACAATGGCAAGACTGGGCCCGGGCGACATCGCGCCCAGCAGACACACTAGTGCCAACGACAGCCACGCGGATAATGTCATCCCCAATGCCCTCCCTCTCCGGGCTGAATTTTCGGCTGGCGCAGTCCGATAACCCATGTCCGGTCATGTTGCCGAAACCGCTTAAGTACTATATCTTCACAGGGTATCTGCCGTTTTATAACCAAAATTTGCGGTGCGTTAGTAACCATAAATGCCCGCAATCAAACGCCCCACCGTCGGGGTACTGGAGGAGCACGCAGTGTCACATCTGTACAAAGCACGTCCTACCACATTCCACCGTAAAACCATTGTCGCGGGTGTCGCCGCGGCCATTGGCGCGGGTAGCGCCGGTTTGAGCTGGAGTGCCGAGCTTGAAGAAGTCGTGGTCACCGCCCGTCAGCGCGCGGAATCATCGCAAGATATCCCGATGATGGTGCAGTCGATTTCCGGAGAAGACATTCAGAAGCAAGGCATCACCACGCTGGAGGATTTTTCCAGACAGGTAGCGGGTCTCAACGTGCAAACAAGCACTCCCGGGCAGAACACCATTGTGTTCCGTGGCGTGAGTGACGGCGGCGGCTTCCTAGTCGACCCCACCGCAGCGGTTTACCTCGACGAGCAGCCCATGTCGCTGACTTCGGCATCGCCGGACATTTATCCCGTAGACCTTGCGCGAATCGAGGCTCTGGCGGGACCTCAATCTACGCTCTATGGCGCATCCTCCCAGAGCGGCGCAATTCGAGTCATTACGAATAAGCCTGACCCCAATGGTTTTGACGCCAATATTGGTGCCGGTATTTCCTCAACCAAGGATGGCGGCACAGGCTACGAAGTCGACGGCATGGTCAACATCCCACTGAGTGACACCGTAGCAATCCGTTTGGCTGGCTTCCGCGCCCGTGACGCAGGCTTTATCGACAACGTGCTGGGCACAACAGTCGATGCGGGTGTGGGTTTCCCAGGCCTAGCAGGCTTGGGTGGCGGCGCAACTAATGCCAGCGCCGTCGCAGACGATATTAACGAGACCAATTGGATGGGAGCGCGAGCTTCGGTCCGTTGGCTGGTCAATGACAATTGGAGCGTCACTGCGACTGCCAACTATCAGGATCTGGAGTCCGATGGCTACAACGACTTCGACCCCAGTATGGGCGATCTGCAAACGGTCAAGTTCAATCGGGAAGTACGGACTGACGAATGGATTCAGACCAGCCTGATCATCGAGGGCGATCTTGGTTTCGCGCAGTTGGTATCAGCCACCTCCTATTACGACCGAGATATGTTCTACGCCAATGACACGCAGTCCTATGCGGCGTACTTTCATTATTCATTCGGGATCTACTACGGCTATGCCACCTATGACTTTGGCCTTGACCCGACCGGCTATCTAACCAACGAGTCAAACAATGAGAATTTGACGCAGGAATTCCGTCTGACCGGCAACACAGACCGCATCGATTGGACACTGGGCGCCTTCTGGCAGGAGTCCGAGGAGTTCTGGGATTTTTATACCTATGAGGATGGCTATCGCAATTCACCGGCCTTTGAGACCTGGAGCTACTATTATCCCGGCATTGCGCCGACGGACGTGTGGTGGAACTCATACCAGGGTACCGATAGAACCGACAAAGCGGTATTCGGTGAGGTCGATGTTGAAATCATCGAGGATCGGCTGACAGCGCTGTTAGGCGGCCGCTGGTACGACGTTGAGCGAGAGCTGAGTTATACCGTCGAACGGCCGGACTCGAGGGTAGATCGAGCGCTACCGAACCGTGAAGCAACCGACGATGGATTCATTCCCAAGTACGGCCTCGAATTCCAAATCACCGATGACGTAATGGTTTACGGGGTTTACTCAGAGGGCTTCCGAGTGGGCGGCACTAACCGCGGTCGGGGCCTCGACATTGGCGGAGATGGGAAATTTGGTCCGACCCTGCCAGTAGTTTATGAATCGGACATCCTTGAGAACACTGAATTCGGTCTGAAATCCACCTTCCTCGATGGGCGCATCATGTTCAACGCGGTGTACTACACCATGAAGTGGAAGGATATGCAGATCGAGGTGACCGATCCCAGTAACCAGTTAGGTATCCTGAGTGGCGGCGCCTATCAAAATGTGCCCTTCCAGATAGTGGTAGGTAACGTCGGTGACGCTGAGGTGGACGGTTATGACCTCGAACTGAAGGCATTACTGGGCGAGAACTTCGAAATCGGTTTCAACATGACCGATATTCAGGATGCTTTTGTGAATGCTGCTCAGGAATATGAGGACCCCAGAGCCGTTGGTGGGAAGGTACCGTCAGGCTTGGCACCGCAGTCGGCACTGCCACTGTTTGCTGATAACAGCTACTACCTCTATGCAGAATATTCAGGCATGAATGCCTTCGGTGGTCAGGCAGGTATTCGCATTCAGCACAGTCACGTGGGTGAGTCTCTGAACCAGCTGACCGACGGGTTCACCTCTCCACGTCTCGCTCAGGGCGACTACGACATTACCGATGCGATCGTCACCTGGGAAAAGGGCGACTGGTCAGCGCAACTTCGAATTAACAATCTGTCGGACGAGCGCGGCATTACCTATGAGGACACCACTGATTTCGATACCGTTTGGGGCCGAAATAGCTCCATTGTGATCCGGCCAAGAAATTATGCCATTTCGGTGAGGCACGCTTTCTAATCGTAAGCGGCTCACGAAAAGGGCGCCATGTGGCGCCCTTTTTGTTGGCCGTTCCATTTGTTGGTAATTCACTAACCCCAGTGGCGAGGCCAGCACTCCAAACCATGAATTGCGTTGCGAATATCCATGGTTAGATTAACCGCCGTAAGGCGCTTTCCTGCCGTGATATCGATGATAGACACCGTTGACGGCGAGGACCCCGCCGCAATCAACCGATCATTGATCACACAGAGCCCTCTGCCGAATCCCTGTCTGGCGATACGCGAGTCGTCAACGCCCATGAATTCCAACTCTTCAACGGGGAAAGTCGGCACGGGCACGGCGACCTGATCTGCTGAACGCGGCACATAACGAACGGCATCGGCGGCCGTATCATTTAAAAGAATCCCCTCCTGATGAGGCATGGCGTTGTGACAGCCTCTGGGAAGGCTACAGATCTCGGACACCGACAGGTCAGCCGCCAGCGCCAGCAGCGCCTGCGTGTTGAGTCCACTAAAAGACACCCCATCCTGATCCACCCGCACCATATTCAAGTGGTAGGAATTGACAAATGCTGGGCCGCCCCGGGTTCTGGGGTCAAACGCCTGCCCTACCCAGTCTTGCCCGTTTTTTGAGAGATAAAGGCCCCAGACAAACGCACGCTGATTCAGATCGAACGCCAGAAGCGAATCGAAGCCGGTAGAGGTGAGAAATAGCAAATTATCCCGACGGCAAATTTCGTGACAGTGACGCAAATAGTCGTTGCGGTAGGAATCTATCAATTGGAAATCAGGCGAATAGCAAAACAGTTCATCGCTTGCGGCAATCCAAATCGCATCGTCTGTGAATTCGATTCCGCGAAGCCCTCGGTCCCAACCGCGACCGGCAAAATCAATATCGCCCGTATTCCAGTCAATCTTCTGCTCGACCCGCTGTTCGGCAAAATCGATGAGGTACACCCCTCCGTGACTTTGTCCTTTCTCGGATCCTCTCACTACCGAGGTCGCAACCAGTTTGGGCAACTGGAGCGTCATGCTTGAGATGCCGGCAACTCAGGGAAAACAGGCTCAAGAATTTCTCTCAAGCCATCAAGATGTTCGCCGTAACGCTTCCAGGTCTGCACGGACCCCGAATAAATCGGTTGGCGCACCTGCTCAGAACTTGCTGTCCTCACGGCGCGCTCGGTTTCGTGGAAGTTCACGCAGCTTTCCTCAAAAGGCAGACCGCAAAAGTCGAGAATCCTGCGGACCTGTGTGTCTAGGTCAGCAACAACCTCTTCGTACTGCACGTGAAGCACCGCTCCCGGTAACACAGTATTCCAGTGGTCCATGAGTTCACAGTACTCAAGATAGAACTCGCCCAGTTCAAACAGGTCGTAGGTAAAGGTTTGCCCCTTGGCAAAGTGCTGCTTGAAGCAACCAAAACAACTATCCATGGGGTGCCGGCGAGCATCGATGATTTTGGCATTGGGCAGAATGGCCTTGATGAACCCTACGTAGGCAAAATTGTTCGGCATCTTGTCGGTGAAAAGAGGCGCTGAAGCCCGGTGACGCCGCGTTTGCTCCAGGTATTGCTCACCCAGCCCCCTGACTGCGTCTTCACTTAGATCAGGCATACAGCGGGGAAACGCCTGCCCTGATCGGGGTTGTGTCAGGCCTTGAGCAATCATGGAAATATCGGGTAATTCGCTGGTGCCATCAACCGACGAGTGGCTGGCCAAGATCTGCTCGAGCAGTGTCGAGCCGGATCGCGGCAAGCCGACGATGAAGATAGGATCAACGCTTTGGCATCCTGATTCGGAGCCTCGGCTAGCGAAATAATCGGCGCTGAACACCTCGCGCATCCTCTCGTGGGCCACGCCTGTTTGCACGGGATCATAGGCAATTGTGTCGCGGTGCAACTGATTGGCGAGAGCGTAATGTTCAAACGCTCGATCGTAGTCTTTCTGATCTTCAAAGGCTTTGCCTAACGAAAAAGCAAAATGGACGCGGCACTCAACGGGCAGCGAATCATTCGCCAGGCGCTGGCTCATTGCGTCGACATCCTGTTCTGTAAAACGGAACGTCTTCAGGTTGGCAAGGCTGTAGTAAGTCTCACCAAAGTTGGGTCGCAAGTCGATCGCGCGACGATAGGCGGCAATACCACCCTCCTGGTCGCCCACCGTCTTCAGGACATGGCCCAGTCCAATGTGAGCGCCCGGTAGCTCGGGATCAATACTGACGGCCTTCTCGTAGGATTCGACGGCCTCTGCGGGTCTGGCAGCCATCGCCAGCGCCGCGCCGTGGTAATAATGTGTCAGCG
>Ga0163109_10002600_pt1 | contig 14032 bp, 13 predicted proteins | sample CRUFie1St13metaG_FD_108704 | JGI IMG/M metagenome (GOLD analysis project Ga0163109, IMG submission 108704) | Marine microbial communities from the Costa Rica Dome - CRUD Field 142mm St13 metaG | ecosystem: Environmental > Aquatic > Marine > Oceanic > Photic zone | place: Costa Rica: the Eastern... | reverse complement strand
TTATTTTTTTTTTTAATTCTTTTGTAGGCATCTAGAAATACATCTTCCCCTAATGCTTTATCCGTGGCTAATTTTTTAGATCTATCTATGACTTCAGTATTCTTAAAATTTAAAACTTTTTTTTTAATTATTTTTGAGTCGGTTGATACATAAATTGTGTCAACTATTTTAGATTTTTGACATGCGGTTATTGGATATTCAAAAAGATGTTTGTTATTAATTTTTTTTAAATTTTTATTAGGAAAACCTTTACTATTAGCTCTACCTATTAATATTGCAAATATCATAATTATTTTTTTAAGCTCATATATACTTTTGTAAGCTCTTTAAAAAACTTTTTTTCATTTTTTGATTTTAAAATTATATCCTTCTTGGGTTTAAATGTGTAGGGAGTATTAATATAATGATTTTCATCTTTTATATCTAAAAAAATTGGTTTTGATTTCACATTAAATTCTTTTTTAAGATTATTAAGTAATGTCAATAACTTAATATCCTTTTTACCAGTAATATTATATATTTTATTAGAATAAGATTTTTTAACTAGTTTTGATGAGATTTTTGCAGCATCATCAACATGAATATACCTTCTTTTAGTTTTTACATTACCAGAATAAATTAGTTTTTTTTTAAATTTTAGATTGTATAAAATTTTATTTATTCCATTAGTTTTTGGTGCCCCAGGTCCATACAATGAGCCAAATCTTAATATTAAATAATTAAGATGAAACATTCTATGATATTCTTGTATCATATCTTCCACAGTTGTTTTTGAAATTCTATAAAAACTACCATTAGCACTATAAACATAAATACTACTTGCAAAAATAAATTTTTCTACTTTATGCTTCACACATAAGTTTAATATTTGGACAGATGACAAAATATTTTTTTTAACAACTTCAATTGGTTTTGAGGATGCTTCTTCAATATCGGAAATGCCTGCAAAGTGAAAAATTATATCGTGTTTAGAAATTTGAGTTTCAAGCTTTCTTAAATTTTGAATATCTCCTTTAATAAATCTTATTTTTTTATCAATTGACTTATTTTGTTTAATGTCAAAATTTGTGATACTTAATTCATTATTTTCTAAGAGCTGGGCACATAATTTTTGTCCTAAAAATCCTGAGCCTCCTAAAATTAATATTTTTTTTTTCATAAATCTTTCTTTAATTCTTCATATTCTTTAATTTTAATATTCATAAAATTAATAATTGCTTTGGATTTATGTTTTATTCCTTTTGGAGTTAATAAATAAATATAATTAATTTTTGATTTACTAGTTTTAAAATTTTTTATCTTAACAAGGCCCCTCTTTTTCAATTCCCGTAAACAGTAATTTACCTTTCCTACACTTAGATTTAGTTGTTTTGATAGATTTCTTTGATTAGTTTTTTTATCTTTTTGTATTTTTCTCAAAATATTGAGTTCGTCATTATTTATTTTCATCTTCGTATAATTTTGTTATTGTGTTCAAAATTTGAACATATATATAGAATAATAATTTACAAATAAAAAGAAAATAATTATTTATGAATATTCTTATTTTAGGTGCAAGTAGCGACATAGGTATAAAACTTTTAGAAACTTTAAAAGATAAAGACTACAAGATTGGTGCTCATTGTTATAAAAACGATATAAAATTAAAAAAATTTAAAAAAAAATTTCATAGTTTCAAAATTTTTAAACAAAATTTATCTTCTCAAAAAGATTCCCTCAAATTATTTAGATCTTATATGAAATGGTCTAAAAAGATTGATGTTTTGGTTCATTTATCAGGAAATGTTTCAAAAATAAAAAATTGGGAAAATTTACCTGAAAAAAATTTAATGGATGACTATAAATTAAATTTTTCATCAATCTTCTTCTTGGTTCAAAAGATATTCAATTCTATGAAAAAAAAAGGTGGAAAAATTTTGTTAACAAGTACAAGCTCTGCAATACATGGCGGAGGTGAGGATAGTTTTGGATATGGTTTGGCTAAATTAAATTTACTATATCTGTCTAAAGCACTCGCAAGATTTGGAGGTAAATATAATATAATTTCCAATTGTATTAATCCTGGTTATATTGATACAAAATTTCATACCAAAGTTATGAAAAGATCTCGAAAAGATCTTAATATAAGAAAAACAAAAAATAAACTTGGTAGAGCTGGATCACCAAAAGAAGTTGCTGAGTTTATTCTGTTTTTAATCTCAAGAAAAACAAATTACTATACGGGTCAAGACTTTAATATTGATGGAGGAGACTGGATATAATTGCAGGAACCCTGCATAAATAAATCTTAAAAAAATAAATGTCTGAATTCAAAACATTTCTAACATTTTTTGAAAAATCTGAAAAAATAAAATTTTTTTTCATGTCTTTGAGCTTTTTTTTTCTAGCTATAATTGAAGCTTTTGGGATAGCTTTAATTTTTCCAGTTGTTGGAATGTTCCAAAACAATAACTTTATAAATGAAACTCAAAATGATTTAATATTATTTATAACAAATTTAAGTAATTTTATAAATCCAAATTTAGATATTTTGATTTCATTTACTATCTTGTTTGGATTAATTTATTTATTTAAAACTATTTTATCTTTTGTAATACAATCTTACCAAATTAACTATGTATGGAATATACAAAAAAAGTTAGAAAATAAACTTTTTAAAAATTATTTATTTTCTCCTTATGAACTTCATATTGATAGACAATCATCAAATTTACTTAAAAATATAATTCAAGAAACTAGTAAAGTCGGGAATACAATATTATCTTCTGCTTATTTGATTTCAAGCACTGCTACAATTTTAATGATTTTAGCTTTAATGTTTTTAATTGACCCATTGATTTCACTTGCATCTTTATTAATTTTTTTTTTAACAAATTTGTTTGTTTTTTTTAATACTCGTAAATTAATTACTAAAATAGGGGAAAATCGATACGATTTTAATGAAAAAAGAATAGAATTTTATTCCACTGGAATAAATAATATTAAAGACATCAAAGTAAATGAGCAAGAAAATATATTCATAAATTTAACAAAAAAGTTTAATGAAAAATATTTTAATTCAGAGAAAAAGATTAATATTATTAATATTCTGCCAATTTTAATAACTGAGTTTGTTTTTATTATAGGAGTAATAATCATCTTACATTATATAAATTTACTCTCACAAAATGGAATTAATGATTTTATACCAAAGCTTTCGGTATTTATTGCTGCTTCAATCAAACTTATTCCATCAGTGAATAAGGCAGCAATTATGATAAATAAAATTAAGTATAATTTTAAAGCAGTAAACTCAATAAAATTTGACTTAAATTTACCACTAGCAAAAAAAGCTACTGATAAGGCAAAAAATCTGAAATTAGAAGAAGAAATTGTAATTAAAGATTTAAATTTTAAATTTAATAATGGAAAGCAAATTCTTGATAATGTTAATTTAATAATTAAAAAAAACACAGCAATTTGTCTTTATGGCCCAAGCGGAATAGGTAAATCAACTTTGTTAGATTTAATGTTAGGTATTATTAAGCCCCAAAGTGGAGATATATATTGTGATAATCATAGTATTTACGAAAGCTTAGGAAGTTGGAGAAAATTAGTTGGTTTTGTTCCACAAAATATAAATATTTTTGAAGATACTTTAGAGCGAAATATTACTCAAAACTTTAGAGATGAAGATGTCAATAAAGAAAAAATTAATGAGATTATTAAACTTGCTGATCTAGAAAATTTTGTAAATAAATTAATTAACAATTCAAAAACTATAATCAGGGAAAAAGGGAAAAATATTTCTGGAGGACAAAAACAAAGAATTGGTATTGCTAGAGCGTTGGCAAAAAAGCCAAAAATATTAATTTTAGATGAGCCTACTACTGGTTTAGATTTAGATAGTAAGAAAAAAATATATTCAACTTTAAGTAAGTTAAAAAAAAATATGACAATCATAATAGTTTCACATGATTTGAAAGACATAAATTTCTGTGATCATTTTTATAGTTTTGATGAAAGCAAAAAAATTAAAGAGAAATTTAATTAATGGAATTTAAAATAAAAGAATTTAATAATTTTAACAAATCATCTTGGGATGATTTGTTAAACCAATTAGAGGGTCCACTCCAAAATTGTTCTTGGAATAATTTAAGTTATTATTCCGCATATAAAGGTATATCAAATATATCTTTCGCAGTTTTTAGTGAAAATAGAATTATTGCTTTAATACCAATGGCAAGAAATCTTAGTAAAGAACAAATAAGTTTTTCATTTGGTAATAATTTAATTTTTTGCCCAATTTTTTCGCCAAAGATTAAATCTAGTAATAGAAAAAAAATATACAAATTTTTATTTGATTACATTAAAACAAAATACAAAATAAGAAAAAAAGAAATTAATTTTCAAGTTAGCCCTGTTTTTTTTGAAAAAGATAAATTAAACATAAGCTCTAAAAATCAATTCGAATTATTAGAGCATTCAAAATCTTATATAGTTCATAATACATTAATTATAAATCTTTCGGAGAAAGAGGATCAACTATTACTTAACATGAGTAAGTACCATAGAAAAAATATCAATAAAACATCAAAAATTAAAAAACTGTCGTTTAAAGTTTTGAATTTCAAAAATAAAAAAATTGAGATAGAAAAAAGATTTAAAGAATTCAAAAATTTTCATTTAATTTCAGCTGGCAGGATTACTAGACCTCCCAAAACATGGAAAATAATGTTAAAAAAAATTTATGATGGTGAAGCTAATTTATTTTTTCTCACTTTAAATAATAAAAATATTTCATATTTATATTGTTCTACATTTAGAAATTTTGCTTGGGGTTGGTCTCAAGTAAATAAAAAAAAATATGAAAATATTTCTCCTAGACATTTTTTAGAGTGGAATGCAATAAAGTATTATAAAAGAAGAAAATTTGACTTTTATGAAATAGGAGAAAGATTTTTTAAGCAAAATAAATTTAATCCTACAAAAAAAGAAATAACAATATCAGAATTTAAGGAAAAATATGGATCAGATAAATACCCAAAAGTTAATTTTAGAGTTGAAATCTAATATTGACAGCGAAAATTTTAGATTTTTATTGTCCGGAAAACTGGCTACTTCTCTTATTTTAAAATATTTGATTAAAGAAAATAATATAAATCCAAAATTAAGTGAAATTTTAGTTCCAAAATTGATGGGTAACTGGGTTTATTCAAATATCTTACAAAACATTCAAACTGGAACAATATTCTCAGAATATACTAAAATATTGTATATATACCACCAATTTGGAATACCACAGTCCGAGAAAGTTAAAGAATTTGCAGAGGAAAAGAGATTAATTTTAATTGAAGATTGTGCTCATGTGCTTAAAGCAAGTGATGAAAATGAAAAATCAAAAATATGCAATTCAAATTATAATCTTTTTAGTTTCTCAAAATTTACAAATTGTGGTCCTCTTGGGGGTTTAATTTCTACAGATAAAAAATTTTTAGATTTTGTTGATAAAGAAATAGATAAATCAAGTAAATTACAATCTATCTTTATTAATTTACTTTATAAATTAAATAAAATTTTAAATAACAATAGTTTATTTAAAGAAAAAATTAATTCAATAAATTATTCTTTATGGAACTATTCATCAAAAAATTTAGAAAAAAATATAAAAATTTTTAAAAAGAAAATAGAGGAAGATCTTATTAGTAGAAATAACAGATTTATTTTTTTTAAAAATAATATCAAAGAAAAAATTTATTTTGATTATTTTAAATATAAAGATCTTATTTGTCAAAAACTACCTATTATAATTAATGATGAAAAAATAATGAATAATTTAATTGATAAATTTAAATTTTATAAATTTCCATATGAGATACTTATTTATGATAGTAATAGAAATTTTTTAGAGCCAAATTTTATGAAAATAATTGTTTTAGATCATTCAGAAGAAAATTCTTTTTTTGAAAAACAAACTGAGTTATTAAGAGAACTATTATAAAATGAATAAAATAAAAGATTATCAATGGCCATCATTTTTTATTCGTGACAAAAAATATTCTATTAGTAAAGAAAAAAAAATTAGTCGTGCTTTAATCAATAAAATTGAAAATTTTTTTAAAAAAAATTTTTATTATAAAGTTATTCTGTTTCCATCTGCTCGAGCTGCTTTAGCTTCAGTGTTAAGATTTCGAAAAATTGATAGATCCAATGAAGTATTTATTAACAAGTGGGTTTCTCACTGTATTTTTAATACAGTGGGTAAGTATACAAATATTAGTACTAGTTTTAAATCACCAGACATTATAATTGCAGTACATAAATGGGGAATAAATCAAATTTTTTCAAAGAAAAAAAATATCGAAATTATAGAAGATTCTGTAGATTCAATTATTTTGAATAAGAAAGATTTATTTATAAACAAAGGTCAATTTGAATTTTTTTCCTTACCTAAAATAATTGGTTCTGTAAGTGGAGGAATAATTGTTACAAGAAATTTAAGTTACTATAAATTTGCAAAAAAAGAACAAATGAAAAATAAAAAATTAGGCATATATCAATCAAGACAAAAATTTAATGACATAAATAAAAAAAAAAGCTTTAATACATGGTTATTTTACGAGAGCTCAAATACATTTTTAGAGTATAATTCTCTTTTAGACATTGAAAAAAATCTTAAGAATTTAGAAATTAATAAAAAAATAATATTAAAAAGAAAAAATTTATTTAGAAAAGAATTTAATATTGATTATTATAAAAATAATAAATTAGGACCAGTTATACCCATTAATCTGAAATTTATCAAAAATCACTCTTTAATGAAAAAAAACTTCCTTTTAAGACATATACACAAAGGACCAAAAGAAACAGAAAAGTTTCAAAAAGTTTATCTTTTGCCTGTGCATTTTAAAATTTCTCAACAAAAATTTAATTTTTATATAAAATTGCTAAAAAAAAGTATAATTAAAAAAAATAATTTAAAAAAATTAAATTAATGAAAAATATCATTTCATCTAAGCTCAAAAATGCAATAAATAACAAGGTAATTTTAATAACTGGTGGCACAGGCTCATTTGGCAAAGAGTTTGTTAAATTAATTTTAAAAAAATATAATCCCAAAAAAATAATTATTTATTCTCGCGATGAATTTAAACAGTGGGAAATGAAAAATTCCGTTACAAAAAATCAAAAAAAATTGAGATTCTTTATTGGCGATGTAAGAGATTATTCAAGATTACTAATGGCATTTAAAGATGTCGATTTAGTTATTCATGCAGCCGCACTTAAACATGTTCCAATAGCAGAATACAACCCAATTGAGTATATAAACACTAACATTATTGGTGCTCAAAATGTTATAGAAGCAGCTATATCAGCTAAAGTTAACAAAGTCATAGCTCTTTCAACTGATAAAGCTGCAAATCCAGCAAATTTGTATGGTGCTACAAAACTTGCCTCGGATAAACTTTTTTCAGCAGCTAATAATTTAACTGGAAGCAAAAAAATTATGTTTTCAATTGTAAGATATGGAAATGTATTAGGATCTAGAGGATCATTTATACCTAAACTTTTTCATCTAAAAAAAGATAAGAAACTGACTGTTCCTTTAACTTCAAATGAAATGACACGGTTTTGGATATCGCTTGAGGGCAGTGTTAATTTTGTTTTAAATACAATCTTAAGGATGAGGGGTGGTGAAATATTTATACCTAAAATACCTTCAATAAAAATTGTTGACTTAATTAATTGCATAGCACCAGATAACCCAAAAAAAATTATCGGTATTCGACCTGGTGAAAAATTGCATGAGGTGCTTTGTCCTGAGGATGACAGTTATCATACATTAGAATATAAAGATCATTATGTGATTTTTCCAATATTAGATGAAAATATCTTATTTTCAAAAAAAGTATTTACGAAAAACCCTGTTAACGAAAAAGGTACCATTGTAAAAAAAGATTTTTCATATACTTCAAAAAATAATAAAGTTTTTTTAAAAAAAGATGAAATAAAAAAAATTTTACGTGAAATATAAATACTCCTATAATAAACACAAAATCTTCAAAAATGATTTTATATCAGTACGAAATGTATTAAGTTCAAATTATTTAACTCAAGGACCAACAACAAAAAAATTTGAAAAAAAACTTGCACAATATGTCAAATCAAAATTTTGCATTAGTTTCAATAGTGCATCAAGTGCTTTGTTAAGTGCTTGTAAATCTCTTGACTTAAAAGAAAATGATTATTTTTGGACAGTCCCAAATACTTATCTAGCATCTGCTAATGCTGGTCTAATATGTGGTGCAAAAATTGATTTTGTTGATATTAATAGTGATACTCTTAATATCTGTCCTATAAAACTTAATGAAAAATTATTAAATACAAAAAAAAGTAAGTTACCAAAAATTCTTATAGTTGTTCATTTTGGAGGTTGCAGCCATGAACAAAAAAAAATATTCAATTTATCTAGAAAATATGGCTTTAAAATTATTGAGGATTGCTCGCATTCTTTAGGTGGTAAATATGAAAAATTTTTTAATGGCAGCTGTAAATTTTCTGATATCGCAATTACAAGTTTTCACGCTATAAAGACTATTACTACAGGAGAAGGAGGAGCTTTATTCACCAATAATCTAAAAATAAAAAACTTTTGTCGCTCTTTTCAAGAGAATGGAAAAATAAGATTTAAAAAACTATCTTTTAAGGATAGCATATATAAACAATACGACCAGATAAGAATAGGTTATAATTTAAGATTATCTGATTTGAACTCCGCAATAGGTTTGTCTCAACTAAAAAAAATAAATAAAATAACACAAAAAAGAAATAAACTAGCTAAAAATTACATCAAATTGTTAAAAGATACACCTTTTAAATTTCAAAAAATTCCGAGCAATATTTTTTCAACTTATCACTTATTCACAATTACTGCTGTTGGAAATAAATTACAGAGAAAATTTAAATCTTTTTTAAAAAAAATTATTAAATCAGGTATTGGTGTGACCCTGCACTATCATCCAGTACATTTAAATACTCTTTATAAAAATATGGGCTTTAAGAAAAATAATTTCCCAATTTCAGAAAATTACTCAAAATACTCGATCTCTCTCCCTATATACTATGATTTAAAATTATCTGACCAAAAAGAAATTATAAAAAGAATTTTAAATTGTTTATAATTATAAAGTGTAATATTTTTGATCTTTACATTGATTTAAAAATTTTTGCATAATTTTAAAATAATAATCAATATTTTTAAATGTATGTTCTGTAGATAAATATATTCTATCAGACGTAATGATATTATGTTTCAAAAAAAAGCTAATAAGATTTTTTTTATTTGCCCTATAATTATTTAACTTTAACGAAATATTTGGAATTATCCCCTCTTTATTAATCTGAATAAAATTTTTATCGTCTAAAACATTGAATTTTTTTCTAAAATAATTTCCTTTTAAAGTAAGTAGCTTCCAAGATTTTCTTTTCTCCATTTCTTTTAAAGAACTAATCCCGGCAGTTGGGCCAATTCTATCAGACCAGAAAGTACTACTTACAAATGAATTGCTTAAATTTTCCATAATGTTTTTTTTTCCTATTACAGATGTTATTGGGTATCCGTTTCCTAAAGCCTTTCCAAACATGGCTAAATCCGGTTTAACATTATATTTTAAGTGAAGTCCTCCAAAATTTTCTCTAAATGCAGAAGTACATTCATCAAAGATTAATATTATGTTTTTATTGTCACATATTTTTCTGATTTCTTTTAAAAAGTTTTTTGTCGGATTTTTATCTCTTTTAACTTCCATTATTATCGCAGCAATATTATTATCTGAATTAATAATTTTTTTAAGACTTTTTAAGTTATTATATTCAAAACTATAAATAAAATTTTTCAAATTATTTGGTACACCACTAATTTTTAAGTTTTTAAATAAATGATTATTAAGATTAGAATTATCTTTTAAATTTGCTGCTAAATACCAGTCGTGCCATCCATGATATCCACAGATAATAATTTTTTCTTTGCCAGTTGTTAATCTTGCAGCTCTTAAAGCAATACAATTTGCCTCCGCACCTGTTCTAGCAAATTTAGCCATATCGCTCCAATCATGCATGTCAGTTAATCTTTCTGCTAATTCAACTTCCTCCGGACAATTGAGTGAGGACATATTGCCTTTTTTAATTACTTTTTTGATTTCTTTATCTACATTAAAATTATTGTAACCTAAAAGATTAGTGCCTACACTCATCATGCTCATATCAAGATATTTCTTTTTATCTAAACTGGTAATAAATTGTTTAGAAGTTGAAGAATAATAAATGGGCCAACTTTCTTCATTAAAAGACTTTGGGTGTTTTGATAAAAAAGAATTTCCATCAGGAATGAGTTTTAATGCTTTTTTCCAAAGATTTTTACTTTCAGAGACTTCAAAATTAATATTTCTCATGTACTTATGATTTATAAATTCATTATCTTTCAAATAATTTAAGATTTTTATGTAGTTGAAATTTATTTTAGGATGGAATTTAGAATATATAGATTTTATTAATTCTAGATCATCTTTATAATCAAGCGTAATTCTATATTTTGAATAATCTTCATTATCTTTCAAAAAAACGTTTCCTATTTTAAATAAATTTGGATTTTCTTTTATAAAGCTTGTCAAATGTTCTTTATTACTTTTGCTAAGATTTGATTTTCTCATTTTTGAGAGAGCATCAAATTTAAATATCTCAACGTCAAGACCATCAGGAAAACTTGGGGGATAGGTATTTGAAATATAATCAAGATCATTTTTTAAAAAAAATTCTATCATCTTATCAATCAACATAGCATCGACAAGTGGACAATCAGCTGTAATTCTTACAATTATTTTTGTGTTATTTTTTTTTGCGGCATCATAGAATCTATTTATTAAATTTTCTTCACTTCCTAAAAAGTATGGAATTTTATTTTTTAAAAGAATATTTTTTAACGAAGTTTCATTTTTTGGAATCAAGAAAATCGGCTGGCTTGAATATTTGCTTAATCTTAATCTTTCAAAAATAATTTGAAAAATAAATTTATTTTTTATTTTAGAGAGAATTTTATTGGGAAATCTTTTAGACTTTTGTCTAGCTTGGACGAATATATTTATTTTATCTTTCATTTCCATAAATCAATTCTTATATATTTTTTTGGAATTCCAAAATTTATATTTATATTTTTTTGTTTTTTGGTGTTCAAAATACTTATTAATTCTCTTAAAGACAAGACTCCAAAAACTACACTTTCAAAATAATTTTTATTTAAAACATAATTTATACACGCACTTATCTCAGATATATTTTTTTTTTTACAAAAAAAGTTAAATTTTTTTTTAAAATTTTGAAATCTATTATCTTTAAAAAATTTTTTTTTTGGAACATTATTTAATAAAATACCCTTTAGAAATATTGATCTTGCTTGAACTTTTATTTTTTTTTTTCTCAAGTATCTTATAAAATTAATTTTGTTCAAATCTGAATCAACAATACTAAATGGTAATTGTACAATGTGTGGTAAAAAATGCTTAGAAATTCTAAAATATTCTTTTTTATCATAAATTGAAAAGCCGAAGTTCTTTGTTAAATTTTTTTCGATAGTGAGATTTTTTAACTTTTCAATTTCTTCAATTTGTATCTTAGACAGATTCTTACAATTATGAAGTAAAATTGCATAATAATTTTTTAATTTTAATTTTTTTAAATCTTCCTCAAGTAATTTTAAAATTTTTTTAGAATAATTTTTTTCATCGATTTTAGGTTGTCTTACCTTTGTTGTAATTTTAAAATTTCTAAAGCTTAAATTTGTTTTACTCAACTTTTCTGAAACACCTTTGTAATCTAACGAGGTATCTATATGTCTAATATTCATTTTATATGAATAATTGATAATCTTTTTTAATTCTCCAGGGCTTATAATTCCTCTAAAGTAATGACTATATTTTATTTGACCAAACTGAGCAGCGCCTAAGCTTAAATTTCTTGTTTTAATTATGTTTTTTAAAATCATTTTAGTTTATAATAAATGTTTAATTTAAATTTATTGATGATATTCATGAAATCAAATAGAGATTTAATGTGAATAATTTTTTAAAATCTTTTGTAATCAAATTTATTTTAATATTTGGTTTTTTTGTAATTCTTTTTTCGTCAATTGTAAATATATACGAAAAACGAAACAAGATAACAGGTTTGTTAAAGGCAAAAGTAAAACCTGGTAAGATATATGCTCGAGAACAGCACGAACTTGCAAAAGATATTATCAACGGAGGTTATATTTTATTGTTCAGGCACGCTGAAAGAGAGAAATGGATTGATGTAAAAAAATACGACTCAATAGAAATTTTAGATAACTTAAGTGCTGAAGACGAATATTTTTCAAAAGCGGTCTGTCTTTCTGATAGAGGATTAATTCAAGCACGTGCTATGGGAGAAATAATAAAAAAAATTAAACTTCCATTTCACACAGTAATAACAAGTCCAAGTTGTCGAGCAAGACAAACTGCTGAACTGGCTTTTGGAGGATATGATGATATTAAAAATATTTTTATGCATTACGGTCCGTATTTTGAGGACGCTGATGAATTTATAAAAAATGTAAAAAAAGAAATACTTAAAATTGAGGTAAAAAAAGACTCTAATGCTATCATAAGCGCACACAATGGTGTAATTAGGTCGACAAAAATTTTTGATCAAATTGATAAGGAAATCGATTTCAGCCAAATTGCAAAAAAATTTATGGAAGAAGGTGGATTTATAGTTATGAAAAAAAATGATGGAAAACTTATTTTTGTTGGTCTTTTTTTCACTTTTCATGATTTCCAATTAAATTTTCATAAAAGACCAAGCAATTAATTTAAATGAATACAAAAAAAATAAATCAAGGATATAAAAACTATATTGAGATTTCCAAATATGTAAGTAAAGAGAACCATTATATCTTATCAGGACGTTATAAGTTTATGAAAAAAAAATATAAACTTATTTGTAAAGATATCTCAGAAAAATTACAGATTAATAAAAACGATGATATTTTTGATATTGGGACTGGCGATGGAGAAATTATCAAATATCTGTCAAAAAAAAGTAAATCTGCCACTACTATTGATAGTCCAGAGATGATAAAAAAAATTTTAAAGTCTAAAAAGATAAAATATCTTAAAGGAAATATTCACTCAAAAGGGAAAAAAATTAAAAAAAGATTTGATAAAATATTAGTTTATGGAGTAATTCAATATTTTTATAGTCTAAATGAAGTTTATAGTTTTTTAAATTTATGTTTAAAGTTATTGAAAAAAAGTGGATCTATTTTGATTGGAGACATACCAAACTCAGATATGAATTTTCGTTATAGAAATACTAAAGATTTTAAAATTAAAAGTCAAATTTTTGATAAAAAAAAAAAATTAAATTTTTCAAATGCGGATAAAAAATTTCAACAATTATTTCCTGGAAATAATAAATTTATAAAATTTAATGATAAAAAATTACTTTTTTTATTAAAAAAATTTAATTCAAAAAACTATGAAAGTTATATACTACCTCAAAACAAAGCTTTGCCATATTCTGTAAATAGAGTTGATCTTCTTATAAGAAAAAGATCATAGTGATTAAAGTTAAAAATCTAAAAACTGAAAATTTTTCAAGAAAAAATATAAACGATATTTTAATCTAAAGACATCAAAGAGGAAAAATAAAGGATTAAATCAAATATTATGATTTAAGAAAAACATTAAAAACAAAGACATTCATAATTTATATCAAATCATAAATAAGTTAAATTTTAATTTTTTTTTTTAATAAATTTAAATCGACAAAAATCATACAGATAGAAAAAATTAAACATAAGGCTAAACAAAATATCAAAAACAAAATTTGGTCTCAAATTATTATATAATTTCAAGATATTAATGGAAAATTTATTTAATATGTGTTTTTTTTTATCGAATTGTGTAAAAGCTGTATTAAAGTTTTCAATATGACCAAATAAATCAAAATACTCCTTTTGGAAATTTCTTTTTTTTTT
>Ga0163109_10002598_pt1 | contig 14035 bp, 12 predicted proteins | sample CRUFie1St13metaG_FD_108704 | JGI IMG/M metagenome (GOLD analysis project Ga0163109, IMG submission 108704) | Marine microbial communities from the Costa Rica Dome - CRUD Field 142mm St13 metaG | ecosystem: Environmental > Aquatic > Marine > Oceanic > Photic zone | place: Costa Rica: the Eastern... | reverse complement strand
CGAGGCACAGAACGCTAAAGACGCTATTGACCAATTAACTATTGCTCAACAGGAAGGCGCTAATCGTATTCAGGAATATATCAACGCCTCAATGACATTTGTGACCGACATCCAAGGCAGGATTCTTGATATTGCTTCAACAATTGAACAGGGTATTGCAGAGTCTATCCAGGGTGTAGTTCAAGGTACGATCACCGCTTCTCAAGCATTTGGTCAGTTTTTCCAAAGTGTCGGAAGAGCGTTTCTTCAGATGGCATCGCAGATTATTGCAAAGTTGATTGTTATCAACCTGCTAAAAAGTGCGATTGGTCTGCTAGGTAATGGCTTCGGTGGAATGCCAACCGATACCGCGTTAGGTGCTGGCGGCGGCACTGTTCAAAATGCTTTCGGCTCAAGGTTCGGCACATTCGGTCCCAACTTCGGTATTCCTCAACTAGCCAAGGGCGGCATCGTGACAGGCCCCACAACCGCCTTGATAGGCGAGGGAGGAATGAATGAGGCGGTTGTACCTCTACCTAATGGCAGGGCTATTCCAGTCGATATGAGAGGTGCTTCAGGTGGCAACTTCACTAGCAATGTCACAGTCAATGTTGATGGAGGTGGCAGCTCCATGGATTCTGATCCAAACGGCCCCGCTAAACTCGGTAAGGCGATTGACACGGCTGTTCGCAAAGTGATTATGGATGAACGTCGGTCGGGCGGGCTTCTTTATATGGGGAGATAATCATGGCTGTAGCTCTAAATATTGATTTACTTATGGGCGTCCAAGAGACGCATAATCACAGAGTCCGTAGGTTTGGTTATGGAGATGGCTATGAGCAGGTAGCGCCTGATGGTGTCAACACTCTTGTACGCGAGTACAACATTACTACAAGGCCATTTAGTCAATCTGAATATATCCTTTTTAAGGAAAGCCTTGAGTCGGTCTGCATAGGAGATACATTTTTAGTCAAGGAACTGACGCCGTTTATATCGTCAACTGAGGGCGTCCATTTTCGTTTGAAAGATAATAACTATAGCGTCGACTATTTACCTGCATCAAACACGTTTCGATTTTCGTTCTCATTAGTAGAAGCATTCGTTAATTAGGTTGCATTGTTATGGGACGTTATTACGACGATAAAGTTTCACTTGCTGGTCTTGATCCGGCTAACCCTATTTTCGGCCCTCTCAGGCAAGCGGCTGAAGATATAGAACGAGCTGAGGATAACTTTTTTGAACAACGTCAGCAGGTTTTTGCTGAGCTTGATTTTGTTGATGATTTTTCCCGCTCAACATCTTCAATCGAACAGGACTATGCTGATTTAATTAACGTGCCTGTATACGAATATAAGTCAACATTCAATGATGTAAATCCATCTCGTAATACTTGGAACGGCACCATTAGATATGTAGAGGATGCATTCCCCGCGTCGGGTATTAGCGATGGGTTTGCCACAATTTTTTATGTGGCTGGGGAGGAAGATGATGATGGGGATTTTTCTTTTGAGGTAGCAACCAATGTTTTGGAATATCAAGTAGGTAGAGGTAAGGGAAGCATTGATCCTCTTTACACAGGTTTGAGAGCTTTTGTATCTACCTCCAGTGCTGCAACCGACTTTTATGTTGATACATCAGACGAGGATGGAGAGTCTTTCTCTTCTAGTGGCGCGGTCAAGGCGGGCTTCGGTGAAGTACCACTTGCGTGGCGAGCAAAGGGTCAATATTCTTCGCAGCAATTAGGAGTTATGAATGCTGCTGGTAATGCTTATGAGGAACAAGTAAGACCAGTTATTAACGCCTATGATGCTAAATTACTTGAGTATCAAAATAACGGTGGCGGTAATTTAGATTCAGACTTTCATTCAAGTGACAACCCTAACTTTGCTTGGAAGGACTTCCAAGGCTCATTCAAAAATTACAACAGGCCAGGAAGTTTGCCTGCAAACTTAGTTAAACAGACAAGAGGTCTTAGTTAATGGCTGCGCTTAAGAGTGATGCTTCTATTGACCTTTTTACGGTTGATATTGGCTCTTCAAGAACTGCTAAAAATTGGTCGGGTCCGATAAATATGGTGCCTGCAAACCAGAGTGATGGGAAGTCGGTCAAGTATGCAAATGTACCAGCAAACAGACTTCAAGAATTAATAACCTATCAACCATTTCACATGAGTGTTAATGGTTTTGAGATAAGTGGTTCAAATAAACTTCCTCAGCCAAAGGTGACATTCAGTAATATGGATGCCAGCTTTACTGATCTGAATACTGACTTCGATGATTTTGTTGGATTTAAGCTAATACGGACTAGAACCTATGCACAGTTTCTAGCGGCTATTGATGGTGTTCCTCAGGCCACGTTTAATGCCAATGCTCATTTCCAGCCAGATATCTGGTATTTCAATCGCAAGATGGAGGAAAACAATCAATTTTGTGTTTATGAGCTAGCCTCTATTTTTGACGTGGAGGGAATCAGATACCCACGTCGAAGGATGTACAGCAATTATTGCCCTTTTGTATATAAGGGGCCTGACTGTCAAAATACCAACCCAGCATTTAATAAATGCGGAAAAACTCTAGCTCAGTGCAAGGAGCGATTTGGTAATGATGATTTACGTTTTGGTGGGTTTCCGACAGCTCGTTAAACATGTCTCAGTTACATATTGATATTGCAAAGGCTTGTTTACGGGAAGGAGACAAAGAAGCCTGCGGTTTTATTAGTGGTTCTAAAGTTATCCCTGTCAAGAATATTTCTGATGATCCTGAGTCGTCGTTTGTAATTGACGCTAGGGACTATTTAGCCTATATGCCTGAGGTTATTTATCACTCACATCCAATAGGTGATAATGGTTTTAGTGAACATGATATTACCGTTGCATCGAATTTAAGACTCACGTCTTATGTATATGTTGTTGAAAAAGACCGATTAGAGCGATTTTGTCCACAGGCGGGAAAAACAGTTTTTGAGAATGTCTTAGGCCAATGATGAATATTACTCTTGCTGGTGAGCTTGCACGGCGCTTTGGAGCATCCCACAGATTCCAGGTAAAGACACCTAATGAAGCTATTCGGGTCTTATGCCAGCTTGTCCCTGGTTTTAGAACATTCCTAACTGCTGCTCACGAAAGGGGAATATTTTTTCAGATAGTCACGTCAAATTCTGATGAAGGCATCACCTATAGAGATCTAGAGCTGGGCTGTACTTCATTCACACTTGTTCCTGTTATTACAGGAAATTTGTTTGGATTATTCGGCGGTAAGTCTGGAGGTTTCCTAGCCATCTTGGCCGGTGTTGCCCTCGTTGCATTTGCGATGACGGGTTTTGGTACAGGTATTTTTGCTGGCCTGAAAGCTGGAAGTTTTATGGCAGGCGTACAGACTGCCACGATGTCCTTAGGTTTCGGTCTGGTATTTACAGGGGTAGCGACTTTATTTGCCCCAGGTGTGCCAACTGCGGGCAAGAATATTTCAGAGGGCCGTGATGCTGATGATGCCATTGCGGGGGGTGCAGCACCAGTTGCGGTGAACGGTCAGGCAATACCGCTGCTGTTTGGAGAATATCTTGTTTCGGACATGCCCGTAATAGCTTCATATATCCAAGACAATGAAGGATATTTTATGGGTCTAGTCTCTGAAGGAGTAATCACAGGATACCCAGGAGATGTCAAGGACAATTTATATCTTGATGGGTTGGTTGCTCGCGACAGTGTTTTAACGAATGTTGAATTAACAGACGGAACTCAAACTACCAAGGCTATCGACACTGTGCAGTCAGCAGGGTTTAGTATCTCTGTTGGTGCGCCATTTAATGCACAAGGTGGAGACTATGACGGAACGGATGATCTAGTCGCTAACACTTCAATTACAAGAAGTTTTTCGCAGAAAGAGGCAGATACTATTCGTGTTCGACTCTCTGTCGGTCCCTGCTATCAGTCACGAACAAGAAGTGACTCGGACGGTTCAGAGCAAAATTATAGAGACTACACGGAGCCTGAAGGAGGTGGAGGTGCTGACAACCCAACCCACATGGTCATCAGAATTTTGGATGCTGATGGAAATGAGATTGCAAATACAGAGTTAACTAACCCACTGATCTACGAAAAACAGACATCAACCAAATTGCATGAGTATGTCTTCAGGTTGGAAGACGCTCCAGCATCTGTTCCCAGACCCATTGCGTTACCCATATCTATTCAAGTTTCTAGGGTTGACCGTAGAGGCCCTAGGGGACCGGTAACAACCTCTGGTCAAACCAGTCAACGTCAATATTCGTGGGCTAAGGGCTCTGTCACATGGGTATCAGCGGACGTGACATGGGCGGAAAGACTTGTCTATCCGTTTTCTTCTTTGCTCGCTCTCAAGTTCAGGGCTGGTGAATTCTCTCGTTTTCCGAGAGTACAAGTTCGTATGAAAGGTCTTAAAGTCCCGACCTTAACGTCTAGTTTGAAAGTTATTTACGCATACAGCAATAATCCTGCCTATGTACTTTTGGCGCTTTTGACTGATCCACGTTATGGAGCCGGATCTAGAGTTTATGCGCCAAGTAACTATATTCAGGCTGGTATAAGAATGAATGATATTGATCTCGGCTCTTTTCTAAGAGCTGCTAATTATTGTGATGTTCACAAGATTACTTTCAATGGCTATGTCAACAGAGACTCTGATGCCTTAGAACTTTTTAGAGGAATCGCATCGACGTTCCAGGCCCAGATTATTTATGCGGGTGGTTTTATCACCTTAGTAATCGATGATGAGGTGGTCGACGATGGAGACATCAGAATTTATTCTGCTGCAAACACCATTGCCGCCGAATCAGGCGGTGACGCTGCACCTCATTTCACTTATGAGGGTACATCCCGTGCTGCACGTTCTACTGCTGTTCAAGTTAGCTATATCGAACCATCTGATTTTTACGAGGAACGCAAAACGCTGATAGAAGACCCTGAGCTTATCGACCGCTATGGCTACAACCTCACTCAGATTCGTGCTTTGGGCTGTACTAATGAGGATCAAGCCCGCCGCATGGGTCGTTACACCTTAGCCAGCAACTCACTTTCAACCGATACCGTTTCATTCAAAGTCGGTCCAGATGGTGCTCTGCTTCTTCCTGGTGATGTATGTCTGATACTTGATCCTTTAAAAACTGGTCTTGTTTGTGGCGGGCGTATTAGGCAAGTCACAAATAATTCAATCGTCACTGATCGAGAATTAACCCAGCATCCATACGATAATAATATTTTTCTGTATGTTTATGGGCAGTCAGGAGTTGCTAAGAGTTACCGAGTCGCAAATATTTCTACAACTGGCTTTATCAAGATTGAAGGCGATTTCGGGACCGAAAGACCTACAACTAACGACATGTGGGGTTTAGTCAAGGAGAACCCTAACCGGCAACTTGCTAAAGAGCCCATGTATCGCATTCAATCTGTAAAGGAAGAAGGTGACGGTACATATGCTGTTGTTGGCATTAAGTACGACAAAGCCAAATACGCTTATGTCAATGGTGGGGATTCAGCGACTCTTAAAACTGGTGGTTACAGCCAAGCATTTGCCAAAGCCAGAAAATTAAATATCAAAGCCAAATCTATTTCGTTCTCTTTGCGTACACCTGATTAATGACTGCTAATCCAAATAATTTAATGACAATTACTTGGGAGGCACCCACCTTCCCTGCTTATGCCACATGTGACGCAATCGTTCCCGGTTTCATATTCGGCGGTGAGCAGCCTGATCCCACTGTTGAACGATATGAAGTGGAGGTTTTCAATAATATTCTCGATGCCTACATAAATAAAGGCTACTTCTACACTAATCAGGCTGAGTTCAGGGCAGCAGATTTGGGGGACGCTAAAGTTAGAATACGAGCTATTACAAGAGAAGATATTAAAAGCGACTGGGCAGAATCCGGTACATTTTCTTTGTATGGCTTCACCACATATTTTGGTGACTCCAGGAACACAATCTTTCTGAGTTTTGTCTAATGACACTATATGGCCGCGATGCAAATGGCAATGATGCCTATATCCGTGGAACGGGTAGTGGCACCACAACTGACGGGCATGTCACCTTCCATGATGTGTTTTCTGACGAGGTCAGGTTCAGTGCATCAGATCTAGATGCCTCAGGAGATCTTCTCACTGCTGTTGCGGCCACTAAACTCCGAGTTCTGAGTTACAGCCTTAGCAGCGACGTACCCTGTGCTGTCCAGTTCCAGAGCGAAGCTACTGATAACATCTCTGGAAAGCTATATCTGACCGGTGGTCAAACAATTTATCAGAGCAGCGATATTGGTCTATTTGAGACAGATCAGGGGGACAAATTAAATCTAGTTATCACCGAGGATGTCTTGCCTGTACGTCTTGTCGACGACACGGCTGATAGTTTGACCATTGAATCCCACGGATTGAAATTCCGTGATGCAGTTAAGGTTACAGCTACATCGTCATTGCCAGGTGGTCTTGCTGCAGGCACCGTGTATTTCGTTGTTGAGGATACTGCGGACACAATCAAGCTGGCGACATCAGAGCAGAACGCATCCTTAGATCCTCCTGTCGTTGTAGATATCACAGACGCTGGTGTTGGCACAATTACTGTCGCCCGCGCAGCAAATGTTGGAGTGACCCTTAGCTACAGGCAGGTAGTGTGATGACCCGCGTATTTGGAAAGCTATTTACTGACGAGCGTGATGGATCTTTAGTTGTCAAGCCTACCAAAGCTTTCTTTGGTGTCAGTAAACATGAAAAGATTTTCCCCGTTAACCAAGGTTCAATCGACTTTGAACTACTGCCAACTCCACCAGGAATACATTATTTAGTAGGTTTTAAGGATCCTGGTGACTTCACCATCACGGACTTTACGTTGCAATGGCGTATCCCTGCTGTTGAAGAGATCGATATTTCTCCTAAAAAATCTGTTCAACCCCCCGCTGGAGAATCAGTAAGCAACACCAGTCAGCAAGTACATGTCAAACGATTGGCTACAGAGCTGTCTGAGGCTTTGAAAGAAGTATCAGATTTGAAACATCAACTAAATCAAACACAACGAAGTTTGGCTGATGTGACATCGCGTTTTGATTCATATAAGTCTGCCACGTCTAATTCCCTGTCATCTAGAGACGCCACCATCAGCAAACTTTCTGAAGCTGTTAAACCTGAAACACGTACTGTATACAAGGAGGTTGCCGTCCCTGCTGCTCCATTGAAGCAAAGAATTATTTTTCTTGAAGGTGAACTCGAGCGTTTGAATAATCTAAATCGTGAATATTATGAAAGTGTTGTTGAGTTGCATCAGCTAAAATTAGATCGAGCGCAGAGTCTACCTTCTCCAGGCGAAATTAATACTCCTGAAGATTCTCCGAGGCAGCGTCTTATTAACAAGCTCTTTAGTAGGTAGATATGAGTTTTGACAACATTGCTGTAGTTGTCCGAGAAGGTGATACCTTCGACGAGCTGCAGCTTAATATTGAAAAACCGTGGGGTACACCTCACGACTACTCAAATTCTGTACTAGTTGCAGACATCAGGCGCTTTTTCAACGATTCAACAGATCCACCATCTGCCGTTGATAGTTTTGGCCTTGTTGAGATCAACCCTACTCTCGGCCAGCTTTCCTTACGTTTGACAAGTCGTCAAACAGAGGCTCTGGGTCGTAATACGCCCTTGGGATATAGAGAGCGTGGTATCTCTCCAAGTGGACTCGGTATCGGAACTGACCGTTCTGATGAAGCACAGGGTGTCTATTTGTGGGACCTGAGGGAGTATTTCTCAACTGTCCAAGCCACTATTACAGGGATTACAGCAGGCACCTCTTTTACAGCACCTGGCGGAGTAACCGCCTCAAAGGTTCGTGTTACTACCCAATCCGCTCATCATCTCACAAGCGAAGATCAGATCCTTCTTTCTGGTACTGGTCAATCTACTTATGACGGTGTGGATTTTCAGGCTAATAAGCTAACTATTATTGGCCCGACTGTTTTTGAAATTGAGCCTACTAATGCTGGCACTCCTGCATTTTCTACCGGTTCAACAACAGGAACGGTATCGTTATATCAGGAGGATACTTTAGCAATAGGCACGTTAGAAGTTATTCCCCGCATCTCTAGAGATTCAACTAGCTAAGGTCATCTCCTATGGCATCTGTCCAAGAAGGCACAACTGTAATCACTACGGGCAGGACAACTCCTATCCCGGCAGGCCAAGCAATTAGCGACAAATCTGTACCGGTTGTAGTTGCATCCGATCAGAGTCCTGTACCCATTCTCGATAACCTGTCAGCTCCCTCACAGGTTCGTGATGACTTGCTGGGTATTCCCAGAGTTCAGACAGGATTAGCCATCTTTGATGATGTCAATTTGATTGATATCGACCCAGATATTTGGGCTAAGACAGAGGTCGTATCTGGTGGCTCTAGGGTCACTCAAGTCAATCACATCAGTCAGCAATCAGCCGCTGAGGTGCTACTCACGCCGTCTGCAGCAAACGGCAACATCTCGTCTCTGATCACTAAGCAGGCATTTCCATATCAGACAGGCCGCATTGTCAGCACCAGTTTTGGTGTTTCATTGAGTCGTGATTCCAGCGCCAAGATGGAATTCGGCATGTTCGACGCTAGCGACGGATATCTGCTCCGCGTCCAAGGTGATTCACTGTTCTACGTCCGTCGTACTTCTTCTGGCGAACGGCCCAAGGATCATCTAAATGGCTATACAGCCCAAGGAATTGATCCAACCACCTTCACTGTCGATGCAGATGTGATGGCGGCTCAGCCCAATCGTACAGATGCTGGCACTATTTATAGCCTCGTTTCGTCATCTCCAACAGTCATGGAGGAGATTGTTCCAAGAAGCCGATGGAATTCTGATCGAATGGTCGGCGAAAATGGTGCGTCTCGTATTGGAGAAGTAGATACTAACTCTAAGCATGATTTGAGCTTAACAAATCTTTGCATGGTAAGAATAGAATACGGTTGGTATGGCGGGACTGGCTCTAGATTGCTATTTTATGTCCCAATTGATGCAAACTTAGCTTCAGGCGAAACTGCAAAGAATGCCCGTTGGTGTGTCGCTCACAACCTAAATTGTTCGGACAGAATACCCTACCCTTCATTGGGTAATCCGACACTTCCAATGCACTTCCGCATTGAGAAGACTGGTGCTCTGTCAGCCAATTCCTATATCAGAAAGTACGGCGCTCAGATCTCCATTGATGGTGGTGATTATTCCAAGCTCGCCATTTTTAGTCAAGATGGTGCAAAAGTTTCTGGTGTCACTACCGGATCCCTCGTACCGCTCCTTGCTGTTCGCATCAAAGAAAATATCACAAACAATCAGGGCGAGGTCAAGCGCAATTTGATGCGCGTATTCCCGTTGCTGTTGTCGATGGTTAGCTCGAACAGAGCGCAGTTCTTGCTTATTAAGAACCCTGAAACCATGGAGGACGCGACAGCAGCCCCAGTTACGACATTTACCAGCACTGGGACACTCTCTGCGATTGAGTTCAATACTCCAGATAGTCCAAGCAACGCAATTAATACGATTACGGGCGGTACTCAGATTGCTTCGTTCTTCACCGGAGATGCTGACGCCACCTCTGAATCTTTGACTGACATCTTCAGCTTTGCCCGTCAGTACCTAACAAGAGAAGCCAACGCTGCCACAGGTACGGCTGGTGATGTACTGGTGATTGCTGCCAGAAGTCTGGATAACAATTCCAACACTGTAAAAGCCAGCCTTACCTGGGGTCAGCGATAATGAGCACTGCCTATCAACTACCGGAAGATATCGGGAGGAAAAAGACTACCCGTAATGGCGAGGTAGTTCAGGAGGACGGTTCTTTCCCTGCCGGTAGAAAACTCTCAAGCGAGTCGATGCCCGTCGTCCTGCCAAGGGACGGGTACACCCTACCCATCATTGACAACTACAGGTTTGAGACGGAGGTTGACCGGGATCTTCTTGGTATCCCTAGGCAGACGAGGCCCTTTACCTTTTGTTCGCTGCATGACCAGTACGAGCTGAGTAAAGACGACTGGTTGTATGACGTTTCAGGTCTTAACGAGCGTCCTGAGGTCGACTCCACTCAATCAGCTCGTTGGACCCAGCTTTTTGGAGCAACTGCCGAATATTCCCCTCTGCCCAACGGGGAGGTCAAGCACAATTTAAAGGCTGGATCCGCTCAGCTAATCCTGAACTCCAATGAAGGTGCTTTCCAGCGTGCTCGTATTGCTTCTAAAAAGAGATATAGATATCAGCCTGGACGTATCGCGAGGGTAAGCCTTGCTGTCCGTATGTCGGTCGAGGAAACCCCGGTTTCCGTGACTCGTCTGTGGGGTGTCGGTGATACCACCGATGGGTTCTTTATTGAATGCCAAGGTGACGGGCAGGGTGATCGCCTGAATGTTCTTTATAGAAATAGCTCTGGTAATGGCCTGCGTTTTGAGACTCGTATTCCTAGGTCTCAATGGACAGGCGATAAATTAGATGGTACTGGTGCATCAAATCAGACACTTGATCTGTCTAAAGTACACATGTGGTGTGTGGAATATGGGTGGTATGGAGCTACTAATGTTCGATTTTATGCTTTCCTTGAAGACTTAACCGAAGATCTTCCTTCATCAATTGCACAAGTTCCACGGGCACGTTGGATTCTGGCCCATGAATTGATGATCGCCGATACATTGGTCCGTGACGATCTTATTGAGGAAGATGGTGGAGGAGGTACTCGTCAATATGATGTCCCTTCTCTAAGAATTCCATCTTTACCTGTATGGGTTGAGATCAACAATAGCGGCAATATTGCTAGATCTGAATTCATTGAGCGGTATGGCGCTTCTATCATTGTTGATGGTGGATCTGACGATAGAGCAACTATTCGGGCTATCGACGCCAGCCTTGGAATAACCGCTGACCCTGTGATTGGTGGTAATTTCAACGATGGTGGTGTCATCGCAATGAGTTTACGCAGCCGTGAAAAGCTGCTCAATTCAAGTGGAGAGTTAGTCGATAATTTCCTAGTTACAAACCCGCTGCAGCTATCAGTAGAATCTTCAGCCCCAGTCCAGGTTGAGATATGGAAAGATCCAGAGTTGGTTGAACCTACAGAGGTCGGCCATATCAATGGTCAACTGGCGTTCAGGAATGAATATCTAGGTCCATCAAACCTTGTACCAGTATTTATTGGTGGTTTCGCCAGAAACTCGCAGGGAACTTTAGAACCAATTGCAATTACGCAAGAGGCACCATATAACTATTACCTGACCGTAACGTCAACCTATGACGAGCAAGATCCTCTTTCTGTAGATCTAAATTTTTCCGACTTCCGCGTTGTCAAGGGAGGACGAAAAATCGCTTCCTTCCTTTGTCCGGCAGGAGGCCAAACATTCAAACTTGATGAGATTTTTAGTTCTCAACGTGAGAAGGTAAGCACCGAATATGATGCTCCTCCTCTATTCCCGATAAATACAGATCTGGTTTCGGTCAAGACTTTTAATTCAACTACCGGACTTATTACGGTTGACAATGCTTTTCCACTCCGACTTTATGTTGGTCAACGGATCACTAAAGGTCTGACCAATTATTACGTTAGAAGCCTAGAGTCATCTACTTCTTTTACACTTAAAGCAGCTAAAGTGGACACAGCACCTGTCACCTCAGGTATTGCTGTTAATGATTCTCTTGTTGCTTTTTACGAGCTTGATTTGAGTTCAAACATTGCAAGCCCCCTTAAATCTATTGACAGGTCCGAGCTTGTATTTGTACTGAAGCCTTTTGCCCATACTACTGACGCACTCGACAAGACACAGGAATATGACGCGGAATGGATGAATCTTGTCGCTGTTTCCAGCTCTAATGCTTATACGGCTGTTTCACCGCCAATTGTCAATCTTCATCTAACTAATGGTATTTCCTGATGACTGTAAATGGCTCCACGCTTATTAATACTTCTATTAATGGTCTGCCAACGGATCTTGACGATAGACCTTTCAGTTTTGCCCTTGGCACACAGATTTTCTTGAATCCCGCAGACGATCCAACTGATTCTGTGGTCTCGTTCAAGTTTAATCCTGACTTGATTTCCTCAACATCAAACCCCGGAGTTTCAACTGTCGCCCTAGGGCTTGCTACTGATGCTGAACTTGATTCCTTGGCTAGCAGGGGTTCCGCTTATATTGGAACCCCTAATGGTGATTCTTTTCCTATTGGTTTTTCTCGTCTTGTAGGCAATAATCAGCAGGCTGGTGTTAACTGTGAGGGCAATCAGATCTTCACTATTGGTCGTACATCAGATGTTTCCTCGGTTAGTCTTGCGCTTAATACATTTACAATTACAGGACATCCATTTCAGACTGGTGACCGCGTTGTTGTCTTAAGTTCTGGCACCATCCCAGGTGGCATGAGTGCAGCAATTTCTTACTTTGTTATCAACGATAGTCCAAATACAATTAAGTTTGCATTGTCGTATGATGCCGCTATTGCATCGTCAGAAGTCGATATTCAATCCATTGGCTCAGGTACAATTCAAGTAGCCAATGATGAGATATTTACGCTTACTCGGACTGGTAGCTCAGGCAGTGTTGAACTAAAGAAAGGTGATGCAACTATGCACACTTTTACAAACACAAATGTAAACAGTCCGCTGCGTCTTTTCTACTGGTGTCGGGAGCAGAGTATATCTAGCTCTTTGCCGATCTTTTCAGCAATCAAAGTGCGAGGTGCTCTCTAATGGTCGCAACAAGAAATATCACTGATCTGGCGTCGGTAACGACTCCATCAACGGATGATGTTCTGCTTATCGTTGATCGAATTAGTGCGACGAGCAGCGAAGCTAAACAGATAACTTGGGCCTCAGTTGTTGAATCTATACAAGATATAGTTGCAAATCAAGCGACTGATACTACATCAATTGTATTTACATACGATGACTCAGCTGGCACCTTAACTGCGTCTGTTCAAGACAATACTTCAACGCAAAGATCTATTTATAGCTTAGAGGGAGTATCTGCTGGTGTACGTCATAATTTAAATTTCCAAGATGGTGTTGGAATCAATGTTGAAGCGTTAGACAATACTCAACAGGACAGAGTAGATTTAACTGTTAACAATACAGGATTTACTTCTGTTATAAGCAACACTGTTCCTGGCACATCTTTTAGTCTTTTATCTAATACTCCACAACTTCAAAACGGATCACTGCAAGCGGAATTAAGACCATTAAAGCTTGGTTCAGGCAAGCTTACAGCTTCGCTCACAGATAGTGATTCGTCTTTGACCCTAGATGTTGATCCGGCTGAGATCGACATTAATGATCTGAATGCTGCTTCACCTCTAGCTGTATCCATCGGCGGTACAGGTGCTTCAAATGCACAACAGGCTCGAGTAAATCTTGGTGCAGCTACCGCTGGCGTTAATAACGACCTGACTGAGATTCAGGGTTTGACCACAGCGTTAACAGTCGCTCAAGGAGGTACAGGCGGAGGGACTGCAGCTCAAGGCTTATTTAACCTGCAGGGGCTTAAAGTTCTTGAGTCAATCGGTTCTACGGGTGAATCCCTTATTGCTAACGGATCTGCAAGCGTCAGTAATGAATATAGAGGTCAGCTCAAAACAATCCGTCCTTTCTCCAACAAAATTAGTGTTGGTTCCAGTAATAACAATGAAGTAACCATTGATGTTAACCCTGATAATGTACTCAGCGGTGCAACTACATCTGTAAACTTCAACGGTGTACGTCTAACCAATCTTGGCGCACCACTAGCTGCAACTGACGCTGTCACTCGCGAGTTTGCCGAGGGTATTGCTCAAGGTCTGACGGTCAAGGAAGCATGTCGTGTTGCGTCGTTAGCGGTCTTCCCAGGGACCTATAACAATACAGTTGAATCTGTTTCATCTGTTGATACTGCAGCTAATACACTTACTTCTAATTCCCACGCATTTACCGACGGAGACCGAGTCAATATCGCTTCCACTGGTGGTTCAACACCAGGAGGTCTTGACAGTGGACTTTTATATTTTGTTGTTGGCTCAACAACCAACACATTCCAACTTTCAACTTCTAAAGGTGGATCTG
>Ga0163109_10002597_pt1 | contig 14037 bp, 13 predicted proteins | sample CRUFie1St13metaG_FD_108704 | JGI IMG/M metagenome (GOLD analysis project Ga0163109, IMG submission 108704) | Marine microbial communities from the Costa Rica Dome - CRUD Field 142mm St13 metaG | ecosystem: Environmental > Aquatic > Marine > Oceanic > Photic zone | place: Costa Rica: the Eastern... | reverse complement strand
TTCTCCCGAGGAGACGACCGCATTGGCAAATCGGGCTCCGTCCATGTGCAGAGTTAACTCGTACTCGTCCGCCAGTGATCGATAGGGAGCAACATCCTCAGAACGGTAAACCGTGCCCGACTCACTCAGGTTTGAGAGACTGATGGCACCAGGCCGAGCATTGTGCACGCCATGCACTGTGGCGATCTCGATATGAGAGCGCATCAGCGACGGGTCTGGCTTGCCACCCTCCCCAGCGATAGGTGCCATCTTCGCGCCACCGGTATAAAGTTCTACAGCCGTATTCTCGTCATTCTGGATGTGAGCGCCGTCGTGACAATAGATGGCTCCCCACGGGGGGCATAGCGCACTCAAAGCCAACGCATTAGCCGCGGTGCCCGTGGTCACAAAAAAAACATCGCAATCTGTCTCGAAGACATCGCGGACTGCTGATTCCGCCGCCGCTGTCAGCGCGTCTTCTCCATAACCTGCCGCGGTACCGGCAGAAGCCTCGGCGATGGCGGTCAAGACCGAAGTGTGAGCCCCCGCCAGATTATCTGAAACGAAATTCATTGGATGCGTCCCCTGAACTATCTAAGAACCCGCGGGCTGATTAGCGAATGGTATAACGAGGCGGAGGGATAAGGGATGCTACGCGCGCCGCATGGTTGCCTTCATGCAAATTCATAAAAGACCGCAATGAGAAGCTAAAGCTATCGCGGAGCGCCCTCAATCAGTCGCAAATTGATAACGCCCTCGAGACCGCGGATCTCCTCCAACAAAGTCTGGAGAGGAACCTCGTCGAGATCGATTATGTTGTAAGCAATGTCACCCACACTTTTATTGAGCAGGTCTGCCACGTTGAGCCCCGCGTCACCGACGAGTGTCAGGATGTGGCTTAGCGTGCCGGGCTCGTTTCGGTTGGCAATGGTGATGCGATAATCGGTGGTTCGATCCAACTCAATCGCCGGAAAGTTGACAGAGTTGCGGATGTTGCCGTGCTCGAGGAAAGCCTTGAGCTGATTAGCCGCCATCACAGCACAGTTCTCCTCGGCTTCCGCAGTGCTGGCACCAATGTGGGGCATCAGCAAAGTGTCCTGGCGCCCCAGCAACTGGGGATGAGGGAAATCAGTCACGTACCTTCTCAATTGTCTCCCGTTTAATGAAGACACAACCGAATCAATCGCTACGATTTCGTCCCGGGCAAAGTTCAGTAGGCAACTCCCTTGCTTGAAGTGACTCAGCAGATCTTTGTTCACCATACCGCGAGTGCTGTCCAACACAGGCAGGTGAAGACTCACAAAATCACTCCGGCTAACCAGCGATTGCACGTTTTCCATTCGCTGCACATCGCTAGGCAGGCGCCACGCGGCCTCAACGGATAGCGCCGGATCAAAACCCACAACCTCCATCCCAAAGTCAAGACCCATCCGCGCCACCAGACTGCCGATCGCGCCCAAGCCCACAACCCCCAGTGTTTTGCCTGCCAGTTCGGCACCGGCAAATCGCTTCTTTTCCCGCTCCATCAACGCATTCATATTCTGCGCTGACATCGTGGCATCCTGCGACTGAGCGAAGGCAATGCCACCCACTATATCTCTGGAGGCCAGTAACATAGCGGCGGCGACTAGCTCCTTTACCGCGTTTGCGTTAGCGCCAGGGGTATTAAAAACTGGGATACCGCGTTCAATGCATCGCGCCAGAGGAATGTTATTGACCCCGGCGCCTGCCCGCGCGATTGCGGTCACAGAATCGGGAATCTCATCTTCCTGAAGCTTGTAGCTTCTAAGCAACAGGGCATCAGGGTTAGCAATCTCCTGCCCTACTTCATAACTCTCTGGCTCAAACCGATCGAGTCCTTTGGAAGAAATAGAGTTGTAAGTTTTGATGCGATGCATAACACCGTGCACGAGTAAGGCGGCGGGCGCATTGTGCGTCATTGCGACCCGCATTGCGAGACTACTACCAGCCGTTTGCGGTCAGCCGGCACAATGATGTGACGTTATCTCTGGGTCTTAAAACTGGGGACGTGGCACTCTGTCCATGATGAGATAAAACACTCACCGCTCGCTTTATAAAGGCGTCACCTCTCCCACTAATTGCTCATCAATAATTGCTCTCATAGTCTCGGCGAGTTGTCTGAAAAAGAGTCGCGCGGGTGATCGGCGGCGCCAGACCAACGCATGGTCACGATTCATGGTCACCCCCTTGACGTCGGTTACTCGCAACGTATCGGAGTCGCCAATTTCACTAGCGACATACAATGCCGGGAGAAACGTGATGCCCATACCCATCACCACCATCTGCCGCAGCGTATCCAACGACGTGCCTTCGTAATCCCGGTTGACCGTCGCACCCAGACTTTCGCAGAGCGCGCTAATTTGCCGATGATACAGATGCTGCTCATCGATCGTCAGAACAGCCTCGCCAACAAGGTCGTCGGCTGAAATTACGGTTTTCTTGGCCAAGGGATGCTCTAAAGGCACCGCCAGCTTGGAGGACTCACGAAAGAGAGGTGCCACCTCGAGATCCTCTCCTTGCAGCGGCAAGGTCGTGAGAATAACGTCGTGGGCCGCGGATTTCAGATCAGTGCTGAGCTGCGCGGGAATGCCCTCGCGCACATAGAGCCGGAGGTTTTCAAAATGTCGGTGCACAGCAGGCAACACTCGCGGCAACAGGTAGGGCCCCAGCGTCGGGGTGACGCCCAGGCGATAAGTGCTCTGCCCTGAGACCCCCTGCGCCTGATCAGCGAATCCTTTGATCTCCTCTGCGATCCGACGGGCTCGTGGCAACAGGTCGCGTGCGACCGGGGTCAGAACGACGCCGCTTCTTTGTCGCTCAAAGAGTGGCGTATTCAATGTCGACTCAAGCGCCGCTATCTGCACTGTCAAGGTGGGTTGCGTGACGCCCAAACGATCTGCCGCTCGACGAAAACTACCGGCTTCAGCAATCGCTTGAAAATATCGGATTTGCTTGAAGGTCAACTGCTCTAGACCAAGGCTCGCCGTCACTTGTCTCATCATCAACGTCCTTATTTCCACAGAAGCTACTGGCTGATTTGATTCGCAGATTCTGTGCCTACTTCGTTGAGGTCAACTGTCCAAAACTCGGTGTGCGGCAGATATAGATAAAATCTATCACATATTTATGTGATCTTCGGTTTTTCTATCACGTATAAAACAAATTCTCAGGACGGAGAATCACCCATGACACATGATGAAGTAGTAGGCCTGTTTGACACATGGAACGCCGCCTTGGCGACACTGGACCCCGACTCAGTAACGGCTCTATACGCAGACGATGCGGTGTTGTTACCCACCGTCTCTAATCAAGTACGCCATAACCACGAAGAGATCAGAGACTACTTCGTCAGCTTCCTGCAAAAAAAGCCCCAAGGTGTCATCGATGAGTCCAACGTGTCGGTTCTGAGCGAGACACACGCGACGAACTCAGGTGTCTACACGTTTACATTTGGAGACGGATCATCAGTGACCGCGCGATTCAGCTACCTGTACGTTTCGACAGCTGACGGGTGGAAAATTCTGCAGCATCACAGCTCCGCGATGCCCGAGGGCTAAGTTGGTTAATTTTTTGGACCTAATGCGCGCCAATATCGGTACTCACACTCCAGCGCCCCCAAGTGAGGCAGGACAGGATCTTCATGGCAAAATTTTTTGATTTCTCTCACCTCAGGGGAGATATTTTTGGCGGCTTGACTGCCGGCGTCGTAGCTCTGCCGCTGGCCTTGGCATTTGGTGAGGCCTCCGGTGCAGGACCCATTGCTGGCGTCTACGGAGCCATTATTGTCGGGTTTTTTGCCGCGCTTTTTGGCGGGACACCCTCACAGATATCGGGGCCGACAGGGCCGATGATTGTTGTTTTCGCTGGCGTGTTTGCGTCTCTAAGTGGAGATGTGTCACTGGTGTTCGCCACCGTAGTCCTTGCCGGTGTCATTCAGATTGCATTTGGTCTTCTGGGTTTTGGGCAGTACATCAGGCTGGTGCCCTACCCGGTGGTATCGGGCTTCATGAGTGGAATTGGTTGCATCATCGTTGCACTTCAACTCGCGAGGCTATTTGGCCATGAACCAGCGGGAAGCGGCACCATACCGGCGTTAATGGAAGTTCCGAACGCTGTGTCCGATCCCAATTGGGAAGCATTAGGTATTGGCCTGTTGACCTTAGCGATTGTGTTCCGGTGGCCCGCAACGTGGGGGCGATATCTGCCGGGCCCCCTCGCGGCACTCATCGCGGGTACCGTTGCCAGTATGGGCTTCAGCACTGTGCCAGTGCTAGGGGATATCCCCACGGGTCTTCCCCAATTCATCATGCCGGCCTTCTCAACCGATACGCTACTTATCGTTTTCGAAGCGGCAATGATTCTCGCCGCACTCGGCGCCATTGACAGCCTGCTGACCTCTCTCGTCGCAGACAACATGACCCGCACGCGGCATCAGTCCAACCGGGAATTGATTGGCCAAGGGGTAGGCAACACCATCGCCGGATTCTTCGGTGGTATTCCTGGTGCCGGCGCGACCATGCGTACAGTGGTCAACATCCGCACCGGCGGCGTGACCAAGATTTCTGGGATGTTGCACAGCCTGTTGCTATTGGCTGTTGTAGTAGTACTGGCGCCTCTGGCATCAAAAATTCCTCATGCAGTGCTTGCCGGGATTCTCGTCAAAGTCGGTTATGACATTATTGATATTTCATACCTCAGACGTGCACACAGGGGCCCCCGCTTCGACTTGGCCCTAATGGTCATGGTGTTGAGCCTCACCGTATTTGTCGATCTCATCACTGCAGTTGTCGCTGGAGTCGTGGTCGCCGCGTTAGCGTTTGTCAAACAAGTAGCAGATGAGCAGCTGGCCGCCGCCTCGGGAGAAACCGGGGATTCGACGGATGGCCTATCCGAACCCGAGAACGCACTCCTCAAAGATTGCGGCAGTCGCCTCACCTATTTTGATCTTGGTGGGCCACTCAGTTTTGGCGCGGCAGCCGATTTGGGGCACCATGTGCGGGAGCGCATCAGCCCCACAAATCACACCTCACTGGTGTTGGACTTCAGCAAAGTGCCGTTTATGGATGTCTCTGCAGCGCGCGCCGTTGAGACGATTGCAGAGGACGCCGCGCATGCTGGCAAGCATTTATATTTTTGCGGGATCAATCAGCAGGTCGCGGCCAGCCTTGAAGGTCTTGGCGTCAGCGAACTCATTCCGGAGACAGCAATCTTTCAAACCAGACTCGACGCCCTGTCAGCTGCCCGGGACTGGATATTCGAAAACAACAACTCAACCGACGGAAGCGGTAAGACATCTACCCCAGCATGAGCCCGCTGCCGAGCACCCCACTCGCGTAACCGGACGAGCGGGGGCTGATAAACTGGAAACCTCAGGTTTCTAGGGGTAAAGCACTATGAGGTGGTTCATCGTTGCACTCTTGTCCTTGGCGCTGGATTCTGGCCACGCATCTGATGCCTCCACAGCGGCCGAGCGAGTTACTAAGTTCGATGGTCCGACGCTGTTTGTCGATGTGCGAACAGCCGAGGAGTTCGCTGCGGGTCACTTTCCGGGGGCGATCAATATTCCTCATGAAGACATTGTTCGAGGGATACGAGAGCACAATCTGCACAAAGATCAGACCGTACTACTCTACTGTCGCAGCGGTAACCGCTCGGGTCTGGCGGAATCCAGCCTACAGTCAGCAGGTTTTTCCCGAGCAAAAAATGTCGGCGGCCTCAGGGCCTTGCTTGCCGCCACGGGTAGAACGGCTGCCTTGCGCAACCACTGATCCGTACAACCCGTTTCACCTGCAAAAAACAAAAAGGGCACTGGTTTTCCAACAACCCACCCCGTCAGATTAGCACCAGTCAATTTATAGGTTTCGCGAGGCTCGCGAACTGGGTCAACGCCTCCTCAGACAAGCGGTCAAAACCCTGCCCATATTGCTCGGCACAAGCGCTGTAAAACTGGGCATTTAACAAATTCGCATCACCGCAGTCCCGCGTCGCCACGACCTTCCCAGGCACGCCGGCGATCACCGAGTTGGGGGGAAAGACCTTGTTCTCGGTGATGATGGTGTGGCCAGCAACAATCGAATTCTCGCCAATTTTTGCCCCATCCATAATGGTCGCGTTAATACCAATCAAGCAGCGGTCGCCAATATCACAGCCGTGCAATGTCGCGTGATGGGTGATCGAGCAGTCCTCACCAATAATCGTTGGTGAGGCAATGCCCACATGCAGCATGACGAAGTCCTGAATATTGGTGCGCGCACCGATACGAATCTCATAGGTCTCGGCCCGGGTGACCACGTTGGGCCAGATCGAGGCGCCGGGGCCAACGTACACTTTACCGTACAGCCAGGCACTCTCGTGTATGAAGGCTGGATCATCGAGGGTGACATGCTCACCTATGTGTCCCATGCTGGAGACTCCCGTCACAAACGAGCACGTATCTTGGCACGTTGTAAGAAGGATCGCTAAGCCATGACTGTCGATCACAACCACAAAACTTCGACACCTCATGACGACCGGCTTGCCGTGCAGCTAGGCTTGGGTGCGGTATTACTGTGGAGTACCGTAGCTACCGCTTTCAGCCTGAGCCTAGCGCATTGGACGCCCTTGCAACTCGTGACCATCGCCGCATCAGTCAGTTGGTGTTTGTTTGCCTTTCGTCTCACCTCGTCAACGCGACGGACTGCGCTTCGTACCACGCAATTCAAGGACCGCTTGGCCGCCCTAGCGGTCGGATGGATGAACCCGGGGTTGTACTACCTAGTGTTATTTGCCGCCTATGACCGGCTTCCCGCTCAAGAAGCCATGGCCATCAACTACTCTTGGGGCATCACGCTGGCGCTCATTGCTGCGCCGCTGTTGGGTCAGCAACTGACTCTCGGCGCCCTGCTGGCCACGACAGTCAGTTACGGGGGCATCATTGTCATCGCCACGCGAGGTGTGCCCTGGTCACTTGAACTGGCGCAACCTGTTGGCATCGGGTTGGCGCTCTTCAGTACGCTAATATGGAGCCTATATTGGGTCATTAACACCCGGCTCGACCTCGACCCAGAGGTGAATCTATTCCTAAATTTCTCGGGCGCGCTCCCCTTGCTGTGGGGACTTATATGTTGGTTCGATACTCCCCTTTCGCCAACTTGGCAAGGCTTGGCGGGGGGTGCCTACATTGGGCTATTTGAGATGGGCATCGCCTTCATTTTGTGGATGGGTGCCATGAAAGCGACCCGCTCTACGCTGCGGATCTCAACGCTGATTTTCTTATCACCCCCGCTCTCACTCACCTTCATTTGGCTTGTTGCAGGGGAACCGGTTCAAGCCTACACCCTAATCGGACTCGCGCTCATCCTCACCGGGCTGTGGTTGCAACGGCGCTCTGAAACCTGACGCCGATTCGCTTACTCCAAGAGTCACCTGATCACCGATCGTAATCTGTTTAAGGTTGTCGGCGTCTCCAGGGTTGACCTGCACAGTCAGGACGCCCGTGACGGCATCTGCTGACAAAACAGTCGCGCTACTGAAAATCGCTACCGCGTCTGCGGCCTTACTGTCACCGCCTATAACTTCGGCTGTCTTGCCTTGTGCCACGACCCGCCCATGCGCCATGACCAGACACTGAGACGCCAGCCGCTCCAACTCCGCACCCGAATGCGATACATAAATCAGCGGCGTATCGTGTTGCTCCCGCCAATCACTCAGGTAGTCAACCAAGACGTCACGGTGGGCGTTATCGTTAGCTGCCATTGGTTCATCCATCAACAGAAGTCTGGGCTGTGACAGCAGCGTGCGTGCGATCGCCACGCGTTGCCACTCTCCTCCCGACAACAACTCTACTGGTCGCTGCAAAAGCGATGCGATGTCTAATGCGCGAGCCATTTTGGTCACATCCTGCGCGCGCCCCAGAGCACGGGCGCGTCGGATCGCATAATCGAGGTTGGCTTGCACCGTTCTCCCCGAAAACAAACGACCATCTTGAAATACAACACCCAAACCCCGACGGTGGACAGGGACAAGATCGCCTCGGCCCGGTACAGACCAGATTTCGTGTTGACCCTGCAGCGTGACCTCCACGCGGCCAGAAAAACCCCTGTCAAGGCCTGCAATCGTTTTAAGCAACGTAGTTTTTCCTGCTCCCGTTGGGCCCAAGATGCCGACAGGATGGCTAAGGTCCAGATCAACGGACAGGTCAATCGACAACCCACCGCGGGATAGTTTCCCTTCAACCAGTAAGCGCCCACTCATCCTCGAATGACCTCAACTCGCTGACTGGCCAAGCGGTAAACGGCCCACAACGAGACAAAAGAGAACACCAGTAAACCCAGCGCCATCGCATGCGCCGCGTCATAGTTCAGCGTCTCGACGTGCTCATAAATAGCAATCGACAGTACCCGTGTTTCACCCGGTATGTTGCCGCCCATCATCAACACTACGCCAAACTCGCCGACCGTATGAGCAAAGGTCAGCACCGATCCAGTCAGAAAACCACGCTTCGCTGCAGGCAACACCACACTGATCAACTGGTCCCGGGGCGAGGCACCCAAAGTCGCCGCCGCGTCTAGCGTCTCCTGCGAGACCGACCTGAAGGCAGTGGCCAAGGGTTGCACCATAAAGGGCAAGGAATAGAGGATCGAAGCCAGTACCAACCCAGAAAACGAGAAGGTCAACGACTGCCCCGTGATGCTGACCCAGAAGGCACCAACAGGTGCTGTGGGGTTCAGTATCACCAACAGGTAGAATCCAAGCACAGTGGGAGGCAGGACCAGCGGCAGCGCCACCACTGCCTCGACCACTGACCGGACAGATGAGGACGAGCGCACCAACCACCAGGCGAGTGGCGTAGCCAATGGCATCAGTAACAGGGTCGTCGTCCCGGCGAGCAATGCGGTCAGCCATACCGCCTGGAAATCGGCGGCCGTCACTGATCGACCTGCGGAATACGGTAGCCGTCTCGCTCGAGTAGGCTTTGAACGGGCCCCGTTCGCAGCTGGCGAGTCCAAAATGCTGCGGCGGGGTTATCGGCTGCCCGCGTGATCACCGCCATCGCCTGTGCAATCGGCGGATGATCTTCGAGCCACACTATGTCATCCGTACCGACAAGGATCTCGCCTCTTCGCTGGGCCGCGATCATGGCGGAACGTGCTACGAATCCCGCGCGCGCCTGACCGGTCGCCACCCAGCCAGTGACCAAATTCACGTTATCGACTCGTATTAAGCCGTCAAGCCAATCCGCATCCATCGACCCAGCGCTCAATACCGTGATGGCCGCGTCGCCGTAGGGTGCGACAGCGGGATTGGCGATGCAGACCTGCCCGGCAGGGAGCTCAGCCAACTTCTCCAGATCCAATACGCCGGGACCCTCTGGCCACCACAGACCCATTTCTCCCAGCGCATAGGTCATCAGAGAGCCCGTCACCGCCAGCCCTCGCAACTCAAGCTCACGAGGTCTGCGTTGATCCGCTGCCATCAAAATATCAAATGGCGCACCATTAATAATCTGACTCGCGAGCTTGCCAGTGGAACCCGCAATAATTTGATAGCGATGGGGTGAACTGGCCTCCAACTGCTCCGCGATTGCCAGCGCGGTGTCGCGAAAGTTGGAGGCCACGGCGATGCGTGCCTCGGCGGCATGCGAGCATGTTGCCACCAGTAGCAACAAAGATGCTGACAAGGTCTGAACCAAGCGCAACCGCAATATGAGTTTGTCTGGCGTCACCGGCGTGCGCTCAAGCCACGCCCAACTCATCGAGCCGCTGGGTCAAGTACTGTCGAGCAGAGTAGCGGGGAGACAATACGACCTCTGGACGCGGGTGAAGGAACAGCGGCAACGACATACGACTGGGCAACGCTTCGCCACACTCTGGAGCGGCGACGCGATGCGTGGTGGAGGGCAAATAGCCGCCGGTCGCCTCCTGCAACATATCGCCAATGTTGACGATGAGCTGGCCCGGCTTGTGGGGCACCGAGACCCACTCCCCACCTCGCAACTGTAGTTCAAGCCCGGGACCATCGGCTGCGGGTAACAGAGTCAGCAGATTGATGTCCTCGTGCGGAGCTGCTCGCAGGACTGAGGCACCTGCCGGTACGGGGGGGTAGTGCAGCACGCGCAGCATGGACTGGCCGCTACCCTCGATCATGCGCCGCAACGGCTCAGTCAGCAGCGCAGTAATATCGGCAGGCAAACTCTCCGCAATACACGTCAGCAACTCGGCACCCAACGCCACGGCAGCGGCAAAGTGAGCCGCCAGATCCGGCTCCAACGCGCTAGGACATCGACCCCATGGGTAGTATTGAAAGTATTCCTTGAAGTCGCGCTGGTCAAAACCCTTGGCAGCCTCCGCCTCCTGCAAGGAGAAGTACCCATCCTGATCGACCGGATCCATCGCAAAATCGGCGGCCTTTTGACCAGCAAAGAAACCCAACCAATCCGAGTAAATGCGCTTAATCCGCGCATCATCAAGCGGATGATCGACAACCGCGGCAAAGCCATAGCGATGGAGTGACGCCATAAATGGGTCACCAAAGTTCGGGGACGCATAGGAGATTTGCGGGAGTTGTATAAGATCAGTCATGGGTAGCTCACGCGCCGCTCAACCTCAGAAAAAAGCCGGCCAGCGCTGCGCTCATCAGGTTAGACAGGCTCGCCGCGATCAGAGCCCTGAAACCATATCGTGAGATTTCGTCACGACGACTCGGTGCGACCGCGCCCAAACCGCCCAGCAAGATGGCGATCGAAGACAAGTTCGCAAAGCCGCAAAGGGCGAAGATGACGATTGCCTGCGAGTGCGCAGAGAACTGATCAGCTACCTCGCTGTAGGTTACGTAGGCCACAAATTCATTCAGTATGAATTTTTGGCCAATCAGACTACCCGCCAGCTGCGCCTCGTCCCAGGGGATGCCCAGCGCCCAGGCCAGTGGTTGCAGAATGCCACCTAGCACGCGTTCGAGCGTCAGTTGCTCGATGCCTAGCCAGGCGCCGCCCGCCTCCAAGATACCGTTCACCATCGCAATCAGCGCAATGAAGGCCAGCAGCATGGCGCCGATAGCACTGACCATTTGCAGACCATTCATTGCACCGGTGGCGGCGGCGTCAATAAAGTTGATGTACTTCTCGCTGGCGAGCTGCTCACCCTTTGCTGGCTCCGTGGGCTGCCCTGTCTCGGGCTCCATAATCTTGGCCATCAGCAGCCCACCCGGTGCCGCCATAAAACTGGCCGCTAACAGATACTCTAGCGGCACGCCCAAGGCGACATAGCCCGCCATGACGGACCCGGCTATCGATGCCATGCCCCCCACCATCACGGCAAACAATTCTGAATGCGTCATACCGGGAATGTAGGGCCTCGCCACCAGCGGTGCCTCTGCCTGACCGACAAAGACATTCGCCGCAGCCGAGAGCGACTCCGTGTGGCTGGTATGCAACAGCTTACGGAGTCCACCGCCGAGAATTCTGATCATCCATTGCATGATCCGGGCGTGATAGAGCACCGCGATCAACGAGCTGAAGAAAATCACAACGGGCAGCACGCTGAAAGCAAAAATAAAGCCGAGTGAATCCGTCGGCCCGACCAAGCCTCCGAACATAAACTCCATGCCGGCGCGACTATAGCTCAGCAACACCGCAACGTATTCGGAAGCCGCCGCCAGCGCGTCGATGCCCCAATCCGTGAACAGCGCAACAAATCCAATTACGGCTTGTAACGCAAAGGCCAGCGATACCGTCCTGAGGCGAATGGCAGTTCGGTCAGAAGACAGCCCAACGGCGACAAGCAACATTAGAACAACGCCAAACAGGCTGATCATAGGGGTGCCCCAGCAGAAAGGCTTACTTTACCGCGGCGAGTTCTGCGGCAAAAGTCATCAACGAACTGAGCAAGCGATTTCTGTTACCGGTTGGTTAATTTGTCCGAGGCACAGAGATTCAAAGAGGCGTCATCACAGGGGCCCGCGGAATGGAGAGTGCCAAAAAAAAAGGCCGCAAGCGCGACCCTGATGATATTACTCGATTGAATCCGTTCGGGGGACTACACCAGATGAGACACCGAATAAAAAATAACTTTGGAGACATAATAACCCACAAATAATATTCCAAATTTATCAATATACGATCCTATCCCTCTGATCACGGCTTTCTCCTGTCCATACAACAGCGCTACATGCGCGTTCAAGTGCTGTATTGTAGGCAATCGCCGCCAAATCAGATCGGCTACAGCCCCCACAGAAAGGGCAAAATTTCATATTAAGACTGAATTATGCTTTAAACATTCTTTATAGTTATGGTTTTTCAACATGCCACTTCTATTGGCAGACGGTTCACCACACGTATGGAGGGCTAGCGGCAATCATGGCCAACATTCAATCGAATTCTCTCTCTACCCCTGAGAAAACAGCGTAGATAAGGGCGCCCATAACTGACACCAGTGCCGCGGTCTGGAACACCGCATCCCAGTCACCGGTGGCATCTTGAATTAAACCTGAGACAAATACAGAGGCGCTTGAGGAAATAGCCGCCAGTGTGTTGGTCACGCCCATTAAAAAACCGGACTGATTGGGCGCGATATCCAGATGATTGGTGGCAAAGCCACCTACTGAAAATGCCGTTAAGGCATTGCTGGCTGTGATGATCGCCACACTGAGGAATAATGAGTCAGTATAGGTAACGGCCAACATCGCACCCGCGATCCCAGCAAACGCGACGGTTTGCATCACACGCCGAATGCGCAGGCGATTTCCCCCCCTTGCGATAAAGCGATCAAACAGGCGTCCTGCTGCCGGTGCCATGATGAGCGACACCACAGTGGGAGCCAGCGCCAAAAACCCGGCGAGCTGCAGATCGGCGCCCAGTTCCTGATTGATAAAAGTCGGGAACCAGGACAGCACCAAATACAGCGACCAGTTGATGCACACGTGCGCCACGATCACAGCCCAAACAGCGCGGGATCGCAACATGCGCTGCAGTGTCAGACGTGGGTAGGCGGCAACAGATGACGCAGTGATGTGTGCATCGGCACTCTCAGGGACATCTGGCGCCACACCAGACCGCTCCCATTCGGGCGTGGCCGTGGGCCGCGAGCTTGCCTGAGCGGTCCAATAAACAAACCACAGTAGCCCCAGCGCACCATAAAGATAAAAAGCACCCTGCCAAGACCACACTCTGATAAGCCACGGTGTGCAAATCAGTGCGATCACACTGCCACCTGCAATCCCGGAGTTCATCAAACCCACAGCGGACGCACGTCGATCCGGATGTACCCATCGGGAATAAAGCGAGTAGATCGACGGCCAGGTAACGGCCTCTGCCACGCCCATCAAAAATCGACAGGCCAGCAACACGCTAATGCCCAAAACAGCGGAAATGGGGGTCAGCACCGTGAATAACGACCAGAACAAAACGCCCAGACCGAGCACCCATTTGCCACCGTAGCGATCAGACAAATAGCCCGCAGGCACCTGCAGGATTACATAGCCCGCAAAAAAGGCGGACATCACTGCCCCCTGAATGGTGGGCGACCAACCGTTTTCCTCGGCCATCGGGATAATGGCAATAGAGATAGCGATGCGATCAATCATGCAGATGTACACCGCCATGACCGTCATCAAAACAAGCCAGCGGGAGCCCGCAGGAGACATGGGAGAACCGGCGGTGGTAAGTGGCGTCAACATAATAAATGCGGGTGGTCAGGAATCGCCGGCTACTCTAGAGCAAGTCTCGCCGAGCAACACGCTTTTTTCTTTGACAGCAGTGTGGCATTGGAGGCAGTACGCGCAAGGCAAACCCCTGCACACGTCTACACCCAATATCGAGATATGAAAAAGGCGCCCGGAGGCGCCTTGTAGTTTTAGCGTTACCGATTAGAAGCGATAGTTGAATCCGACGCGGATTTCCCAAAAGGATGAGTTACCGATCCGCGTCTCAGCGCGGCCGGCATAAATGTCGTCCTGTGTCACGCCATAAGGGAAGTTCGCCTTATACATAACACCCCAATCGTCGTTGATCAGGCTGGTGAGGTTGTCGATAGTGATAAATGCACTGCCGCGGTGTGAATCCGC
>Ga0163109_10002596_pt1 | contig 14039 bp, 23 predicted proteins | sample CRUFie1St13metaG_FD_108704 | JGI IMG/M metagenome (GOLD analysis project Ga0163109, IMG submission 108704) | Marine microbial communities from the Costa Rica Dome - CRUD Field 142mm St13 metaG | ecosystem: Environmental > Aquatic > Marine > Oceanic > Photic zone | place: Costa Rica: the Eastern... | reverse complement strand
CTTCGTACATGTCGACACCTATAATGTTTGAGATAATATCAATAGCATCATCTTCAAACACAATACTATCCTGTACAACTTCTTGTGACCAGTCTTGGAACATAGCGGCCTTTTGTCTACCACTCATAGCAACAGGACGTATCATAGCTGTAGCAAATACACAATCATATACTGACTGTGGTTTGATTGCACGAAACAGTCTACGCATAGCAGGGCTTTCACCTTGTGTTACGCCTAGCACATCTCCTCTACTTAATAGTTTACTTGTTTCTTCATCGTGTGTAGGATAGTGTTGTAGGTCTGTTAGTTCATCAATTTCAAGCAGTTGACTCAGTCCTCTGTTTGCTAGTACATCTAGTTTAAGATGTTCTAAGTCTTCTATCTCATATTTGTCTAGCAGTATTTGATTGTCTTGTGATATTAAACTTTTTGGTAGTTGTCTATCAAACATAATAATGCCACCACAGTGTTTTGAGATAGCACGTTTCTTACCAATTAGTTTTTTCTCAATACGCTTTGCTTCTACAGGATCAATATCAAAGTCTTCATACTTAAAACTGCGAGGTAGTTTGCCTTTGACTCCTAATCTTTTAGCCGCTTCTTTCTTTGCACTCTTCTCTCTAAACATTACATAGTTAGATAGACGTGCAGTCTTACCTGGCCACTTTTTAAAAATACGTTGCATAACTTCACCCTGACGCCAATGTTCAAAGTCAATGTCTACGTCTGGTAAGTCATCACGTAAAGGGTTCATAAAACGTGCAACAGGTATATTCCATTCTATTGGGTCAACATCTGTGATACCCAAAAGGTAACACACAAGACTAGAGCCTGCTGACCCTCTTGTCATGTGCTTTAAATCTTTTGTGAGTTCTATTACGTCACAAATACGTAAAAAGTATTCTGTGAATCGTTGATTAAGGATAAGTTCAAATTCTTCTGCGAGCCTGTTCTTATAATCTTCCCTATCTGGTATAGGCCTTTTAAATCGATCCAAGAGTAGTTGTATGTTTTCTAAGTCTGTTTTCATTGTAGCCTCCAATTGCCTTGTTGCCTAAGCAAAGTATTTATGATTTGGCTATTCTTCGTCTTGACCCAGATTGGTTATGAAAGATCGTAATAATGTAGAGTCAACCTCTGCTTTAACTTTACCAACACTATCACCTTCTTTAGGATCTGCGTTTGGATCAGGCTCTGCTGGTGTATTAAGACTATTTCTTTTTAGCCCTTCATATATAGTTGACTTACGTTTGTTAAATTCTTGATACTCTTCATCATCTGCTAGATCTCTAATACGTAGGCTATCAATATCAAATTCAAGATCAATCTTTTGTCCTACACCGCCACTGTTACGTGTTTTCATAAGTTGTAGTTGATATCTACCACGCTCACGCATAGCTCTACTTGTAAAGATACCAAACACGTTATCAGCAGTTTGTATCTTACTCAAGCCACCACTAATGTGCGAATGATCAAATTCAATTTCTTCTACTGCACCTCTGTTCAACTGTGCCGCAGTTACAAATACTGTATTCAATTCCATTGCTAGATTACGCAGTTCTTCTGACACAAACTTATCTTTAATAAACAAGTTCTCTGCACTAACTCTTGCACCATTAGGCATAAGCAAGTCTAAGTAGTCAATCAATAATACATCAATCTTCTTATTTGTTTTAATTTCATATTCTTTAATATAACTTCTTACATCATTAGGAGTCTTACCACTTGGCATATACTTGACTTGGAATGCACCTGACTTCTTACCAATCATCTTAACTTTCATATGTACATCATCAATGTCTTTGAAAATATCTCTACTTGGAATGTCAGTAGTCATACTATCTACACGCATACTAACTAAGTTCTCAGAAAGTTCTAATGTAAGATACATTACGTTCATACCTGCTAGTGCCCAGTTTACACCTAAGTTTGCTAAGAACAAACTCTTACCTGCACCACTACCACCTGCAAATATATTCAGTTCACCTCTATTGAATCCACCAAACAGTTTCTTATCAATAGCACTCCAACCTGTGCTTACCTGTCCGTTGTTACTCTTAATTGCTTGAAGTCTGCCTTTAGGATCAGCCCAATAGTCTGTACCTAAGTCTTTCTGTAATCCAATCTGTACTGCTTTCTTAACTAAGTCTTCAACTGGACCATACTCACCTTTTTCAAGTAAGTCTGCACTTTTAAGTATAGCCTTTTCAAGTGCTTTGTGTCTACTAAATGTTTCAAACTCTGCAAGTAACCAATCATAGTGTTCTTCACGTAGTTCACCTGGATCTTTTAAATCATTTTTACATGCCGCATTTATCATATCAAATGTAGGCAATGCATTATGTTCATTCACATAGTTGTTCAAGAATGTTGCACTATCTTGTAAACGTCTATCAAATACACTAGGATCAAATACAGCTTGACACCTAACAAAAGACTCTGCATCTGTTAGCATCATCTCTAAGTATAGTTTCTGTATATCGTATCCGTAATCTGTATTCTGTCTAGTTTTATCCATAAATTTATTATACTTTCTGATACCACTGTTTGTCAAGTTCTATTTTTGTTTTTGTTTTCGCTAATACTGCACCAATACACGATCCAGGGTCTCCCGGATTAGGTGGTATCCATACATTATCCCAATCTTGTCTCACTTGGTCCATTGCTTTTTTGTTCAATGCTCCGCCACCTGCAAATGCTATAGCTTTGCCATGATTAGTTTTCCAATGAGCATAGTTACTTAATATTTTTACACAATATTCAAATACAGATTGGGTCGCGGCGGCTATATCATACATATCTTGTTCTGATGTTAGTTCAGGTTGCCACCACATACACCCTCTATGTAAATTTTCTCTCATACGTATATAGGGTCTAGATGAAAGTAATGGATCTTGATTGACCTTAACAATTTCCTCTAACATTGTATACATAAGTTCGTGGCCTATACCTTTCTTAGCATATTCAGTAACAAGGTATTCATCACGTTGTGGTACTAAACCTATACGTTGTGTCATAGCACTGTAAAATAATCCTAGGCTATGTGGATACCCTTGGCTATGTATCTTCTTTAGTTTGTTGTCCTTACCGTGCCATATAGTTAGGGTCTCAAATTCTCCAATTGAGTCTAAACAAATCACTGCACAGTCATCATGGGGTTGAGTATAATATGCGTAGGCCGCATGTGATAAATGGTGTTGGGTGTATTCAATATCACAGTTTATACCCCAATCGTTAAGATATTCCTTTATATCATTTTCTTTATACAGCCAACCCTGGCCTGCTCTCAATTGACGTAGTGTCTTTAATAAAGGTCGTTCATACCAAACAACCTTAGAGGGTGGACCAAAACTCTGTCTTGCTACTTCTATTTGTGTCCAGTTAAAGTTAGGGTCATTTGGCACACCACTAAAATCTTTTGCTAGACTTGCCCATAGTAGTTGATCGTTATCAAACACTGCTAAACTAGCATCATGGCTGTTACCAACCATTCCCCAAGTTATCATGCTTTGAACCTCTTCCATAACTTGTGTAATATGTAGAACCATACACTATTGACAGCAGGCTCTACAAGAGCAACTAATCCTGCCTCCCAAATACTTGCACCAGTAATTGCACTTACAACTATCATTGCAATAATAATATGTCCTATAAAAAATATAATAGCAAGTATTAGACTTTCGTCCATTCTATCTTTTACTGCATTGTATATTCCTTTGGTAACTTCAGTCATCAACTTCCGTTCCTCCTTATTTGTATATAAAAGGATCTTTTTTCTTTAGTTCCTCTATTTTCTTTTTAACTGCACGTTTGCGTTTCCAGTCAGCAATTAAACGTTTAATCCATGCAACCATTTCTTACTCCTTAATCTAATTTTAAGTTCGTTAGATTCTGCGGCATTCACAATACTATACAATGTATATAGTCTTCCATATTTTGCAACTGCATCACCGATATCATTTATATTATCTGCCCAATCTGGCAAACTAACAGACCATCCAAGTTCTATGGCTTGTTCAATTAACTTGCTACCTGCTTCATCTTTGTCAGGTATAACAATAACTTGTTTGCCTACTTTATTAATTAGCATAGCCTGTTGATCTTTAATCTCACTTCCGAGTAGTGCTACTCCATCAATCTGTATAGCATCTAATGGACCTTCACACACAATAGTAAACACTTTGTTAGGACCTTGTTCGTCAAGCCCGTATACAAAACCAGGTTGTTGTTCACTCATATACTTAGGTTGTTTCCCAGGCTGTACTGTTCTAGCAGTCCAACCAACAATACGTTTTTCATAATAGAAAGGAACAATTAATCTATCTCTATATCCTAGCTCAGGTGTCCAGTAATAACTAGTATCATCAAGATATAAATTTCTATCTCTCATATATTCAAAAATCTTTACAAGATTCTTGTCCATGCCTCCTGCCTCTAAAGAACAGTAGTCTGCCCAGTCTTGTAACTTGCGAGCTGACTCAGGCAATGGTACAGTATTGAACTTAGGTAATTCTACTAAAGGCTGTTTTATTTGTATGCCTTCATTCTCTTGCATAACTGTAAGTGCAAGTTTGTTTATTACATCATCTGGCGTACCAAGCCAAGCAAGTAGTCTACGCATCTTACCACTTAGGTTACGTCCTTGTTGCCAACTTGCTTTGTAACCACAGTTAAAACAATGATAGCTTACACCACCGTCTGGATTGGTTATAAGTCCGCCACGCTGTCTTTTGTCTGCACTATCTCCGTTGTTTATACAACAGGGTGCATTGAACGAAGTCCACCCACTAGGAGTAGTCTTACGCTTTGCTGGCAAGTATTGTGTTAATGTATCATAGACTATGCTCATAGTATAAATTATACTATAAAAAGCCGTGCTTGTCAAGTATTATTTTGTTAATTTGAACAAAATAAATTCATCACCGTGTTCTGGTTTAACGGTTATAGCAGGATCACCTGATGGTGCTTGTTTTCCTACATATGTCCATTTATAGCCTTGAGCTATCTGTTCATTACTTCGTTCGATAAATTCTGCATTGTTGGCTGAAGCCAGAGCCACAAAAATGACTGCTATTAGATCTTGCATTTGGTTGCCCTTCTAGTTTCTAACTAAAATTTTATCTATGCTTCCTGAGTTACCAGAGTCGTTTGTTTTTACAAATCGTAAAAAACTAAACACTCCATTAAAGTTCACATAGTGTGGTGTAGTTGGATTTGATAAAGTTGCTGTGGTTATATCAAACCAACTGTTACTAGTATTGTCTCCAAGTGTACCTTGGATCTTTACAGTACCAGCGAATCCTGTAGAGTATATAGCGGCTGTATGTAGTGCAACATTACTGTTTATATGCGGTTCAGCATCTACAACAGAGCTTATACTATCTAAAAATGTTACTACTGATTTACTATCTCTTGGACCTGGAAATGCAGATCCAGTAAGTTCAATAGTGCCTGATGGACCAAACTGATCATCAGCATATGTAAGTGTATTTGTAGCATCAGAGGTTTTGTTAAGATATACAACGTAGCTTAGGTACTGCCCATCAATATTAAGTGTATCGGAGTCTGCTATATTGATTGTAAACTGTCCTTTGTAACTTGGTGTGCTTGTTTCTTTAATTGTGCCTGTATAACGTTTCAATAATACGTCATCCTCTGTGAAAACTTCTACGTATGGCGTATACGTATTAAGTATTGATATTGGTTTATGGTCGCTGTTTTTAATTTCAAAGGTAATAACATTGTCAATACCCTTAACTATTTTTATGTTTCTTTGATACACTTTATTATACTCCGTTTTGCCGGTAAAGCCATCTGAGACTACTACCGAATGATTAGTTGCTAAATATCTTGATACTAGTTGCATATATAATTTCCTAACTAGTGTATTTATTGGATTATGCTGAGAAAAGATATAGAAGAAAAATTTCCGTTTTTAAGCGTCGTTACATACGGCGGCTCTGAATATATAGGAATAATAAACAACCAAGATGCTTTTATCACAAGCATGTACATCTATACAGATCTACGATCTGATGAGGATAGGGCTAAATTTATTGAACTAGGTGAAGTTTGGTGGTGGGAATCAAATAGAATGATTCCAATCAACATATTCTTACAAAAGGATATGGATAGATTTAAATATATTCTAATGACTATGAACAGTAAAGATGTAAAAGTGTCTTTGGGACCTACAGTGAACCTTAATAAGTTATCTGTAAAAAGGGTGAAGCGTAAAAGCGTACAGCTATTAAAGAAGCCGCCTAAGTAATACTATTTTTATATTGTAGATAAGTGAAGTAATCAATTACAAGTAATTGGATTGCAAATCCTAGTGGCGTAAGTATTGTTCCAAATAATACTACTGGTGCTAACACAGTCCAAAACACAATGCGCCACAAGTAACTCCATACTAATTCTTTAGGCCAGATCCATGTTAACCAAGGGCCAGGATCTTTTGGGTTTTTACGTCTATAGTCTTCGAATTCATAGTTCATTAACATCCTCACAGATTAAGTTCATGTGTACCACAACTGCTACAGCATAACTGATAGCGTGTGCCTTTTTAAAGAAGTAACCTTCTTCTGGCTTTACCCAAACTTGATCCATAATAGTATTCCAATCACTGTCTTGCAGATGTCTTTTTGCTGGACGTATGATAGCCAATACAGCGGCCAGTTGTGGGATATTCTTTGGCTTTAGTTTTTTGATTAGATCGTGATGTCCTGATACATGAAACACTAGATCGCAAAAGTCTTTTGTTTCTAACAGCTCCCATAGTGGTTCCTTGTTCATTAAGTGTCGTAAGTGTTCTTCGTCTCTTACCTTGTCGTATATACTTACATTAAGAAAGTCTAGTTTAAAATAACCTCTATCTTCTGCTGTCTTGTAATCAACAGTACATAAATTATCAACTGGATTGTGAGGACATTCTGTAACATACACTCCAGTGTTATGTTTTTTACCTGTATCTAATTTTGCTACACGATGCTTTAGTTTTTCAAGTGCTATCGTTCTATCAGCAAAATCAATATCAATATCTGGCATTTATATTGTCCAACTCTTTAGTTGTTCTTTAGTAGGTACCATAGGATCTACTTTTTCTATCTTGCCACCTTTAGCTAAAAACTTAGCCATACGCTCATCAAGTTGTTTTTGTAACTCTTGTGGTGACGGAGTCGTATAATCTTTTTTGTCTTTATCTTCAGTCATCTATCTTTCTCCAGGAGTTTGGTTGTTGTTCAGTTGGAGTTTGCCCAATGTACTCTTCTCCTGTTTCTTGATCAATCAGTTTCCATTTCATAGGTGCCTTAGTTTTAATTACAAGCGTTACTGGTTTATCAAGTTCGTACACACTTACTCCGTTCTTAAGTTTTCTTTGCTTCTGCATTTGCAACTGCTTCTTTCCATTTTACCGGTGATACATATTGATCAAATGTTATGCCGTCAAGATGATCACATTCATGCATAAAGCAACGTGCCTGGTATCCAATCAAAACTTCTTCAAACTTTTTGCCGTTATGATCAGTCCAAGTTGCTTTAATTCTTTCAGGTCGTTCTATATTTAAAACGACACCCGGGTAACTTAAACAAGCCTCATACATAGTTATAGATTTTGTATCTTCCATTGGCTTCCAGCTGGGTCTCAATGCTAGTACCTTTGTGTCAAGATTATTATTTGCTTGATTATTTAAAAATACAAAACATCTTACTTTCAATCCTACTTGATTTGCAGACAAACCTATACCAAGATTTTTAATCATAAGATCTAACATAGATTCTCTAAGTTCAGAAGCATCATACTGAGGATTATCAAAATCCCATTCTTCAGTTAGTTTGGTTTGTAATATTTCATTTGGATGAGTTATTAGTTCTAGTTTCATACAATCCTCCTATTCTTTATCTTTGTAAAAGTAGTCAACTACAAATACTCTTTTGTTATCACGCACAGGATATGATCCATGCAACACTGTGCTTTTAAAAATTAAAACATCACCTCGCTTTGGTTTGTAGCATAAGTCGTGTGTATTTCCTTGGCCATCATACAAATAAGCAAAAGTTGCACCATGCCACGAAGTATCATCGTTATCTGGCTCTGTTAAGTAGCATACTGCACTAATCTTCTTAACATTATGATCACTATGCCTATGTGCTTTTTGCCAACCACCTTTTCTATATTCTACAGTCCATAATGCACACAGTTCTGTTAGTTCTATATTTAATCCAACTTCATCTAATTTTTCTTGTAAAAAGGGCTTATACTTCCATTCATTTAAAAATGCTTGTGGATGTATGTTATACTGTTTGCCTCTATATGTACTAGTTTGATCACTTACATCTTCACGTGTTTCTGCCGGAAAAACTTTCTTATCCCAATGATAATCAAATTCTTCACTATCATTGTAATGTGTTTCTATTATCCATTGATGTTCGGTGCCTAATAGATGTGTCTTCATAGATTAGATTCCTTTGCTACTTCCTTAACAACTTCAACATCTGCAGGATTTCTTTTGAAACGCAATGCCCAATGCTGTGGTTCAATAATTGTATAAACAAATCCTAATTGTTCGTCTGTAAACTTACTTAACATTTCTTTTCCGCTTTTACAATTCAAAACGAGCCAAGGACTTATCTTCCCGTCTTTGATATCTCTAGTCACTCTATTCAAACTTGCATATCGAAAGTAATCGTTCCAAGGCGCTTCAGCTTCAGCAGACCAATCCATCATAGTGTTAATTGATCTCTCAATAGCTGTATCCATACTTTCTTTAAGTACTAACTGTGTTGCATACTTTTCATACAATGCATCACGGCACCAATGATCTAGTTTGACTCTAGACGTTACAACGTAATCAATATATTTTTCTGGATACAATGGTCTGACATTATTAACGAAACTGCCAAATTTAACAAAAGCATTATAATAAGGACTTGCACAAAAGTCTTCATATGTTTTATCTTGTTTAGTACCTGCACTTAATTTATAAAAACGTGTAAAAGCATAGTATCCTGTTTGGACACGCTTTTCATCTTTTTGTAGTCGACGTCTTTTCTTTTCACACATATGTACTGCCAAAGTTTTTTCTTTAGTAAATGAAGCTCCGCAGTATTCACATTTATATGGTTTAGAGATTGACATCTTTTTTATCAGACCCGTACGCTTCTGCGAGTCCTTGTAGTTCCTTTTTTGTAGATATTCTAGCAAGTAATTCTACCTCTTCTTGTTTCATATTTGGATACATTTTAAGTAAAAATTTCACTGCTTTATTATTATCAGTACTGCCTTTTTTCTTATGTCCTATCCATTCGTGGTATGCAATATTCTTTGTATTCCCGCTCAAGCATAATAGTTGCCATAGTAGCTTTTTATGTTTTTGTAATGTAAAGAAATGCTTGTTGTAATATTCATTAGTCTTGAATACAGCAAGTTCTTGCTTTTCTCTATTACCTTTAACACTTGATACATATCTGTTCAGCAAGTAGAAACTTACTTGTTTCTTTTCTTCATCTGACAGTTCGTCCCATATATTCATGGCTCCCATATCAACTGCGGCTAATATATCTTTTATTGGCAATTTATTCATAGTATGCTACCGTATCGCTTTTATACACTTTTATATTATAGTGGATTTCTTTGAAAAAGTCAACCAGTTTATCGTTATATCTGGAACGTTTGTTTTCAAAAAACACTACAGGCTTCCAATTCATAAGTGTATGCGTAGAACCTTCTAGAACTTCTAGTTCCATTCCTTCAACATCAATTTTTATAAGATCAACTTCTTTAAATTCAAAGCCGTCAAGAGTTCTTACTGATACACTGTATTGTCGTAAACCTGATACATGTCTTACAATGCTACCGTGTCTGTTATCATTTTTACCATTATCTGGTATAGTAAGAACACGTTCCTCTCTCTTATTTCCTAGTGCAAATGGAAACTTTTTTATTGTATTAGGTATTTTTATTATTGTTTCTGGATTAGGTTCAAAAGCATATATACGTTTGAATTTATTAACAAAGTCTACGCATGTATCTCCGTTGTGTGCACCTATGTCAATATAAGTTCGGAAATTTTTTACGTAGGGTATTGCCCAATCATTTATTCTTTTTACGGTCATTTTTGTAATTCCATAAATGAATATCTTGTTCAGTATTAATTTCTACACCATTAAATTCTGTATGAAAGCAACCTATATCAATACCATTCTTTAACCAACGTAATTGTTCTAGGCTTTCAACAGTTTCTTCTAAGAATACATCTAAGTGAGGATACTTTGATAACGCATGATTTTTATATCCATATATACCTAAGTGCCAATCACCATAGCCCATCATTCCTCTTCCAAACCACAAACATTTTTCGCCTGCCCGTATCATTTTAACTGAACTAGGTTTGCTCTGTTCTTCTAAGTGCATGTATGAGTATAACGTAGTGACATCAAATTTACTAAGTCCTTTTACTACCTTTTCTATCATATCAGGAGTTATATCTGGCATATCTCCTTGTACGTTTACATAGTTTCCATAATTTAGATCTTTTGCCGCCAAAGCACATCTTTCAGTGCCATTGCTTGCTTCTCCTGTTAAGATAAAACTAGGGACTATTTCGGCTATTTCTAAACTGTCAGTAACAACATAGACATCATAGTCTGTCTGTATACATGCATCATATACTCTTTTTATAAGTGGTACTCCGTCAAGTTCTACTAACATTTTATTTGTTAATCTTGAACTTTGTAATCTTGCTGGAATTAATATTGCTGTTCTCATGCGAATCTTTCTCTCACCATTCTTACAAACATAGTGACATTTTCTTCTGGTGTTGTTTTATGTATTCCATGTCCTAGTCCACAGATCCATCCTGTAGTATCTACTGTTTGCATTGTATTAAGGAATTCTTCAATGTGTGATCTACATTGCTCCCTAGGTAGTAACAATAATTTTTCATCAAAGTTACCTTGTATAAATCCATCTTTATATTTTTTAAATGTGTGTCTTAAATCAACTGTACTATCTACACCAATACCTGCCCATCCCATTTTGTATACTGTAGGCAAACATCTTTTATTTAAGTATTGGGTGTAATAGCCAGTACCGCTTTGAATTAAAGGTTGTAAAATATTTACGTAGTGTTTCTTGAAATAGCTTTCGCTCATATTAGCAACACCACTATCTAATATCATAACTTTTTCAGCACCTGCATCTAATTGTAAATTTATGTTACGTGATAATAAAGGTACAATAACTTCATTCAAATATTTTGTTTTCCATTGCAAACTCATATTAGGTTTTTTGCCTGTAGCATAATTTAAGAGTGTCCAAGGGCCTCCTACAAAGCCTATTAAACTTTTCTTTGGATGTAATAATTGTCTTGTGGCTGTTACTGCTCTTGCTTGAAATTCCATATGCTTTACAGCTAGTTCAACGTTGCAATGATCTTTATAATTGTCTTCGTCAATGTACCATTCAAATTTTGGTCCTGGACTAAATTCTAATGGCACACCTAAACCTTCTATAGGAAATAAAATGTCACTAAACAATATTGCTATATCAAAATCAAATTGTTCGATTGGTAACATAGCAGTCTTAGCCGCTAAGTTAGAAAGTTTGCACATTTGTTCAAATGTCCATTTTTCTTTCATTTCCATATAGCCCTTTTGGTAACGCCCTGCTTGTCGCATCATCCATATAGGTGGACATTTTTGTTTTACTTTATTACATGCATTTTCAAATTTATCGTTCATACTGATATTTAACTATGTTATCCACCACTTCCTCAAAGTTATCTAGGTGTAACATATTAGGTCCGTCACTAGGTGCATTGTCTGGATCTGTGTGAACTTCTAAAAAGAAATTTTCAATCCCTAAAGCACTACCTGCACGACATAAGCCAGGAACGTAATTACGGTTACCGCCGCTACTAGTTCCGAGGCCGCCTGGTTTTTGAACGCTGTGTGTTGCATCAAGAACCACAGGCACAGAATAATTATCAAGCATATAGTCCAAGCCAGTAAAATCAACGACAAGAGTATTATATCCAAAACTTGTACCTCTCTCAGTTATCCATACTTCTTTAGCACCTTCTGTTTTTGACAGTATACCTTTTACGTCCCAGGGTGCAAGGAATTGGCCTTTTTTAATATTAACTATTTTATCAGTAGCACATGCTTCTTGTACTAAATCAGTCTGTCTGCATAAAAATGCAGGTATCTGTAGCACATCTACAGTATCATTGAACCAATTACTAATATCTTTTACTTGTTGCGTTGTGTGTACGTCTGTGAGCGTCTTAGACCCCGTTTTTTCTTTGATCTTTGCAAAGTCTTGTAAAGTGACTCCAAGCCCTACTCCACGCTTGCCTTGCATACTGCTTCTATTAGCTTTGTCAAAACTTGCCTTAAAGTAATATTCAATTCCGTGTTTGTCACAAATTTTTTTACAGTGACTTGCAATCATCATACTGTCAGTAAGTGTTTCGTGCTGACAAGGACCTGCTATTATTTTCAATGTGATCTCCTACCATCAAATGTGCATACAAAGTAAAGTTCTTTGTCTTTTCCTTGGTACATATCAGACTCTACTCTATGATGAACACCATCTTCAATTAGCACTACATCTCCTGGTCCTACAGCCATAGGCACATCATCTAGATACATTGTACCTTTACCTTTTATAAAAAAATAAACTTCTTCTTGACCTTCATGTTTATGTCCTGATGTACTTTTACCAGGTTTCATTGTTGTACTACTGACTACTAAATTTTTTAGTGTTGTGTTATCTTTTACAACGTATCTTTCATCTTCTTTTGCTATCTGTCCGCCAATATCATTAATGTTTAATTTCATTTTATTTTTCCATATCATCTTTGACTACGTAGTACATTGTCATTAATCTATCTAATTGCTTTTTAATATTTGCATTACTTTCTGCAACTTGCATTACATTTTTCCATTCATCATAACTTACAATTCCTAATGCTCTTGCAGTTTTGTCTGGATCACCACCAATTACCCATCTAGGCTTTTTATTGTGTGGCGGATCACGATAACGAGCGAACACAACACCGTTGGCTCGCTCGTATATCAATGCCTGATTGGGTATATAACTACCCAACTACTTAGGCCTTTTTCTTTGCAGTCTTTTTCTTAGGCTTTACTTCATCCTTAAGAACTAATGCGTCTACACCAAACTTGCTCTTCAAATATGAAAGTAACAAGCCGTAAGCTGGTAGGAACACAATCAGTCCAACTACAATTTTGGTTAGTGTATTGTTCTGTGCAACAACGTGCCAGTTCTCACCAATCCAAGTTAGGTTGCCTTCTGCGTCTGTAGAACCTGCAAATGCCACATAAAAGAATGAATATGTGTCAATGATGTTTGCGGCGATAGTTGAAATCGCTGGTGCCGCCCACCACGCATCTGAACGTTCTCTAATTGCTTGGAATACATATACGTCAAGCATTGTACCAATTGCATATGCAGTACCAGATGCAAAACCTACTCTGTAAGCATGTTCATCACCTAGTGCTAATAGCACAAGTACCGAAGCAACAATGGCAGGAATAATAGCCATTGCTACAACAGCTCTACCTGCTTCTTTACCAACAAGTCTAACTGTTAAGTCTGTTGCTACAACAACGATTGGAAATGTAAACGCCGCCGCCGCTAATGGAAATGATCCAAACAAGGGCAACTCTGCACCTGGGAATAGATCAAATCTAATTGTTACTAGGTAATTACTAACTGCAATTACTAGTGTGTGTAGAATCACAAGATTCCTTACAAGCGTCTTGTCTACACCGTCTAAAAGTTTATTGAACATATGTTCTCCTATTATTTTTTCACTTTTGTTCCGACAGTTCTACGCACAATATCATTGTGGTTGAATTCTGCCCAATAAAGTTCAAAGGCTACTCCATCTTCAAGACCTTCAAACTGATGGATCTTACCAGGCTTAACTTGTGTAAAATCCCCTGCTTCCAAGATAGTTTCATCTACGAGACCATCTTGATCATCTTGCCAAACACGGACAAGCATCTTG
>Ga0163109_10002594_pt1 | contig 14043 bp, 6 predicted proteins | sample CRUFie1St13metaG_FD_108704 | JGI IMG/M metagenome (GOLD analysis project Ga0163109, IMG submission 108704) | Marine microbial communities from the Costa Rica Dome - CRUD Field 142mm St13 metaG | ecosystem: Environmental > Aquatic > Marine > Oceanic > Photic zone | place: Costa Rica: the Eastern... | reverse complement strand
CTTGGAGTCCCTCCCCATGTCCCTGTGCTCTCAAACTCGCCATTTCGTCCTTCAAAGAGAGGACCATCGCGGTGTTCGTCGCCCTTGTTACCTCAACCACTTTCGCGGCCTTGGACTGGTCCACCAGGAGCTTTACTTCGGTATTGGGCGCGCACTTCAGGCAAAGGTCGCGAAGCGCAAGAATCTCTCCCAGAAGTTCCTCCTTCTCCTTCAAGTGGCGCGCAATTATTTCGCCCACATCACCCTTCGCGAAGCATCGGAGTCTCTTCGCGCTCTCCAGAGGGAGCCTCACGAACGTCTCCTCGTCGTCCTCGGCGGCCTCGGACCTGCTTCCGCGCCTACTCGTTCGTCCCCCGCTCGTGCTCGGCTCCTCCGCGAGGACAGACCGCTCGATGCCATCCTTGATGCGGCCAGCCGCGCTCGATATCTTGGAGCGGAACGCCTTCATCTCAGGTGGCGCGCCCGAGAGTACGGCCCGTACTCGCCCCCCTCGCAAGCCTGCGCTATCTTCGGCCTACACCGTGCGCGCCCAGCCCGAATAAAACTTGAACCGGACGGAGTGTGTGTTTCGAGATCGATCCCACAAAATCGGAGGAACGAGAGTTATTTTTTTTTTTTACCCAACAGTTCACTGACGACAGAAGAGGTCTGCGTACCAATTCAAGGCGTGGTCCTGAGGGCTGGGTCTGATCACGCCTAGGCAAAAAATCTCGTATGCTGCCTTGGCGTACTCTCCAATGCCGTGAAGCTCGAGGGGGTCCGTCCAGTCCTTCTCTAGGAACTCCTTTGTGAACCTCAGTACGGTTTCCGTCCTCCGCCGCTGCAAGCCAAGCGGGGCGATGACCCCCTCGATTTCATCCTGCCTCGCCTGCAGTAGCTTCTCTGGCGTATTCCATCGCTCGAAAAAGTGCATGAGCACAACGTCGAGCTGATTTCTGGTGGTCTGGTTCAGGAAGATGCAGCAGAGCAGAAGCTGCCAGGGCTGGTGGGGAGGCGAGGGGACGGTCAGAAAGGTCATCTGCCACATCGCTGTGCTGGGTCCAAAACCAGAGACGTAGAAAGGCTCACCTCCTCCCAAAACAGCTCCTCGATCAGGCCGTAAGGGGATTCTCTAGGGCCGTGGAAGGTCACGACCTCCCCGCCAACGCCAACGATCATGATCTTCCGCTTGTACAGGCTTGAGTTTGTGTACATCGGATCCATCTGGACGCCCAGGTGCTCGATAGCCTTCCTCGTCGTCTGGAACGCTTTTCCCAGCGGAGACACTAGCACGACCTTGAACCCGCGGGTCTTGCAAAACTCAAGGCGCGACGACCAGCCCTCCTGCATCTCTCTCGCTCCCTTGGTACCACACCCGCAGTGCCACTCGCAGTAATCTCTGAACTCTTTCAGCTTCCTGGCAGGCTCGTGCTCCCTAAAATAGCACCTATACTCGCACAGGTGTCTCGAGTCTCCCTGCGCAAACTTTGGGCATCGAGAACGGAGCTCTTCCAAGGTACTCGGTGGTGCTGGTTGACCAGGAGCAGACACGGTCGCACAGCAGGTGGATTCTCCGCCGTTCAGCAGAAGGCCGACGCGCTTTTTGAGATTTGATTTCACGGACCCAAGGTCCTTCCTAGACTTTTCTAGCTGGAGCCTCTGCTTGGTATCTCCCCTCCTCTTGCCGCGTGACAGAGCGCAGGAGAGAGAGACATGAACTCTGCTCACCTCCTTGAGCGCGTCTTGCAGAAGCTTCTGAAGGACGACCAAGCCAGTGGAACCGTGGTTCTCGCCCCTCAGAAGAACGAGCTCGTGGTATCGCAGCAGGAGGCCGTACAACTGTAGCGAGGCACGTGCCTTCTCCGCGTATGCCCCCTTCTTCTTCTGAAAGGTGCCCAGCAAGCTGATGACCTTCTCCTTGACGACGGCGCGCTCGTCTTCCTCCTTGCTCGTCTCGCAGTCGTCGTCGCGAAGGGACGAGAGGCGGCGCTTCGCAGCGAGCCTCGTCCTGCGCTTCCCGAAGCTGCTCTGGCGCACCTTGAGGTGTTCCACCACCTTCGGTCCTCCTGCCATCGACAGCCAGCCACAGCCAAAGATTGAGATTGTTCGATAGATATCTTTGACGTGGCGCAAACTTCAGACGCGGAAACGCAGTCGGGCCCGAGCTGCCAGCGCGGAAGCGAGCACTTTTCAGCAGCGGGCATGCAGCTTGCGTTGACACGAGGCGGGGCGGCGCGGGCAGGATTGAGGCACCGCGCAAAGGTCGCCCCTCTGCAGAGGTCGACGCCCTCCGGGTCCCGGCAGGCTTCGAGGCTTCGAGGAAATTGGCGCGCGACCGCGAGGATGGCGTTTCGCAGAACGGGACAGACGAGGCGCGGGGTCCCCAATACGGCGGCCCTTTCGGGCGGGGTCGAGGGGCTGTCTCCAAAGGGAGAGTTCTCTCCCGCCTTCGCAACTTCTTGCGTCTTCGCCTCCGCCCTCGGCGCGCTCTGTTTCGGGCTCAACCTCTCCGTTATCAACGGCCCGCTCGAGGCCATTGCCGGTGCTGGAAACCTTCAGGCGCAAGGCCTGATCGTGTCGGTTCTATTGGTTGGGGCGACGTTAGGGAGCATCCTCTCCGGCAAGGCGGTGGACTCGATCGGCAGGAAGTCGTCTTTGCTCCTGACGGGAGCGTTCCTCCTTGCGGGTCCCCTGATCTGCGTTCTCGGGTCAGGGAGCCTTGGCCCGGTTGTTCTTGGTCGTGGGGTTGTGGGGGTCGGGGTGGGACTCGCTTCGTCTGTGGTACCCCAGTACATTGCAGAGATCAGTCCGAAGCACCTCAGGGGGACGCTGGGGAGCGTGAACCAGCTGACCATCTGCTTTGGCATCCTTCTAGGAAACGTGCTGAATGTCCTGCTGAGCGCCCACAGGTGGAAGTTCATGTTCACCTTGTGTGCTCTCCCCCCCGCTGGACTTGTCATCCTGGCGCTGGGGTTTCTTCCGGAGACTCCGAACTTCTTGGTCGCCACGGGAATGGTGGACAAGGCAGAGGAGACGGCGAGGCTACTGTGGGGAGACTCGGAGCAAGTGGCAGAGGCTGTGGCCGCCGCTGCGGCTGAGCACAGTGGCGACGGAGGCATAACGCCGATGACTGAAATATTCTCGGCAAAGCACAGGAAAATGTTGACCATCTGCTGTATGCTCTTTGTCTTTCAGCAGATGAGCGGAATCAACGCCATCATTTTTTTTTGCAGCATTTTGTTTGGGCAGGCAGGGTTCCAGAACCCGGCGTTGGCATCCCTTACGATAGGTGCGGTTAACCTATTCGGGACTCTTGGGACCTGCTTTCTCGTGGAGAGAATGGGGAGAAAATCTCTTCTGGGCACGTCCTTTTCTGTGATGGCCGTGGCACTGCTTGGGATGGCTCTCGGAGGAGGACAATCCTCGGTGATACTGGGTTGTACCATGGTATACACTCTGGGCTTTGCCCTGGGCGCGGGGGCTATCCCTGGGATTTACGTCCAAGAGATTGGAGGGGAGCTTCGCTCCCAAGCGAGCAGCGTTGCGTTCACCGTCCATTGGCTTTTGAACATCGCTATCGGCCAGGCATTTCTGCCCCTCGCGAACGCCTTGGGAATGCGAGCCATGTTCGTTTGCTTTTCGGCGGTCTGCTGTTGCGCTCTGGTATTCATTCACAAGTTTTGTGTGGAGACAAAGGGGAAGACGTTCGAGGAAATAAAATCACTGCTGTAGCCTATATAATTTTACTATTTTACAGCATGCCCTTGAGCGCGAGAGCCCAATAGCTTCTCGCCACCAGGGCAAGCAAGTCTCTCTCCATGATGTGTTGCACCGCAAATGGCAGGCTGAGACCCTGGTGGACCTGCAGCACGAAGGTGTAAGGGTTCTGGCTGGACAGAATCACCCTGAAGCTGGTCTGGTATTCCTCCTTGAAGCTCGTCTTCGACTTGGTTCTCAGCTCAAATGAGGAGGACGTGAAGATCAGATACATCTTCGCCACAACGTTCTCCGCGCTGAGCAAATTGACACTGAACTTGGCCTTGTCCTGGCTCACCAAGGCTTTTACTAAGCCACCCATCTCTGGATCTACCTCGATCTGCTGGGTGAAGGCAAAATGACTTGGGCCGAGGGGCACGCTGTTGCTGTCGCACGGCATGCAGGAGACCCCAATGGAAGCGTTTATGTCGTCCGCGGTGGGCATGTACACAGAGGTGATTGCGCCCTCTATTGTAACGTAGGGCTTGCCGTTCTTGGACCTGTGCCACTGGATCGAGATTGGCGCGCTCTTCTCCTCCTTGGCAAAATCGACGCTCAGCTGGCACAGTGTGGAGCTGTATGGCCCCCCGGTGACAGAAATCTTTTTCAGTAGTTGCGACCTCGTGTCGAGGCCATGGATGTCGCACAGCACGCCATGCGGAGACCAGCCAAATGTCATGTAGATCCGCGTGTCCCCGACAAGAGAGAGCTGGTGGGCACTCCTGCCCAGCGGATGGCCCAGGGGGAGGCTCTTCTGCTCCCACTGCATCGAGTTGGTGTCCAGAATGTACATGTCGCTGAGGTGCTTCTCACCGTTGTACCCGCCGAAGAGAAGGACGTACCTGTCCTCAAGCAAGACGCAGGATTGGCCCGACCTCGGGGATGGGACCACTCCTTGCTGATCGATCAGGGTCCAGCTCCTCTTCTGGATGCTGAAAGACCAGAGCTCGTTGCAAGGCCCATCGTCCTTCTGCCCGCCAAACACGTAGATCTGGTCCTTCACGGCAACCGCCGTGTGGCTACCCCGGGGATCAGGCACTGCCGAGTCCTGACGGTAAGCAACCTTGGACCAGCTCTCGTTTGCAGTGCTGTAGACGTGCATGTCGTTAAGGAAGCTCTGCCTCGACCAGCCCCCAAAGAGAACCAAGGCCTGCTGGAGTCCCTCCGTACTGCTCCCAAGGTATACCGTGGTCATGGTGTGCATGGCCCTGGCTGCGGGGGCGTTCTCCACTTTGACTTGCCTGAAGTACGCAGACTTCCTGTAAAGGAGGTCCTCGCAGTTTTCGACGATGAAAACGTCGTTGAACATGTACTTTCCGTCCCAACCCCCAAAGAGCAGAATGCTTTGCGCCTTGTCCCCCTTTCTGCCCGAGTACAGCAAGTTCGTTGTGTGATACCCTCTGGGGCCGGGCACCGACCCTATAGCAGGTTTTTTGCACCACGTGCAGGTCTCCGAGTTGTAAATCCAAAGGTCGTTCATGAACTTTCCTCCGGTGGCACCCCCGAAGACGAAGAGAGAGAAGTTCACACTTGTCTGAGAGTGGCCCATCCTGTTGGCGGGAACGCCTCCATTGGTCTTCAAGTGGCTCGCCCAGCTCAGGCTAAATTCGCCTTTGACCACCCTCCTGCGCGGCTCTGACGTAGATGCAGCGTCCAGGTTGTCGTAAAGCGCGTGGGAGACAGACAAGGGATACCTCTCATCGAAATTCAGCTTCTTCTTCTTCTTCGACTCGTCCGTCCCTTTCTCTCTCCTCACGTGGACCGCCGCACCACTGGGGCTCTCCTTCCCAACCTTGCCTGCCACCTCTCCGGTGACGGTGGTAGCCTCCTTCGGCTCGAAGAGATGCTTCTTCTCGCTACTCTTGTCCCTGAGGGCTTTCTCCGGCACGCTCACGGGCGACTTGTAGGGAGAGGGCGACTTGCTCGGAGAGGGCGACTTGCTCTGCTGGCCTTTTGACGACCTCAAGCGTCGTCTGTGGCTGTGCCTCTTCTGCGAAAAGGTAAGATCTTTGGTGAGGTCCGTGGCGATGGACTTCCAGTTCAACTTTTTCGGCATCGGTGGCGTCTTCGTGTAGGGCGGTGACGGCCCTTGCGCGCCTTCCTTCTCCCCTTTAGCGCCACTCGCCTCCCCCTTCTCCTGAGGAGAAAGGAAGCTGTTGGCCTTGGAAGGCACCAACGGCGACACAGCATCCACAACGACGTCCGGGCTTATCGGGAGCACCTTGTTCGACCTCGCCGGCCTCGTTCCCTTTGGCTTCGGCGGCGTAGGGGTCTGCAGGTGCTTCACGTTATCCTGGAACTTTTTGAATCCTTCCCCTATCCTGCCATACTTTGCGAAGAGAGAGGCCCTCTTTCCCGCGCTCTGCGGCCGGTCTTTCTCCGTGACCCGGGGCCTTGGCCTCCCTGTGGTAGGCGGCATCCCCGGAGACGCCAGGTTCTCCTCGAAGAAGTTACCCTCGCGGGCCTTCCGCACCTCGGGCGCCATCGCGCTCGCGAAAATCTCTTCTTCGGACTACTCCAGCTTAAGTTTCGAGATGACACAAGAGTTCCCGCGGGAATATTCTAACTTACATATGTCAACGCGTCCTTGTTACAGAGGGCGAGCCCATCGCCCACGGCGTCCATGTAAGTAACGGAGTTCTGGGACAAGAGCAAGTCACTCCGGCGTTTGGAGTCAAAGGTGAACACTTTGCACTTGCCATCCTCGTGGAGGGAGGCCACAAGCTTTCGTCCGGAAAGGCCTCCCGCAAACTGGACCACCCCCGTGTCAGCCTGCTCCTTCTCACACCAGAGGGGAATCATGACAGGGGCAAGCCTCCTGATGTCGAAGAGTGCCACGCTCCCGTCAGCGCCACCGCATAGGAACGTGTGAGAGTGGGGTGCTGATGGCATGTGAAGCCTCGTGGGTCGGCCCATCTTTCTCAGAGAAATTCTGTGGGCCCTGGGCTGGAGGGTATCCCAAAGCGATAGACCTCCACACCCAGCCGCGAGGAGCACAGATGAGCTGTTGCCGTAGAATGTCGCGTCCGCACCTTTCCCCTCCCCGAACAAGTCCCTGCACACGTCATAATCGATGCTGGTGCCGTTCGAGGGCAAGGCGTCGACGTTAAAGACAGCGCAGGAACCGGTGGAATAGATGCAGCAGATTTTCTCCCCACTCGAATCGAAGCTGAACGATTTGGCCTTTGCTTTGACCTTCTCTGATGGGAGCCTATAGCAAGACATTGCAGACTGCTGCTGAAAGTGCCACAACAGCATCACATCGTTCATGAAGTTGGACACAAAGAGGGGTCGGTGCGGATGAACGCTGATGACTGAGGCTGGAACTTCTGCCTTTGAAATATTCAGCACTGCCCATTGGGGCATCCGCGTTCTATGTTCAGATACGATAGGCACCGTCCAAGAGTCCTTGGGAAATCGGGACTGGAAGAGAGGCTCCGTGTCAATACTGCAGTCAGGGGAGCTCGTGGGAACCTTAAACTTGGCTGTGTGGAGACCCGAGCTCGTTGACACAGTAGCTTCACGTGGGTTGCAAGTGTTGAATTTCAGAGCTTTCACACTCTTCGGGAACTGATGAATCACTGATGCTACAACGGAGGGAGTGCTCTTCCCAGACTTTGTCCGGGCACCTCTTGGGTTGGAGATGAGTGCTTCAGCCCGAGAATTTTCCGAAGCTCTGAAGACTCGCAAAACTACGTCCAAGCTGCTCAACATCTCCTTTCCATTGAGTTGCAGATCGAGTTCTAAGCATCCGCGAGCTTGAAAGCTCATGTCTTCAAACCTGCGAACCAGAGCAGGCAAGGGCACTGAAAATGCAAAGTGCAGCGACAGGGTGTAGGATATCAAGGCATTCCCGATCAGACCGGACAGGACTTGTACTATGGATTGGTGATGATCTGGAAAGCCAGGCATTCTCTTTGCCACCAATTTGGCCCACCAAATACAAAGCCCGCTGTGACCAGCGCTGGCCACAATGCTTGTGTAGCGCAGTATGAATGCTAATTCCAATTCACACTGTGCCTCGTTTCTTTCCAGAAGCTCGTTGTAAATTCCCCCAATGAGGTGGATGAGATGAAAGAACTCAGCATTCGTCAGGGATGCCTCTAGGCTTGCCCAGCGTTCTGACTGTATAACCATTGAGGTCAGGGTTTTCATTGCACCACCATAGTCCTTGAGCATTATTTTGTACAGCAGGCACTCGTGAAAGGCCTTCCTCTCCTTCGCTCCATTCATGAGAGTCTTCTCAATAAGATTTGTGCGCAGGTCCTTCTCATCAGTAGATTGCAAGAGCGCGATGCTAAGCCCGAGCTGCACATCTCCAAGGTTTTTAACACACACTTCAATTGCATCCTCAGGCTTCCTGGCCAGGAGAAAGAAGGCTGCCGCCAACTCGTACCTGTGTTGACCTAGGAGAGCGTAGGCATTCTTCAGTGCTGCAACTAGATTTGCATCTTCATCAAAGTTCCTCTTAAGAAAGTCGCCCAATTTCGTGTTGTTCGTCGCCCTGCAAAGGCCTCCAAGCACATTGACCTTGTTCAGAGCCAGGTAGAACAGCGCACAATGGTGGGGATCCCTCTTCCTCAAGAATTCAGACTTGGCAATCTTTTCAAATAGCGACAGTGCCGTGACCTTTGAATCAATCCAGTACCCAAGACCAGACAGTCTGACCTCGCTCCACACGAGTTTGCCCGCCACATCGCTTATGCACTGCAAGAGAACATCCTTGTCTTTGCTGAGAAGGCCCCAGATACCATCCACTTCACTGACGCCCCAGAATTTCTCTTCCGAAACATAATTTTGGAAGCCCTTGTCAGCATTCCCGTCGGATTCAGTCATGGAGCACTGACGTCTGTAGATATAGGAGAGAATCACCTTCTTGTTGATAGAAGACATCCCGGGGGCATTCAAAAACGTCTCTTGAACGTTCATCCCGGTTTTGAAGACCAGTCGCCACAGTTGGGGCCCGAAGTCCAAGTTGCTGTTTTTGCGCAGGACGCTCTCCATTTTGGCAAGCGTTTCCGTGTCCTCACTACACTTTTCCTTGGATAATCCTCCCCTAGAAAGTTCATCCCCCTCAAAGTAGCCTGCATACAAGTCTCTGATCCTGTTCTCGTCCCCAGGGCTTTCATCCAGGGTTTCTCTTCCCCTGTAGACCTTGGCGTACTCAAAAAGGAGGAGACTCTGTTTCTGGAGCAGTCCAAACTTTCCTTGGACAATGCACTCCTTTAAGGAGCGTGTGTCTACTATGTCGAAAGGATTGTATAAAGAGGTGAGATGCTTTTGAATGCCATCCAGATCCTTCTTGCAGAGGTGATCCCCAAAGCAACTCTTGCTAATGGACATCCTCACAGTCAGAAGCTCCTGATTTGAGGCCACCAACATCCTTGAAGAGTTCAGGAACTGCACATCAGATACATGCTCAGGGAGCCCCTCAGAGACGCAAAGGGCCTTCCATAGGCTGTTAGTCTCTCCAAAATTGTGAATGCTGGCTTTGCCCTGGCCACATGTGAGGACCACAGGCGGGAGGCAGGGGAGACAGATGACGTCAAACGCGATCTGTTCTCTCGACGAAGTCACGGTGCTGTGAAAAGAAAAATCACTTGTGCCCATATCGCTTTTCCAAACCAAGATCTTGTAGTTCAAGTCCTTCCTTGCCAATACAAATAAATAGCGGCGATCATTGCTCAAGGTTGATCTCAGCACCTGGGATCCCTGATCCCAATCCTTGAGTAGGTGCTCCACAACTCCCTCGTTTGAGACAGACGCCAAAACCAATTCATCGTTCTTAGAGTGCAACAAGTGGGACGAGCCAGAATTTCGCCTTGAGCACGAAACCTTGCGTGGCACGCCCGAACCTTGCAGAGAGATAGTTTGGCCAACCATCGGTGAGGATGGCACGCAGGTACTTTTCGCCCCGACCGTGATGTCAATGGAAAGAACACTGTTGTCTTGTCCCGCAAAGTGAGCGCTGAACGCGTCTGCAGAATGCTCAAAGAAGCTCAGCAGCACCATGTCCTTTAGGGAGCAGCCAAAGTCACAGGGGAAAGACCACTTTTCGACTTCCTCTTTCACATTGCTATCCGCTAGGCTTAAAATCAGCAGGGCTTTCTCCAAAACGACAAGAATCTTTTGGGAATTGCCGGCAGCATTTCCACACGCCCAACTTGCATCAATCACTTCAGTCTGCGCGGAGAACTCGTGAACCAATTCAATCTTCTGATCCTGTCCTACTCTCCAAACGTGGATGCAGTTGTCTGCATCTGCTGTGAAGACCGCTCCGGAGACCCCAGAAAATCTCACCAGCCTTACTTGAGACTGGTTGCCGTTCACCGTTGGAGCGCACTTGAAGCACCCGACCTCATACGTGTGCGTCTGCTGTCCAGAGAAGGCAATGTCCTTGTTGCTCACCTCCCAAAGGCTCAAGAGCTGGTTGGTACAGAGGGAGATGAGGTGCTTTCCCCCGGCGAAGGGAAATGCGCTGAACTGCAGAGCAACCCCTCGCGTAGAAGCCCCAATCTGGTCCAAAAGGAGCCTTAGGCTGTTTATTCTCGACACGACAGGCAAGTGGTCCAAACTCAGTAAGGCCATGTACCGGTGCAGGACGAACGTGCCTTCCTCCACGCCGAGAATCATGGCACTGTGCCGCAAGCGCCCATCGCCGCGGCACACAAAAGGAGAGAGGCAGACCATTCGGTCGATCCGGTAGTCCAAGGCAATCTCGCGCTGCTGGATATAGAAGCCCGCTTTCCCCACGTGGCTCCTGGACCACACATGCATCGACTGCTCCGTTGCCGTAACCAGAACGCACTGGTCTGCCGTGCAGCACCAGTCCACGCACCGCAACGATGTTGTGTGGCGCAGTTTGGACGAGAGCGACCCACTCAGCCCGTCCCAAAGCAAGAGGCATTTGCTGTCCTCGTCCCCAAACGAGGCAATCTCGTCCAAATACCGTCCGACCGCCACCGTGGCCTGTCCCCCCACCCCGTCTGTGCGGAGCTCGATCCCCTTCCGATGCGCCGTGTTGTATGCGAATATCCGGCTGTCTTCGTCGACGAGCACGACGACCGGATCTAACGAAAGCCAACGCAGCGCGCGGATCGACCTGCTGTGCTGGTGCGTCTGCAGTTCGGTGCACGTGAAGTTTTTAGGATCCATACAGATGTAGAAGAATGTGACCTTCGCGGCATGAACGACAGAGAGTTGCCGCCTCGACGCGTTCCAGACGAGCGATGAGACCGGTTCCGAGTCGTCGAAGTGCAAGCTCACCCCAGGCGCGGCCGCCTCGTCGGCCATTTCCCCACCCTTCCCGAGTGGCACGCTGAACAGCAGCACCGACCCCGTGGTCGTTCCCTGAGCGAACCACAGGTCGGGGCAGGGCCCCGAGGGCGGGGAGAGGCATGTCGCCGGCGTGTTCCTCACTCCCCCGACGGAGCACAACACGTCGCCGCCCCCATTGTCCCCTCGCGTGACCTCCATCCGGATGGAGGAAACCGCTCAGCAGACCTTGAGGCAGCTGCTGCTGATCGAAAAAAAGCCAAAAAATGAAAGTGTACTTTCATGAAACTTGTCATCAGAAACTCGCCGTGCAGTATTCCTCGGGAGTGACGTGACGTGCACGGCAGGTAGCCAAGGTTCGTCCCGCGGGGGGGTAGTAAGACTCTCATGTGAGGCCGCACCGCGGGCGTATCCCGTCGATATGACACTCCTGGTGCTCCACGGGTCCACTGGCCGGACCTATGAGCTGGAGTCTGACGCGAAGACGAAAGTTTCGAAGGTTCAGACGGCACTCGAGAACCTCACGGGCGTCCCGTTCGAACAGCAGATACTGGTCATAGGGGGCCAGAAGCTAGACAGCGACAGATGCTTCGGACACTATGCTGAGGTGGGTCCCTTTCCGGGTCGCGCCTCGACACGCTTCCCCCACGACTTCCTGCAACGAGCTGACCGACGTGTCTCTATTACCGCACCCTTGGTCTCGTAAAAGGACGCCTCCGACGAAGCGGAGGGAGGCGCCAACGAGGGAACCGAAGCAACGAGCGTGTTCCTGTACAGCAAGAGCGACTTGCAACCCAACTCGCTCCCGCCGAAGCCCGAGGTTCTGCCAGCTCTCAAGGTCGAGTTCCCGCGTGGCTCCCAGACCGGGGAACACGAGAGGCAGCTGGGCTTTTACCTGGCGAAGACCAAGAGGGGGGAGGAGCAACTCAAGATCTGCGACAAGCTTCTTGCGGAGCAGGAGGTCCAGGCCCTGGCCATCGACTCTGCGCAGGAGAACGTGGACAAGCACGACGCGTACATCGCGTCGGCCTACGAGAAGTTTCAGAGCCGATTCCTGGGCCAGATGGAGGATAACGAAAGGCTCCTAGCGAACTTCACGACGGAGCTGGAGAAGCTGGAGAGGACTGAGACGCACGGGGCGGTGAGGGAGAGCGGAATCAAGACCGTGGGAGACCTGGTGCCCAGGGCCGCCCTCTGCGAGTGGCATGCGCAGTGCCAGACGATGCACGCGCAGTTCAAGCCCAAGGCGGAGGAGCTATCCTCCCTGTTCCGGTCCGTCAAGCAGGACGTGGAGGCGCTGTTCATGACCGTACCTTCCGTGGACATCACCAAGCTCTCCGAGAGGCTCCAGACCAACCACCAACTCCTGGTGGAGATGTCCTCCATCTGCGAGTGGCTGGAGAAGGACTGGGGGATGGCCATGGACCACATCCCGCGCGTGGAGGAGTGCTCGAAAATACTGGAGAGGTTCACCAAGCACTGCGTGGACTGCAAGAACGCCATGTCCCGCTGCGTGCACTCGCAGATGAAGTCCGTGGCGGTGTTGCAGAACAGGATCAGTGTGACGAGGAACAAACTCTCCGCATACACGGAGGTCGCCAAGAAGATCGAGGATGCCTGCGCCCACCTCAGGCTCGTGTACCGGATCCCGGAGGCCTACTCAAGGTGCCTTGGTGAGGTAAAGAGGAGGGCCGAGTACTCCCAAAAGTACAGCCAGCATGCGCAGAAGTTTGCGGAGAGGATGGCCGAGCTGCGGCAGAAGGAGGAGGTGGCCAGGCACAACTTTGAGCAGCAGTACGATGGGCTCCTTCCTCAGGAGGTCATCTTTGCGCTCAATCTGCACGTGGCCCCTCCCATCTGCGAGGTGCACGTGAGCGGCGGCGACGAGGACTAGTCGCTTTAAAGTCTTTGTAATATAATTTTTCATCTATGTTCGATGCCCACTTCAGCAGGCCTCGAGAGGAACTGTGTGCCGCTTGCAGGGTAGGCCCCCCCTCCTCCCCACCTCGATCGTCCCGTACCGCCGGGCAAAGGGGGGGGGAAGCTCGATGCCGTCAGCGGGGCACATCCACAGGCGGAGAAGGTGTCTGGGCTTCTCAGGATCGTCCCTGAATTCGGAGCGAAAGTGGAGAGTTTGATGGCTGTGCAGAAGCTGGAAGTCGCCCGGCTCGAGCATCATGTCGACGCGAAGGTGGTCCGAGGTCGCCTTCGCCTCAAGGGTGTCCAACGCCAGCTCCTGCTCTGGTGTCAACCTGGGAACCTCGTCCCACCTCTGGGCGGCTGTGATGAAGCTTCTGTCGCAGATGCAGACCATCCGGCCTTCCCGCGGGGTCCTGTGATAGATTGCCAGTTCGTAGAACGGCGCTTGGCCCTCTGGCACCTCTCCTTTCCTATCCACGAAAAAGGGCTGGGTCAGCAGTGTTGCGAGCCGGGGGCACTCCGCCTCGAGCTCGCGAAATATTGACACTGAGCTCGCGAAGGACGTTAACCCTCCCTCGATCGCCGGCTGGCAGCAGAGCAGGCCGACAATGTCGGCAGAGTCGGTGTGCGGTGGTTGAGCCGCTTTCGTGGCATATATCCGCACCGATGGATCCATCGGGTTGAGGCCAAGGTCCTGAACGTGTCCTAGGAGGTGCCCGTGCTTGTTCTGCGGCCGCAGTTGGCCGAACGACCTCCCCAGTAGCAGGCCCACGACGGCCTTCTGTTCTTTGCACAAGTCGACGGGAACGTTTCGGATGAGGGCGAAGCCGCGGCCTCTCAGCAGTTCCCTACGAATGCCTTGGAAGTCGTGCAGGAGTTGGGGGGAGAGCCAGTCCCTGGGATCCAACTCGGAGTTGGCTTCTTCCAGCTGTAGTGGGGAGTCCAAAATGCGAGCGGTCGCGTCTTCAAGCTCTCTCCTCTCTCTCCGCGACAGCACGCGTTCCCAACTCCTTCGCTCTCTCCAGGCCTCCTCCGCTGTCCACGCGGCGGCTTCGTCCACGTGCCGTGGGGTGGCCCTGCCACCGGCAAGGCCCGGAAGGGTCTCGGCCGGCG
>Ga0163109_10002593_pt1 | contig 14046 bp, 8 predicted proteins | sample CRUFie1St13metaG_FD_108704 | JGI IMG/M metagenome (GOLD analysis project Ga0163109, IMG submission 108704) | Marine microbial communities from the Costa Rica Dome - CRUD Field 142mm St13 metaG | ecosystem: Environmental > Aquatic > Marine > Oceanic > Photic zone | place: Costa Rica: the Eastern... | reverse complement strand
ATCCGCGTGAAGGAAAGTCGGCTCGCACCAACAATGCTAACTTCGCCCATCCAATTAGAATCTTTGAACTCGTACTGGCCATCCTCCAGGTTGAGCACAACGTCCTTGAGCTCGCACCCAGTGCACCCTTTATTCTCAATTATTGCAGCCACGACGGGATCAACCTCCGGAGTCGATGGCTCCTCCGCTACGACAACTTCGGCTTCGACGGTCTCCTCAGCCTCTTCTGAAACAACCTCTACCTCGAGCGCTTCTGTCTCCTCAGCCTCTGCGTTGGTTTTGTCAGTTAAGTCTTCACCACTGCACAGCTGAATAAAGTCACTTGAGGAGAGCTCTGAGAAATCTGCATCGTCGATTTCACATTCTTCCAAATCTTCCATGCCGATGATTTCAACATCTTCTAGGCGGTTTCCTTTAACCATTGCGGAAAAGAAATCCTCCGGCGTAACCCTACCAGTGACGAAAAACCTTACATCCTCAAGATCAGACCGACTGATGGTCAGAGGATTGCCGAACGCGGTCGGAACATTAATCGTGGTATCCAAAATTTGGGAATCGGATATCGAGGTATTCCGCCACGAAACCTCCGAAAGGACAGCGCCATCGAATTTGATGTTTGTGAAGACGGCATTTTGTAAATCTGCTATGAAAAAATTCGAGTTGCCAAAATCAACATTGGTAAATCGAAAGCCATCAAATGTCATATTTCCAGTTTGCGCACTCAAATCGAAATAGTGCGAGCAAGTTGAGTCGCAGCGAATACCGCGCTCCGCTCTTATGTCCTCGAGAGATGTTTCGCCGCCGCCCAACAAAAGCAAGAACAATACAAAAACGGCAACACCGGCAAAGAATGGCTTCCGCTTGTATACGGGCTTATCTTGTTCTGATGTTATGAACTCGACGGCTTTTAGCCGAAAAGGCTCTAACTTAGCTTTGATTTCATTAACGTCCACGGGCGACTCCAAATAAAATTTGCCTTGTATCCCAAAATCTACAACGAATTAATAGGAAAATTAAGCCCGAACCCCCCAGCAGCCTTTCGTGTCGTACTAAGACGACATAGCCTGGCAAAAGCGACAAACTTTTGTGCTCACATCTCACTGTTTTAATGAATTACTTTCGTGAGCGCGCCCCGCGAATTTCTCATCATTTACGCCGCCAGAACTTGCTCGCCAGAAAGCTTAGATTACCGTCCTACAAGCGTCCAACTTGGAGAGTAGGTGAGAATATAAAGTGTCGAAATTAGGATGTTTTTTTACGAGACAGTCCAACAACCGTCCAACCGATTTTCTTATTCGTTTTCTGGCGATTTTTTCCAGAAATGTAGTGTTTATGCGGGTTGTATGGTAGGACCAGGCGGATTCGAACCGCCGACCTCTACCATGTCAAGGCCGATTGGCCGCACCAAGACACGCATGGACGTTGCCAGACTGGCACGAGCAAAGCCATAGATCAACTCGCCTTTTTCCGGTACCTCGACGCGGCGAAATCGGGGTGGTCGGTTGTCGCGCGTTAGAGCGATGGCAGGTAGGTGGGTAAATCGCAGGGTCCGACCGGCTTCTGCAACGAAGCCAGCCTGCCCCTACCATGATCAAGAGTCAGGGGGCTTCTTTGATGACACTGCTTCTTCGCCCGACTGCGGTGACCTTTCCGTCAGCTCCTCTAGGCTGGCGGCTTCAATCAGCGGCTTGGTCTTGTAACTGACCAGCCGGAAATATTCCGGTCGAGTGGAGAGCTTTAGTGTGTACTCCTCCCTGTCCTTGGCTTTACCCACGCGGTATGTCCTCGTCTCGCCCCCACGCGGGGTCAGGGACAGCTCCAGCACAGGTTCTTCCAGACCGTATTCGTCCTTGATTTCATGCCCCATTACCTTCTCGAATCGAAGATCCGCTAGCAGGCTTGCCAATTTGTCTACCGCACTCGTCTCCAGCTGCTTGCCTTCAGCCAGTCCGTAGGCTTGCCATGTCGGTGATTGGCTCGAGTCGTCGTTCGCTTTGTCGCTGTCTGCTGCCAGGGTATTACGCTGGAGGTGCAGGCCATTGACTTTGATGGCAGTGATTCGCGTTTTCGGTAAAGTTAGGATGGATTTATCTTCCCAATCCGACGTTTTTACAGGCACATCGAACTCTGCCATCTTGACTGCATGGATGGCGTCACTGGCTTCATTGCGGGCGTGAATGAGCCGTATGCCAGGTGAGCTGCCCAGGAAGAGCCTGGCGACTGCATCGTTGCCCTCAGACAGTGTGATGCGGCGTTCGAACTGCTCGTCGCTCACCTTGAAACGCTCTCGTGCGCCGGCGCTGGTGGCTAACGGCGTGTTGGAACGCAGGGCTTCGAGCCGCTCTAAGAGTTGGTTCACCTTGTTGTTATTGGCTGGGAATTCACCCAAGTCCGGCAACACCCAGTCGCCGTCGTTCTTTGACAGAGTCACTTTCGCATCTTCCGGTCCGTCCAGGCTGATGCGGTCGATCTTTTCCGTATCAAAGCTGACCAGTGCGACGGGCTCATTCGTGACCGTAATACCGCGGTCGGTCAAGCCGACTCCCACCGCCAGCAGCAGCTGGGCGGCAAGCAAGACAGTCAGTATTTTGATTGTCTTGTTCATATCAGACCTCCGCTAATACTGCGTTGTAGCCCTGTGCGTCAGAAGCCGCTACCCGGCGGCGCCAGCCCCATATGGCCAGGAGACCGAGCAAAGCCAGACCGTAGTTGCCCCACTCCCAGACCTGTTGCTCGCCATCTGGCATAGGATCGAGGGTGCGAGCCAGTTGTGTGCGACCGCGCAACATAAGCAACCCACGGTCCTCCAACGACCAGTCGATGGCGTTCTGCAAAAAGGCCAGCGGTTTGGTGTACAGGGTATTGATGCCCTGGGATGCAAGGTCGATGGCGGCGTTGGAGGCGAAAGTGTTGCTCGACACCAAGATAAGACGCGCCGAATCCGGCGAGCGTTCGATCACTCCGGTGATGTTTTGCTCAGCCTCTTTTTTCTCCTTTTGATCTGAACCATCCTTGTCCTCACCACCCTCGTAGGATGCCTCACCACCGCTTTCCTCCGCTTTGGCCAGTGGAGACTCCTTGCCCTGGTAGAACGAATTGAAGCGTCCCTCGATGGCGATGGCCAGCAGGTGGGCCTTACGCTCGCCGCTGACGGCGAAACCTGTATCCGGATGGGCGCGGTAGTCGGGCACCAGGTTCAGGCTGTCCGAGGTCCAGCTGTTTTCGGAGCTGTGCAGCAGCTCGATAACCTGGCGTTCCTTGTTTTTGTCCGCGTCCACCTGGATCGGTGAGGCCCAATTAAGAGTCAATTGTCCCAGCGAGGCGGTGATGGGATTGTCCGGATTCAGGTTGTCGCCGCGCAGGTCCGGGAAATGGGGATAGGGCAGCATGCGGATCTCGGGCAGGGCCAAGCCACCAATGTAACGCTGAGTCGGAACCGGCAATGCCGCGTTTTGCGGATCCAGCACCATCGTCTCATCAATATCGATACCTTGGTGGGTGAGCCATTCATCGAGGCCGGATTCCTGCTTGCTGGCACTCAGTGTGCCGCTGGCCTGCACATCGAAGGATGAGGAGGCAAGAACAACGCTACCGCCCTGCATCAGAAACTGGTCGATGGCGAAGCGCTGCTTCTCATCAAGCTCTTTCGGCGCCATCACCAACAGCAGGTCGGCATCCTCGGGCGCTTGGCCGCTTTTCAGGTCGTGCTCCTTGATGCGCACGTTTTCGCCGAGCACTTCCTCTAGGTCACCATAGCGTTGACCGCCTGGACCGAAGGCCTGGGGTTTGATGAGGGCGACGGTCTTCAGCGCTCCGGGGATCAGTCGCTGCAAGGCCGCATGCAGGGAACGCTCCAAGGACGTCTTGTCCAAGGTCTCTGGTAGCGGCACTTGCAAGGCTTCGCCATCGTTTTCCAACACCATATAGAACCAGAAGGGCTCGGGGTCGAACAGGCTGGCGATCTGCGGTCCGAAACCGTACTGCTGTTCGAGTTCGGCGGCGAGCTTCCTGCCATCTGCGTCAGGGTCAGCAAACTGGACGCTCAGCTTGCTGCCCGCCTGTTTTTTTAGATCGTCGAGCAGTCCGTTGAGATCGCTACGCAGCTCACGCAAGGTTTCCGGCAGCTGCTCGTCGGGTGACATATAACCTTTGAATGTCACCGGGTGTTGCAGCGACTCGAAGGGATTGCCGCCGGCACGGTAGCTGCCCGCCACCTTGCGAATAGCACGGGTGATGGCGTATTCCGGGTTCTTAAGCACGACATCAAGGTCTCGCTCACCCCGCGCCTTTACCTCGATTAGGTCGCGAAAGCCCAGGGTTTCATACTGGTCGCCATAAGCGATCACCAGGTCGAAATAGGAGCTGACCACGGCCGCCTGGTAACGGTCGGCGGTCTGGAAGGGGACCGGCTGTATACCATAACGCGATGCCGCCTCCTCTTCGGCTTCGCGGTCACGGGTGGGATCGACAATCTCGATCTGGGCGCTGCCATTGCTGGCTACCGCATACTCCTCGAGAAGATCCTTGATCCTGGGTACCAGCGGCGCCAGCAGGGGATGGGTCTTGGCCGAGAAGTAGCCGCGGATCAGCAGTGGCTCCTGCAGCGCCGCGAGCTGGTTCTCGGTGGCTTCGGAGAGGCTGTACTGCTGTTCCGCAGTAATATCCGCGCGGGCCCAGCTGATGGGATTGAGCCAGAGGTTGGCGGCGATGAAATTGGCCGCCGCTAGTCCCACGGCCCAGCCCCAAAGGCGATGCCGCGGGCTGATGGGATTGCCTGCCCAACGCAGCCGCTCGAGTGAGAACAGGTTGAGGGTCAGGAACACGCCGACGATAGAGAGATAGTAATAAAGATCGCGCAGGTCGAGCACACCGCGGGTGATCGACTCGAAGCGGGTGCCGGTACCGATCAGAGCGAGCAGGCCGCCGATCTCATGGCCGAATAGGTTCGTCAATGTGCTAGAGCCGATCAGATAGAAGAGTCCACAGACCATGGTGGTGAGGATCAGGGCGACGATGGGATTGTCGGTGCGGCCACTCATGTAGAGGCCGATGGCCACGTAGGCCGCCGCCAGAAACAGCGTTGCGATATAACCGCCGACCACCGGACCCCAGTCCAATGGCCCCAGCAGGGAGACCGTCACCGGCAGTGGCAGGGTCAGGGCAAGCGCCAGGGCCACCAATCCCAGGGCGGCGGCGAACTTGCCTAGTATCAATTGCAGTGAACTGACCGGTGCGGTGAGCAGGCTTTCCAGGGTGCCGGCCCTGCGCTCTTCCGACCAGGCCCGCATGACCAGCGCCGCCACCAAAAAGATCAACAGTAGCGGCAGCCACTGGAACAAAGGGCGTACATCGGCGATGTTGCGAGCAAAGAAGGTCTCTATCCAGAAGAAGACGAAAAGTGTCACTGCCAGAAAAGCGCCCAGAAAGAGATAGGCCGCGGGTGTGGCGAAGAAGCCCCGGAACTCCTTGCGGGCGACAGACCTTGTGGTCGAAAAGTGATCAGCCATGATTTACCTCCTCGTTGATCGAGGTGAATACTGTTTCCAGGTCATGACGCTCAGGAGTGAGCTCGTGCAGTGCAAGTCCAGCGTTCATGACAGCCTGAGCGACGCGAGGTGCACTTCCTGGTTGTGCCTGCACCCGGTAACGTCGTTGGCCGTCAGAGGACTCCAGCTCGGATACTTTTTCTACGCCATCGACTGCATGCAAGGTCCTTTCCCCTTCCCCATCCACCGCCACCAGCAGAGCACCGTCACGCTGGAGTTCGTGAAGCCGCGAATCCACTGCTAGGCGGCCGGCACGCAGGATCAGCACCCGCTCGCACACCGCCTGAACTTCCTGCAGGATGTGGGTAGACACAACGACCGTTGCGGTTTGGGCCAGCTCGCGGATCAGATCTCGCATCTGGCGAATCTGGGTTGGGTCGAGCCCATTGGTGGGTTCGTCGAGGATGACGATGTCAGGCTTATGGAGGATGGCCTGGGCCACGCCAACACGCTGGCGATAACCCCTGGACAGGGTCTGGATGGGGGAAGTGGCCTTTTCCTTCAGCGCCGTGCGGCGGATCGCCCTAGCGATGGCGCTTCTACGCTGATTGTCGGAAAGACCATGCAGAATGGCCTGATAATCCAGATAATCGATGACTGTCATCTCAGGCCAGATCGGACAGTTTTCCGGAAGGTAGCCGATTCTTGACTGGATGGTTGTGGTGTCCCGGCCGATGAGCAGGCCGTCGATATTTATGGTTCCGCCGGTGGGTTCGAGAAAGCCGGTCAGCATTTTCATGATGGTTGTCTTGCCGGCGCCGTTATGACCAAGCAGACCCACGATCTCACCGCGGCCGATTTCAAAGCTCACATCGTCCACGGCGATGAAATCGCCATACCGGCGCGTCAGGTTTTCGACCTGAATCATAGAGATCCCTCCCTATTAATTAAAAGTGGTTAAAGATGAAATTGAGTCATCACCGCATCAGTAGCGGAGATGCTGCCCTGTCCGGTACCTAAATGGTGCCGGGATGTGGGATATAAGCGACATTTTAAGGGAGGCGGGCGACTGTGAAGTCGGATACTGTTTTCTATTTTTAGGTATAGCATGGTAGGTCAGGTTTATTACATTAAGGTTCTTTGGTTACTTTCCCGCCTTTTAAGACAAATTCAGGATATAAAAGTTCCTGCGGACAGTCGCACCAAGAGACGCGTGGACACATTAAAACTGGTATCGAGAGTAGAAATTGAATGCGGCCCAGTGAGCCGGCGCAGCGCTCTCTAGAGGCAATCCGAGCCTCTGTTACTTCTCGAAAAGTAGTCATATAGACCTACGTTCGTCGCTCGTAGATCAATACCCTAAACTGGGTAATTCGTGTCTACCGTGGCTGGTGCGATTTCAGAGAAATCAATAACTTACATCTGTTTTGGTAGGACCAGGCGGATTCGAACCGCCGACCTCTACCATGTCAAGGTAGCGCTCTAACCAACTGAGCTATGGTCCTAAGGCGCGCGCAGTATAAGGCGTCACCTAAAACACCTCAAGCACGCGCTGAGTGTTAGGCTTCAGGCCGTCAAATTGCTCACCTTGTGGTCGGTATTGACCGTTACTACCCGCGTTAGCAGGGAGCACTGGCCTCGTGCACAGAGGCGGCTGAGTGACACTCGTCTTGATAGAGCGCAAGCGCAGTGCAGAGGATCTCCGCCGCCCGGGCGCATTCTCGGACCCTGAGAGCCAGCGCATCTCGTGCGTCGGATACCGGCGCTGTGCGCAAAACCCAGTCCAGCCAATAAACTGGCGGCGCGATATGCGGCAATCTTGCTGCCGTTGCTACTAGCTCCCGTATGCCCCGATCGATGCCCTCAGATGCTGTTTTCAGGGCGTCTCGTGAAGGCGCGTGCTTTGCATCGAGCCACTCAAGAGACTCCTCTGCCATGTTTGCCACTGCACTTAACGCCGACGATGCGGCGAGCATATCTGCTTCTTCGGGTGATTCTGCATTAGCCGCTTTAGCCACGCTACCACTCATCAGAATCATGCTGAAGGCTCTACGAAAATGCTTTGCAAATCTCTCAGGGTTGGCGGGCTCGCCACAGACGGCGTGATAACTCAGGCCGCCCAACGAATCTTCGCTATCGAGAGCGGTTTCCCATACTGTGACGCCGCTGCTCATCGACGCCTTGATGGCCGATCCGTTTATCGATGCGGTGACAACATTGATGACATCGTTAACTGAAATAGTGCCAAGCGAAGCGTCAAGTTTAGCTTGCACGACCAGATGACCCGAACCCCACGGCGCTGTCTCCCTGAACCAAGCGCTGGCACCGTATATACCAATGCATCGTGTGCCTACCGCACTGGCAATATGAACCGCGCCAGTATCGTTACTAATCAACAGTTCACAGCGCTCCAATAGAAACGCCATTTCGGCAACGCTGGTTTGTCCGCAAAAACTGTCGATCGGATGGGGCAGGTAAGAGCACACTGCCTCGCAAACCGCAATATCACCGCGCGCGCCTACCAAGACCGGAACGAATCCTTGCTGTTTCAGTTCCAATGCGAGTTCGGCGTACGACGCCTCCGGCCAGCGCCGATTGGCTCGACTGGCTCCGGGATTCAGCGCTATGAGGCGACCTTCAGGTAGAGAAAAGGGTAACCGTTGTGCTTTTGCAACGAAGGGTCGTGCGTTTGCACTCACTGAACCCCCAGGCCCAGCGGCACGATATAAATCAACGAGATTGAATTGATTGTGATCTCTGAAATCCAGCATCGCCAAAAGGTAGGCGTGCCAAGCACCCTGCCACAACCAATCACCCGCATTCGTGATCAACCCACCTTCCTTTTTACTTGCGGGTATGCGGCTCGCCAGCCAGCAACCTAGGGCGCCATGGGTTAGATTGATCAGGCTGTCAAAGTGGGGCAACTCGAGTAAGTCCAAGATGGCTTTGGCGTCGTCAGGTGATTGATCCCGATGTTTGTCAATTTGGCTGTTGAGTTCGCTAACCTGTTTTTGCGGGATCAAATGGAATCGATTGACCGCAGCAAATCCAGCGAGCACCGGCCGGTTCTCCGCCAGTTGCAACAGGTGAATCTCTGTATCGGGGTGTGCAGCGTGATACTCCCTGAGGAGCGGCGTGGTTTGGATGAGATCACCGAGCCGTTCCAATTGAATGAAAAGCGCTCTGCTCACTGGCACTCACTGAGGATTTTCAATGCCTGATCAGCAAGCGTTTGTGGCTCGCTTTCCATGCATTCAAAATCACGTTTCTCGGGGCAATCTTTTTCGTGGTAGCAATACTGGCAGGCTGTTCGCTGAGGCGCACTGTACTCTACCCCCAACAATGCTGGTGACATTGGCCCTGGCAGCATGAGCGAGGGGCATCCAGCGAGCCGTCCCAGCCACTGTGTAGAGGTTGGTACAGTGATGAGGAGTTGACTGGCATGAAGGCGATTTAGGGTGGTGCGCATCGGCAGGGAGCCATCAAATCTGCTCCAGCAAAAAACCCCATGGCTTTCGAGACGGCTGACCAGTTCATCGCTATGTCGGTAGTGTTTATAGCCTGCCCGCCCGTGTGTCGAGAGTGCCACAATCGGCCTGCCGTTAGCCTCTTTGAGTAGAGTCGAATCTGCCTCGCAGGGCAGTTCAATTCGCAAATTGTGATCAAACTCGCAACAGGTTCTAAGATAAAAGTCCGGGTAACTGGTATCGGGCGTTTGTTCCCACCACGGTCTATGCCACTTAGCCATTCTTGGGAACGTACTCTCCATATATTCCCAAGGATGCTCAAAAAAAGTGTGTGCTATCTCTCCCTCAAGAGCCGCTTGCAAAAACAATTCGACCCTTTGGTTGAGATAGTTCCCCTCAATCACAAACCCTGTATCTCGGAGCGCCCGTGTCATAAAGCAAGGCATAAACCAGGTATCGAGGTTCACGATGAGATCAAACTGCTGGGCGGCGATCAATTCACCCAGTCTCATGAATTGCTGTACTGCGGGCAGGAGATCATCGGGCCACTCTGCTTTGCCGATGCCGATGACTTCATCCACCTCCGGGTGAAGCTGCATGATCTCGTCTCCGGCTTCATAGCTGAGTGCAGTGATCGAAGCGTTGGGATACAGCTCTCGATAAATATAAGCCGTAGGGACCAAAATTGATGCGACATCGCCAAGCCCCATCAAACGGATCAGCAGAATCTTCATGTCTGCCAACTATGATGTTGCGTTGAGCGTGGATGAGGGGGTCGATAATGTCGTGGGCTGTCCATCACTGAATTCTTGCCTCGGTAAATACATTAGGCAAGCCTGCCGACCAACGCCTTGAGAGCGTGGCCCTCCAACCTTACAGGCGCTTTTTAGCGTGTTGCGTGAAGCCCTTGATCATGATGCCTTATCGTTTCATGGTGCCTTTTTAAAGCTGAAGATTAACTCGGGCTCGGCTACAGTGGTAAAAAAGGTAGTGAAAGTATGACATGGCAGTTGGGTAGCGAGCTTCCGCGAGGGGGTAATTTTCTGACCCGATGGATGGGACGGCTGGTATTCCGTGCATTTGGTTGGAAGGTCGAGGGCGAGTTCCCGAATCGGGAAAAGGCGATTGTCGCGCTGATACCGCATAGTTCGAATATCGATTTCTTTCTTGCCGCTGCTTTTATTTGGGGCAGCGGTATGAAGGCCTCCTTTCTCGTTAAGCACACGGTCTTTTGGTTCCCGCTGGGCAGCATTATTCGCGGTTTGGGCGGCATACCCGTCAATCGCACGCGTGCCAATGGCTTGGTGGCAGATGTCACCCGGCAGTTTCAGGAAAAATCGAAGCTGGTGGTTGGTTTAACACCCTCGGGTACTCGCAAACCGGTTCGGGAATGGAAAGATGGGATCGCCAGAATTGCTGCAGCGACCAAAGTGCCGATTGTGCCCGCGGTAATGAATTACCGTACCAAGACCGTTTACTTCGCGCCGCTGATTGAGGCTGTGAATGAAGTCGGCGAGATCATGAACAAGGTTCGAGCTGAGGCAGCTCACGGCGTACCGAGGTTCTCTGTTTGACCCAGCACAGAATTAGCCCACTGTGTAGAGCAGAGCCCTTTCAGGGCGCTTCGTTAAACTGTTCGTCCCGGTTAGTGTGATCCAGAAAAGAATCCGCCGAACCTCGGGATTGAATCGCAGCTAAATCCGCCGACATAAGCACGCCAGTGAGCTCAGTCATGGTCGCCGCCTGGCTCACGAACAAATCCTTGTTCCAGCGCTCGATAGTGGCTGCGGAGCTCCAATAGTGTCCCAGGAAGCCTCCCAGGCCAAATCCGGGTAGGTCAAGGCAGTGCCAGACGTCGCAGTTATAGTAACCCGTGTCGGCTTGCCCCAGTGCGCCCACGCCCCACCAGACTTGCTGCAAGCCGCCGCGACTGCCGGCGCGTTCCGGGACCGAGACTTGGGCGCGCGACCAACCATATCGGTCAACGGCCCGTTTCGCGGCCTCAATTAATAGGTGGTTGTTGCGGGTCCAAAGATAGGATTGCTCGGCATAGCCGGTGGGCTCCACTTTGCCGTCAACCTCGCGATAATCCATCTCTCCGAGGTGTTCGGTCTGGATCATCGCCACAATTTGGTTCTTCGCTTCGGGGTGACGCGCGAACCAATCGATATCGCCGAACGCGGGCTCCATGCCTGGCATGTAGTGCCGGCAGTCTAGAAATATTTTGAGTGTCCGTGGGCGATCGGCCTGCGGGATGTTCGAAAAATACTTCACGATGGCGAGCAGTCCCAGCGCGCCGTTGTCTTGAGTAATCGAAGGCCCGTCTGTGTGGTTGACCAGCACAATCTGTTCGTCGTCGGGGGTGCCGTAATCTGCTCCTGGTAGATAGGCAATGTATTGGTATGCTGTGGCGGATTCTGTGCTTGCCTCGAGTCTCAGGGTCGCTCGTTTGCCCGCTTTGGCATCTGCGATTACGGCAGCGCCATCCTCTCTTGAGAGAATGAGTGTGGGTGCGTCGTAACGCTCAGGCACTGCAAACGTATACAGCCCCTTCGAGCGGTCATATGCCATGTCGTAAACAATGACCGCACCTGCCGCCTTGCCCTGTGCCGGAATCTTGTCGAGGCCCTGTGCCAACTGCCACCAGATATCAAAGGTAAAACTCTCGGCTGGATCAACGAACTCGAATGGCGCCGGCAGCGTGTCGGCATTAGTCGCGTACTCGTAATCGTTGAAGGTGTAATTGATCAGATAGTCTTTGCTGAAGGGCGGTGACGGGTGTGGCCGGGTAGGGATAACGACTATTTTCCCTTCAATGCTCTCGGGCGGGTTGTCGTGGTCGTAGTAGATCAGCTCGGCAGTGATGCCGTCAGCTGACGTTGAGCCAGAGTAAGCGCCATAACTTGCCACTCTCACCGGTGCACCGTTGGACACAAAAGACCATTGGCTGTCGTCTTCTGAGGTATACCAACGCTCAAACTTCCAGCTGTTTTTGACACCATCCACGGCCCCATATTCAGCAAGTTGTTCTTCCAGAAAGCGCATGTAGTTCAGCCATTCCTGACTACCGGTCAGCGTGGGCAGATTGTCGTTTTTTATCGAGGCCCAGCGATACGCTTCGTCGGGCGTGACGACCCACTCCGAGCGTAGCTCGGTCAGGTTCGGATGAATCGTGGCGCTACTCGAATCGGATGCATTACAGCCGGCCAACATCGAGCCGGTAAGGGCAAACAGCACACTGGACGCACAGGTGTAAAGCGTGCGGAGTCGGGGGAGAGAGCGGCGCATGATGACCTCGCAACTGGTGACGGGTTAATCAATAACGAGTTGATTGAGTTGAGTTCGCGATAGAAAGGAGCCCTGATTCACCACGCCCTGAATGCTGCGTGTGTGGGTGATGTCATCGAGAGGGTTGGCTGACAGCAAAACGGCATTTGCCACAAAGCCGGGTTTTATCTGCCCCATCTCGCTTTCAAGGCCGAAAAATGCCGCTGGTCTGACGGTCGCTGAGTACAGCGCCTCAAGGGGCGTCATGCCGATTTGCACGTACTGCTCGAGCTCAGTGTGCAAACTGTAACCGGGAATGCTCCAGCCGATTGGCGTATCGGTGCCTGCGGCAATCGGCACACCAGCAGCGTGCAGCTCGCCGGTGCGGCGCAGTGCCCACTCTGCGAAAGTGGTATCGACGGGTTCAGTTGATGCTGCCAGTCCCGCTCCGACCTCACGCCACTCGTGACTGACGCTCTGCGGAATCAGGTCCATCGCCTGAGCAAAATCTGCGCGCTTAAAAGGCACGATGAGATCCATCGAGTTCATGCGCAGGGTGGGGACGGTGATTGTGGCCTTCAGCGCCTGAGTGGTTTCTGCGCAAACAACAGGATCCTCATTGGTGATTGCTGTGAGGCGCTGCAATGTGTGCAGGCGGGAGCGCAACACGTTGCCTGGCTCATTGGCCGCATTTGAGAGCTCCGCTTGTCTTGCTGACAGCCACAGTTCCGGGTCGCCAACACAATCCATCTCGTAGTTGCGAAGATGCTCTAGCGACTGCACGTTGGGTGCGACGTCCCTCGCGCGCATGGATAGTGGCACGTGGCCGTCGATCGGCAGATTCCGGCTGCGCGCCTCATCCACAATGGCGGCGAATACCTCAGGACTGACCATCTCGTAAATTTTGAGAAAGCTCGCTCCCGCTGCGTGTATCTCGGCTATGTTAGCGCGCGCGGATTCAGGGGTGGGGTTGGCAATGCCGAGCCCCGGGAAGTTCACGCCGTCGTACACGACGTCTCTGCCATCTAGAAGAGGCCCTGCATACCAAATGCTGGGTGCCAAATGGCCTGCACCGCGGAGGGTGTCCACAACGGGGAGCAAATCCTCAAGCAATGCGCCTGTGTCCCGTACCTGAGTCACACCGTAGTTGAGAAACAGCCCAGCCATGGCATCGGTGAAGCGCTTGTCAAAGGTGAAGTGGACATGAAAGTCCCAGAGACCGGGTATAAGGTATTGCCCACTGGCATCAACAACGACCTCCGCTGTGACAGCGCTCTCGGCGTCGCTACTAACGATGTCAATGATGCGGCCCTGATCGATCAGTACCGTCTGGTTCGCCCGGGCTGGATTGACCGCATCGATCAGCGTCACGTTGGTGATTGCCAAGTCGATGGGTTTGGCGGTGTCCTCTGTGCATCCCAAAAGCAGTGTAAGGAACAGCAGGAGGGTGATCGAAATAGGTTTGGAGGTAACGCGCGTGGTGTGTGTCATGAGTGCAATCTCTGAGTCGGTAACTTCCGGTAACGGCTTCAGGAATTCAGGGTCTCGGATGGAAAAGGCTGTCCGGGCTGGCCAGCTTCCCAGCGAGGGTATTTAGCCATGATGGTCGAGAACAATTCGCCGTGCAGCCAGCTTTCGAGCCAGCGCCGTGTGCAGGGGTAGGGTGCATCCGCCCACCAATCTGGATCAACATCCGCGAACTGCCGAATAAAGGGGAACACCGCCACATCGATAGTGGAGGCACTCTCACCTTGTAGCCACTGTGCATCCGACAAGGCGGATTCCACCTGCGAAAGAAATTGTTCAGCGCTGGCGCGGTACATGGT
>Ga0163109_10002592_pt1 | contig 14051 bp, 13 predicted proteins | sample CRUFie1St13metaG_FD_108704 | JGI IMG/M metagenome (GOLD analysis project Ga0163109, IMG submission 108704) | Marine microbial communities from the Costa Rica Dome - CRUD Field 142mm St13 metaG | ecosystem: Environmental > Aquatic > Marine > Oceanic > Photic zone | place: Costa Rica: the Eastern... | reverse complement strand
TGGCCTTTAGCAGCCATAACCGCTGCTTGAGCCTCTCCTTCTGCTGCTGCTCTAAAAGCAGGAATTCCCATTAGTTTTAGCATTTCAATCGATTCGTCGACCATTTCAGGAGTATACTTTACACAACGTTGCGCCATCTTTTGTGCGGTTGCATAATCTCCTGCTTCCAATGCGGCTTTCCATTCTTTTTCCGCCTGTTCTCTGACAGCTCTCCTTGCATCCATCTCATCCTTTTTCAAATCTGGATGTGTCCCGTCAAAAATGAATACAGGCTTCACACCTTTCGCTAACATAGTAGAAGCGCGTGCAAGAAAACCCATCAAATGAGCAACAACTTTGCCATTTTCAGCCCTCAATGGCCCACCATCACCAGTTGGTGACCGGTCTCTTATCGTAGTTAGAAATTGAAATGCCAAAAGGAAACTGTCTATACCTACGGTTTTCCCTCTCATTGCTTCCATAGTGGTATCCTTTGCATTAGCAAGGTCTCTAAGGTTACAGCCCATGTAATGCCGTGGAGTAGGTGGCACTTGAGCCTCACGGCTAATGACTAAATTGGTGGCGGGCAATGCAGGATTCGAACCCACGTCTCCGGCTCCGAAGGCCGGAAGGATATCCAGACTACCCTAATTGCCCTATCACGGCGAAAAGCCACCCCTTCTTGAACCACACCCTCGCGTTCATTCAAGTGCTTTGATTGATTGGCCTAGTTATGGGCAAGCGTCTACCATGCATTGAAAATGAATGCAGCGCTTGTTGTAGAGAGACTACAATGCCGATAACATCGGTAGAAGCAAGCCTGTTAACCCGACGTACTGGTTTGCAGGAATCAGAATTTTCTTTTAGAGATTCAGAGGGAATAAGAAGGCTACTGAATAACCAATCAACAAAAGCATGCGTTTTCTTGGCAACTAATTCAGATAGAAAAGACGCTCCTGGGGTTTGTACAGTTTATGATTTCAGACCGGCAGGCTGCAAGAGTTATCCAATCGTATTAGATGAAAATGATTCAGCAATCCTTGATGAACTTTGTTCGTATATCGAAGAATTTGAAGCACCGACAGATGAAGATGCATTCAACTTGCTCAATCTTGAAGAGAAATTGAAGCAATGACCATTATTCTTCCAAGTGATTTGTGTACTGGAATTGCATAACAAGATTTAACCTCAACTTCTGGGATTTCAATATCTAATTCAACTTCCTCATCCAAGTTGTCTTGTTTTCCTTCTGTTGGTAAAATTAAGACTACATCACAATCGAGGTTCTGCTTTTGGAAATTTTTGAGGGTATTTTCCAGTAACATGTCTTCTCCCTTGGAGTTTCTTCCATACGGTGGATCTACAACCAATGCAATAGTATCCTCTGGGAACTCAAATATTGTTGAATCTCCCCTTTTGATTATAGCATCAACACCTGCCCATTCTAGGTTTTGTTTACTACCAATAACCATTTCAGGGTCAAAATCTACGCCAAGAGCAGACCTTTCACTTAGAGCGGCTTCAATAACGATTCCACCAGTGCCGCACATTGGGTCAACAACTGTCCCAGTCTTTGTCCCAGCGGCAATATTGACAGCAGCTCTTGCTAATCGTGGTTCAAGACTCACTGGTCTGAAGAACGGCCTTTTGTTTGCACGCATTGAACTCCAGCCCTGCTTTCCAGGTCCAGGTCCTATCATCCATCCCCAAGCAACACAATTTGCGGAAGCATCTAACACGACTCCAAATCGTTTTTTTGGTTTCGAGAGGTTGAACGTAGAACCATTGTCATAAAACACACCACCAATTTGTTGTTCGATTACTTTACTGCTTGCATCGATTTTTCCTTCATGTCTCCAACATTCAACAGCCATGTCTTCAACTTTTGATGGAGAAATTTGGCTAATAAGATCTTCAACATTAGTCCATCTGGCTAGACCCCCGCCAGTTAGAACGCACTCAGTTCCAGACATGTTCTCTGTTCTTTCCCATTCTGAATCACCAGTTGCAATAACCAATCTTCTTGAGTCTGTCCTTATGATTTCAACTTCTGGAAACATTGCTTTTGCTTCCTCTCTTGAGATTGCAGGATGCCAACCTCGTAAACAAATTACAGTTCCACTGTGAAGTAATTCCATACATTCACCTTGTGTAAATTGTAACGGATTCTTCTCCCCAAGTTTCAGTTCCAGATATTTCCATAGACTCTAGATTAAAATCTGCTTTAACTGGAGATTTGTGTTCTTTAGCAGATTGCACTAAAATAAATTCATCAACTAAATTTTCTTCCAAAAATTTGTTGATTGTATATGGTCCGCCCTCGATTAATAATCGTTGAATCTCCAAGTCTCCGAGCATGTCCAATAATGCCCCAAGGCCTCTGAAGTCACTTGTCATGTGTCTGGTTGCGAAACCGTCTGTCAATACTTTACTCGATTTAGGAATCCTATCATTTGGATCAATTATAACTCTCATAGGTTGTCTATCGCTATCAACAAGTCTCACAGTTAGAGAGGGGTCATCCCTCAAAACCGTGTTAGAGCCCACTAGTATCGCACAACAATCCTTTCTCAATTCATGAACTTTTGTTAGGCATTCAACGCTTGTAAATCGCTTAGAATCTTTTGATAGGTCATCCACTGAACCATTGGCATCGACTGCAACCTTGACTGTAACGAACGGTCTTCTGTGTGTACACCAATGCAAAAACTCGCGCATTTGTTCAGCTGCGCTGTCTGCTAGCAAACCAAGACGAACAACAATACCGGCTTCTTCGAGAACTTTGATACCATTTCCTCGAACAAGTGGATTTGGATCGTTTTGAGCAATAATTACCTCAGCAATTCCAGCCCACAGCAATGCTTCAGTACAGGGGGGAGTTCTTCCAAAATGGTTGCAAGGCTCCAATGTGATATATGCAATAGCGCCATTTGTGTTATGACCATTTTCTTCTGCATCATGTATTGCCATTTGTTCCGCATGCAAACCACCAAGATGGTCATGCCAACCTTCCGCGATAATTTCTCCATCCTTTACTAAAACACAGCCAACAAGGGGATTCGGTCTAACCTTACCTCTTCCTTTCTCAGCGACATCGATGGCGCGTTGCATGAAAGTAACATCTTCAGCGCTCCAAGCCATGATGCTGGCTAAATCAACGATAGATTTGATTGCTTTGATTGAGCCTGCGCGGTACATGGAGAGAATTCATTGCATCGTGAATCCAGCCAGCAGAGACCACACATGTGGGAAACGTTGGCCTGAACTGGCTCAAAAAATTGAAGCCAGAGGATGTAAAGTAGTTGCTCATATTACTGAAAAAGTAGGACATGCATCACATATTGCATGGCAATTGAGACAGGAAGGGAATGCTGAACTCATCGTTGCAGTTGGCGGAGATGGTACTGTCCACGAGGTTGCTAGTGCCTTGAGAGGAAGTGACATTCCATTAGGAATTATTCCCCTAGGGTCAGGAAATGATTATGCGATAACCCAAGGAATTTCTCGCAAGGACATGGATAAGGCAGTGGATGTTCTTTTTACCGGAAAAGATAGACTTTGCGCAGCTTGGCGTTTAGAAGGATTTCCTGCCTCAAGTGCCGGTGATTATCCTGCACCTTCTTCCAATGAATGGGATGGTCCAGCACAAAAAGACGGACGTATTGTTAGATGGGTATTCTTGGAATCTGATGCTGGTATCACCAGTGCGATTTCTCGTGCTAAATTATCCAGAGCAAAATGGATCAAGGGTAATAAAAAATACACATATTTGGGAATAACAACCATACCATTTTGGAAACGCAGAAAGATTTGGTTGAAATTAGATGACAATGAAGGAGAAATTCACGACTTTACTATGTTCGCAGCCACAACGGGAGAAACATTTGGTGGTGGGTACCAGGTTTGCCCAGGTGTTACTCCCGTCGATGAATTTGGCTCAATTGTCTATGCTCCAAGGCTTTCCAGAATTGCGATGCTATCTCTAATGGGTCCTATAAAGAAAGGAAAACATATAGGAAAATGGGGAATAACTCAACAAAAAGCAAACAGGATTGAGATCAAACCTGTAGACAAAAAAGGTAATGTTTCTGACATACCACTAGATGTAACAACATGGGTACAAGCAGATGGAGAGCCAATTATACAAAGTCCTGCAATATTAGAATGGCATCAAAAGCAAATACTCGTAAGAGGCAATAAAGAAGTCAGTTGGGACTCAGAATGAGAAGTCACTAAATTCTTCGTCATCAGCAATCGATGGTGAACTTTGCTTAGGCGCTCTAGGTTCTGGCTCAGGTTCGTGCTGAGGAGCGGCGCTTCTCTTAACCGCTCTACGCCTTTTTACAGGTCTTTTCGTATCGATTGGTTCCGATGCTCGCGTCGGCTGCGTGGCTCTGGTAGGCGCTGTAGCAGAGAAATGAGTCACAGGTGCTGGCTCAGATTGTGAGGAGACAACATTTGAGGTTGGCATTGGTGTGCTAGTTGGAATTTGTGTAGTAGCCGTGTTAGACATTTCTTTTGCCTCCTCGGTAACTACTACCGAACTCCCACCTCCAAATTGAGTTGGACCATCGTCAGAATCACTCGAAGAAAGTACGCTGTCAAGATTGAAACCAGCTATAGAGGACACTTCTTCTTTCTTCGGTTTCTTTTGAGGCGGGCTTTGTTTCCTTGCTTTCTCAGTTCTTTCGGAAGCACTTTCCAAACCTTCTTTTTTGGACTTTCTCAAGTCTTTCTTCATTTGAATCGCTTTGGCAAATCCTTCTCTTCCGAGTAATGTTTCAGCAGTTGCTCTAGCACCTTGGCGAATCACCATTGTTGAGAGTATGAATAAACCGACTCCACCTCCAACACCAGCAACTAGGAAGAATAGTATGAAGCCCCATGCTCCAAAGAAATCCGTGTCCCCAATGGAATATTCTTCGTCTGCTTCACCATTCTTACTGACGACGCCTTCTGCAGTCTTGATATTGGTTACGACCATTCCATGGCCTTGTCCATCTAATTTACAATTGTCATCAACATCTGTATTAAGTCCGGATTCGTCTGCCAAGTAACCAGTTATTTGGATAGGTTGATGCCAGTGTTCTAGAACATTCAGTCCTTCAGCAATATTTTCGTATCCTGGAATGATTCCAACAATAGCCCAGTCATCTTCATTTTCAGATAATTTTGAACCAACTGCTTCACTTGGTTTTGTTGGGTATGTCCAATCTTTGATACTGACTCTGCCGGCGGTACCCTCTTCAAAATTTTCAGCTTCAGAATAGGACATCTTGTGAATTATTACGGCTGCACCCATAGCGGATTGTATGCTGTCATCAAGGGGATGCTCACTGTAAACTTGGGAAGAAATGATCAGTCCTGTAACTTTGATTGTTGAATTTTCGCACTCAATAAGTGGAACATTGTCGTTACTGTATCCTTCTCCCATTTTTGATTGAATATCAGCAGTATTGCTACTCGAATCAATTGTGACCTTAATTTGACCATCGCCTGTTCCCCATTCTGGAGTATCAGCGTAAATGCATCCAGACATCAGCAACAACAGGGTGGTAAGCAAAGCAACTTGCACCTTCCGGCCGGCCATGTACTGCCCACGACCGATTGAGTTGTTGAACCCTTTCCTAATCAAGAACGGTTTAATTAAACAAGGCGCGGAGAGAGAGATTCGAACTCCCGTGTCCGAGGGACAGTGGATTTCAAGTCCACCGCAATACCAGGCTATGCGATCTCCGCTTGATTTGAGGGGAGGGCATTCCTTTCAAGAATCTATCCGAAATCATTCGAGCCTTCTTGCAGCGATAATCGCTAGACCAAGGCTCATTACAACAATTTTAACGGTAAATCCTGGAACGTCTTCGGAATCGTCAACTACTGCAGGAGCGGCTCTATTCATATCCTCTACAAAGTTACTAACATCCCAATTAGAACCCATGTAGGCAACAATGGGTTTCCAATCCTCGTCGAGGATGAATGTTTGCGAAGAGTGAGAAACTGTGGTATCGTGTATTTCAGATATAGGTACTGGAATCATACTTAGATTTGCATTGGAAGCAGCCCATGCTATGTGATCGGTATCCTGCATAATCATGACGCTATCAATTCCAACATTACTCATTTCCCAAGTTGAATTAGTATCATTCCATAGATAGAGCGACCACCACCAACTCCAATCATCTGGGGAGTCTATCCCGTTGATACCAGAAACAGAATTACCATACTCTTCGTGTGTTGAATAATTAAGAGACATATTACTTTCAGAAGTTGCAGCAGTTGTTAAGTTCCATCCAGTAGCATTTTCCATAGGAAGGCTGCTCATCTCTACCTCAAGCATTGAAGTAGTATTGTCAGGGTATAGTACAACCATTTCATGCACCATTTCATCATGGTCATGGTCATCGTGTGATTCAATTTCTTCTACCTTGACATTGATGTTAAAATCGTCCCAAACCGTTTGAAGTTTCGCTTGAGATCCTGTAAGATGAGGCCAATCTGCATCAAAATTTTCACTGTATTCTTTCAAAGCAGCAGGGTCGTCATTTGCAGGGTCTACGGTAATCGATATGAATTGATAATCGATATCTTGAATCTGCTTTTCGACAGAAACCAGGTTACTTGTAATCACAGGGCATACGTCAGGACAAGATGTGAATATGAAAGCAACTACATTCACATCGGCTCTGTCTTCATGCAAGGAGTAGAGTTCACCATCTTGGTCTGTTAGCAAATGATTCGCAATAGCTCCTCTATCGAGTTTAACCCCGTTCCAGTGTAATCCATCACCGTCTGCTGCCGTTGCTGGTATTGCGCTCGCTAAAAGTAATACAGATATACAAATTCCTAACCATTTCATTTTCAAACCCCCCGTGTAACTATTCTGTTACATAGGAATAGTCCCAGTTTGGCGTGCACCATGCAGGTAAACTATCAATTCCGTCTGGATTTGATAATCCGATTCCCCATAGCATAAGGGCAACGAAGACAACTGGGAAAAGAGCGGTTCTTGTGTAGATGAACGGGTCGCCCTTCAGGTGCATGAAGAAAGCGGCTATTCCGTATCCTTTGATTATTCCAACCACGATTAAAACTCCCCATACAGCAGTTCTAGTGATCTCTATATCTGTTCCAGGAATATATTCAAAGAAAACAGCAGCCACTTCGAATAATGTGAAGAACATCAATATGATGAAATTCACATAATACACGTCAGTTCCTGATTTATCTGCAAACCATTGGAAAATTCCTGCTATTGGTCCTGTATATTTTTCCTCACCCATATTTTCACCTCAATACAAATAGAATGCTGGGAATATGGCTACCCAAGCCAAATCCACAAAGTGCCAGTACAATCCGAAGTACTCAATTCCTCTACCATTGTTCTCGTCATAGCCAACAGTATCTGCTTTGAATACCATGAATAGCATTACTAGAAGTCCGATAAATACGTGCAGACCGTGTGCTCCAGTCGCTACGTAGAATATTGAACCTGCTTGAGTATCGATAGTGAAACCTTCAGCGATTAGATGGCTCCACTCTACAAGTTTCAATACAATAAACAATGAACCTAATGCTAATGTTACAATAAGATAATTCCTAACAGCCTTCTTTCGTGTTGGGAATAATTTAGCCATTAGTGCATTTTTTGACGGTTCCCAGTTTACGTCTTTAGCAGCCTTTAGTGCTAACACAATTGTATAGGAAGATATAATCAAAGCGAATGTGTTTATGGCACCAGGCAATAATGTGCCAACTTCATGACGCAATAGGTCAGAAGCGGTTGTAGTGTCTACATCACTGCACTTTCCAGCATTTTTAGCCCATTCTGTACACCATTCAGTTCTCATTCTTAGGTAAGAGGAGAAGAAGGAAGCGAAAACCATGGTCTCCGATATTAGGAAAATCCACATTCCTGCTTTTCGGATATCTTGGCCTTCGAATGGATCAGAGGTGGCAATTTGTTCGTGATGACCTTTCAGGTCTTCGTTCCACCAATTACCTATTCCCATGATTAAGATTACAGAACCAGCCATTGCTAAGGAGAAATCACCCATTTCTGTTTGGTAGTCAAGCCCCAATAGTGATTTGCAAGTATTTACAAATCCAGGGAATCCCATCATGAATAATAGAAGTCCGGCAGCCATTAGAATCGGAGAGGCAGAGCCGTGATGCTCTTCATGATCATCACCATGATGATGTTCTTCTTCAGGTTGGATACTGTTATAGAAACCAGAAATACCGTAGAACATGGCGTAAATTATGAACATAACAAGAATTGTTTTGCCCGCTGTACTCCATGTAAGATATGATAGGTGCGCGGATAACTCTTCTTCATGAGCATCATTCCATTTCATTGCGGCGGCATCTGCTAATTCGGCTCCAGTGCCAGTTTCTTCTATGGTTTTATTTGCATCAATCCAAGCCATTTCGGCTTCTGCAACCTTGTCTTTCTTTTCGTCCCAAGTGTTTTCTTTGACAGTGCCAATAGCTCCGTGGAAAACACCGTATGCTGTTGCACCAACAACTAGCATGATAACCGCAATTAGAACGGTTCTCATCCAGACTTCATTTTTGACATCGTGTAGGCTACCGCTCATGATTTCGCCTCCTTATTCCAAAGACTACGTATCGCTCTAAACGGCGCCTTCATCATCCCTTCAAACTTCGTCTCATGATGCTCCACACCTTCGTTTGCATCATATTGGACTGGTGAAACAGCGAACGACGGTGTCGGTGGCGGCGATGTGACAGCCCATTCAAGCGACCATCCACCCCATGGATCCTTTCCGACCTTTTCTCCTTTCTTCACAGAGCGGACAATATTCCAAACTAGAATTAATTGTGATAATCCAAAGATGATTGCGAATGTTGAAATTGCTAAGTTTAGTTCTGCAAATCCAGCATCAGCCGCATAAGTGTGGGTTCTTCTTGGCATCCCCATAATACCAACTGCGTGCATTGGCCAGAATGCTGCATTGTATGAACTGAAAGCGATTAAGAAATGCCATAGACCCAATGTCTCGTTCATCTTTCTTCCAGTAACTTTCGGGAACCAGTAGTAGATTCCAGAGAATAATGCGAAGATAATTCCTCCAATGAATACATAGTGGAAGTGAGCAACGACGAAGTATCCATCGTGGAATTGTGTATCAAGACCAGCTACCGGGAAGAACATACCAGATAATCCACCCAGTGTGAAAGTAATCAAGAATCCAAGAGACCACAATGTGTGAGTCTTGAACACCAGACTGCCTCCCCATAAAGTAGCAAGCCAGTTGAATATCTTCACTCCAGTAGGAATTGCCACAGCCATAGTTGTAATCATGAATGCAGCTCTCCATGCAGGACTCATACCACTTGTTAGCATGTGGTGTCCCCACACAATGAACCCAACTACACCAATTCCTACCATGGCGTAAACCATGGACTTGTATCCGAAGATGGATCTTCTTGCACTTGTTGCAAGTACTTCTGATACTATACCAAATGCAGGAACAACTACCACGTATACTTCAGGGTGTCCAAAGAACCAGAACAAGTGCTGGAATAGAAGTGGGTCGCCACCAGAGGTGAAGAATGTCGTTCCTATTGTAGAATCGAATAGTAAGAAGAATACGCCGATAACGAATGCTGGCAGGCTCACATAAAGCATGAATACGCTGATTAGTACCGACCAGGTAAATAGAGGCATTCTCATCCATCCAACGCCCTTTGCTCTCATAGTAAATGTAGTAGTCACGAAGTTAACGCCAGATAGAGTTGAAGAGGCACCAAGTAATGCAATACCTGAGATAAATGCAATCGTTCCAGAATTCGGACCTTGGTCAGTACCCAAGCCTGCAAGACTGGAATATGGTGGATACATAACCCAAGTAATATCTGCCGCTTCACCGCTCCAAATACCTGTAAAGATTAGAGGGGCCGCAGCGACGATTAACCAGAATCCAAGGGCATTTATTCTAGGGAATGCTAGATCCTTTGCCCCTATTTGTAATGGTAGAATGTAATTCATGAATCCAGCAATCATTGGCATTGCAGCAAGGAAAATCATGGTAGTTCCGTGCAAAGTAAAGAATGAGTTGTATTCATCATATGTAAGGAAATCATTTTCTGGTAGTGCTAGTTGTATTCTGAATAATAGGGCTAAAAGACCACCAACTAGGAAGAAAAAGAATCCGTATAGGAAATACAGTATGCCAACCTGTTTGTGGTCAGTGGTTGTTAACCATGGTTTTAGATAAGCCCAGAAAGCCCCAATCGAGAAAGTATCTGGGTTTCTTGTGTAGAATACCCACATGCTTCCAATCAGTATTAGACCAAGAGCTAAACCAATAACAGTCATCAGAATTGTAAGTGCTTCAGCGCTCGCAGCAGCCGGGTCAGCGTTAATTCCGGATACAATAAATTGCTTTTTGTTCCATTGGTCAGAGCCATCCATATCAGGTGCGCCGTTGCCGTTAACTGCGTTGCCGTAAACAAGGAAATTTGCAATTTCAGTATCACTTGAAGGAGCAGTCCACTTAACAGTCCAACTCCTCTGCTTGTTTCCTTCCTCTGTGTGTATTAGGAATCCGCCGTCGTCTAGTGCACTATCATCTACTGGTTCAAGCGTACCGACGTTGTTTTCAACGGAAACTCTGAAACCACCATGTGGTGCTCCTTGATCGGTACTAATAGGGACGTCAGGGTTTTCGACTGTTATTGTGAATATGTATTCTTCAGAGACATTGTAAATTTGTGGCAGACCATCTATCGTAATTACTGTGGCGGAATCGATATTTCCGTGACATGAACAACCATTTTCTCCTGCACCGTCAAGGTTGGCACCGTTTCTTCTAGCTTCCATGGAGGTAGTAGAAGCAAGTGCAAGCAGAAGAACTGCGATTATCGCAATGCTTCTGCCCCTCATGATCTCAACCCCTCATGTTCAAAGTAAATGCCAAAGTCTTCATCACAGTTAGTGCCTTCTCTAGCAACGACTTCTACTTGACCAATCATCAACGAGTGGAACTCGCCACAGTATTCAGCACATCTAATCGGCCACACGCCGGCCTCGTTTGGTTGAACATACATCCATGTGCCTCCCTCTAAGCCAGGAACTGCGTCTTCTTTCATTCCCCATTCTTGAAGCCAGAAAGAGTGTTGTACACCTTGATAGATGCTTGACTTGTCACCATACTTATCTGAATGAATGTTGAATAGAACATTCGTGTCACATGGTATAATCAATTCTGTGCTTAACATCTGACCTTCAGGTATGTGTTGCCATCTGTGAACAACATCGCCATCTGCGTTGAGTAGTTCGACATTTTGGAATTCAAAGTCTATGAAGAATTCTTCCATTGTGGTCTGATTTGTCAAATCTAAGGTTGTAGTGGTTGTTCCAATTGTAACCTTTGCTTCAACGGCATCTTGTCCGGCATTAATTACTAATCCCGATGTGGTGTCCCACGATACATCGTGTCCCGTATCCATATCTTCCCATGTTAGAGGGTCTTGATATCTGAATTCCCATGCCCATTGTACTCCGTTAACTTCGACAGTGAATGAGTTCTCGTCATCCTGTAGTTTGGCGACTTCTCCCCAAACAATGTTCATTGAACCAAATGCTAAGAAAGTCACCCAGATGACGAGTATAGTTGGTCCTAAGAACCAAGCGAACTCCAGGTCGAAATTGTGTCTTTCTTTTGGAAATGTCCCGACTTTAATCTCTTCTTTGTTATTTGGCTCAATTCCGTCTCTGTACCTCAAAACAGCAATTAATAACCAAGTAAAGGTAAAAATACCTACCACAATGGACCAAAACAGGAATTTATCATATAGAATATTGAATATTGTAAATTCATCTGGCCACAGTTCGCGAGAAGCGCCCATGTTAATGGCGGTCAGACGGCCGTATTAAGCGATTGCGTATGGGTGGTTTCTCCCGTAGAGAGGTTTGTTGATGTGCTGCGAATTTTTAGGTAATATTATGGGCGTTTTTTCTTGCATTCAGACCACTCTTTCCGGAGAGGTTTTACTCGATATAGAAGTTCAGCCAGGATCTAGTCGGCAAGGAGTAATCGGATTGAATGAATGGAGAAACAAAATTCAGGTTGCAGTAAAAGCCGAGGCACAAAAAGGAAAGGCAAATTCCGCGGTTTGCAATGTCTTGAAAACTCTTCTAAGCACCGAGGTCGAGATTGTTCAAGGTTTGAATTCAAGACAAAAGAAAGTCAAGGTTAGAGGATTAGACTCGCCAACAGTTGTTAAGATATTGGAGGGTCTAATTGAATCGTGAAAAAAGGTATGATTTAGCATACAGAGCGCTTGAAGAAGCCATTGAGGAAAACGAAGCAGGCTCGGTTGTTCTGGTTGAAGGTAGGCGTGACGAAATTGCGTTACGTGCTTTGGGATTCACAGGTCCTATCGAAAAATTGAATCGAGGCTGGCCAGTAGAGAAAATAATAGCATATATCGATGAAAAATATGAATCGTGCATCCTACTAATGGATTGGGATAGAACGGGGGGGCGTCTACAAAAAAAGATAGTGGAATCTATGACTGGGTTAGAGATAAATGTCTCAGATGAATTAAGACAAGTTCTTTCGAAGGCAATGAAACCAGATACAAGATGTGTTGAGGATTTAACTTCATTCCTTGGGCAAGACGACCCCTGATTCCTTAACGGTGTTAAGAACGACATGGGTATATGATCTTGTTATCCCGTCTGCTGTGAATACGGTTTTTGTTAAATTATCGAGATCTTCTCTATCCTTGACTCTCGCTAAAACCATTGAATCCCAATCTCCTGTAACATCATAAACAGCAAAAACGCGATTATCAGCAGAAATCTTCTGCTGAACGTCCATAATGCGTCCTTTTTCGATGCATAATCCAGCCATAACAGTCATTTCCCAGCCTAGTGAGGATGGGTCTAAATTCAGAGTATATCCAGTTATTACGCCTTCTGATTCTAAACGCTTGATTCTATTTGTTATAGTGCCTTGAGCAACCCCAACAACGTTTGCTAGTTGTCTTTGGGATAAACGAGCATCTTTGCATAATGCATCGATAATTGCCATGTCTGTCTTGTCTAACGCCATATCTATCACAAGGGGTGTTTCATTTTCAACTATTCGCATCTTTCTCTGGAAGGTTCAAATCTAGAACCCAATCACCTAATTGATCAACAGATACTGAGAGGTGTAGAGAAAAATCACCATCTCCGACGACTCTTAGTTTGCCGGATTTTGTTGTATTCGCAGGAATGATCTCCGGTTTAATTTTACCATTAGACTTCCAACCGTCTTTGAGTGTCATTTTTTTGATTTCTACGCTATTTCCGCTGATAATCTTGTACTCGATAACATCCGTTTCAGCCGTCCATAAACCTTCTAACTTAGGTAAGCCGACCTCTCTCTTTCTTTCTGCTTGAACTATGAATCCCATACAAATTACAACGCCTATCAATAAAATTGTAGGCGCTAAGGCAGCTCCGCTGTCTACAGATTGCCAATAAGTCGGCATTTTTGCTCTTTGTAAGGACAGAACTCTGTTGTAGGAATCATTTTCAAAACCACCAACTAAAACTAACAAAATTTCATAATCATCTGCATGACTGGCATCACCTAAATTAACACCAGCTGCATCAAAATGATCATGATTGATTGTAGAGTTCCACTTATTTGTAGAATTATTTGACAAATACATCACAGAAGATGGCGCCCAATCCCTTACGAGGTTTTTGACTTCTCTTCCCATCGAGTCAACCGCTTCGGTTTCTATAATGAAAACGTGTAATTGAGTTGCGGCATTGAGCGTTTGAGGATTAGTCCAAGTGGCTGTTATATTGATTAATTCTACCTCGCTAGAACCAATTAATTGCACGGTCCAATCTATATCAATCTCATTTTCGATTATCTGCGGTTTGACATCGGTTATGTTTTCCTGGAAACCGTTTATTGCCACTGAAGGAGTTTCATCTAATTCATGATACATCAATCTTGAATTAGCATCATCATCGGGAAAGCCACCTCCTTCGTCATCAGCACCAGTTCTCCAATGAAGTAATGTAATCTCGCTATCAGAGT
>Ga0163109_10002591_pt1 | contig 14054 bp, 7 predicted proteins | sample CRUFie1St13metaG_FD_108704 | JGI IMG/M metagenome (GOLD analysis project Ga0163109, IMG submission 108704) | Marine microbial communities from the Costa Rica Dome - CRUD Field 142mm St13 metaG | ecosystem: Environmental > Aquatic > Marine > Oceanic > Photic zone | place: Costa Rica: the Eastern... | reverse complement strand
TGAAGTTACCGGTGCAGTTCCCGACGCAATTTCACCTGGTGAATATATAGTTTGCGAACCGATTTTTTCATCCAATAATCAGATTTTTGATCTTGATTCTCAAAATGAAATAATTTTAGATGGACAAAACCTTGAAAGCTACAATATTACATATCATCTAACAGATGAAGATGCTTTAAGCGGAAATAATCCTCTTGATTCCCAATATGAGAATGTAACAAACCCACAAACAATACATGTTAGAGTTGAGGACAAAAACGCATTTGAATGTTACAGCACTACTAGCTTTGACTTAGTTGTATGTCAAATTCCGGAGGGAATATCTCCAAATAATGATGGTTATAACGATAGATTTGAATTAAAAGGGTATGATGTAAAAAGCTTAAAAATATATAATCGTTATGGTAAATTAATATTTAGCACGACAAACTATGCAGATAATTGGGAAGGGCAATCAAATGATGGGAATAAAGTTCCTGTAGGAACGTACTTCTATCACATGATCTATGATGATGAAAATTTAGAAAAAACAGGCTGGGTGTATGTAAATTATTAATGAGTAATTCATTACTTGTATATGACTAAAATAAATATTAGCTTTAAAATTGATCGAGACTAACTCTCATATTTACCTTATTATCAATTAATTATTATGAAAAGATTTATATTCTTGTTTGCTTTATTTTTTTCAAACCAAATTGTAATCTCACAACAGAATACCACTGTTGATTGTACAGCGGGACCGGTAAGTGAATCACACTGTTATGGAAATGGTGATAATTCTGTTTTTGAATACACCAGTTCTGACGGATCACCGTTGAATCTAACTATAGATTCAGGTCTTATTGAAGCAGGATGGGACTTAATAAGAATAATAGATTCGAACGGAACTGTTTTATTTGAAGGTGATAATGGAGGTAACTTAACCGGTCTTTCATTTCAATCTTCCGGAGATACAATTTCTTTAGGCTTTCAAACAGATGGGTCTGTAAATTGTCAAGATGGTGGATCCTATGGAGATGGAATAAACTGGACTGTTGCATGTGCAACATGTACAAATCCAACTGTCGATTATGAAGTTATTTCTGACTGCTTAAATGCACCTCAATTTTTTGTTGATGTGAATGTAACAGATTTAGGATCTGCTGGAAGTTTGACTATTTCTGATAATCAAGGTAATAGTTCTAGTGCAACAGCAACAGGAACAATTCAATTTGGTCCTTATCCGAATAATACAAATGTTCAAATAACAACATCAAATAATGATGATGTTAATTGTTCTTTAATCAGTAGTTCTCTTACTCAAGAATATTGTGCTACCACATTAGTAGACTGTGCTGTTGGACCAGTCTCAAGCTCATACTGTTATGGCAATGGAGATACCACACAATTTGAATATGTCAGTTCTGAAGGATCTCCTTTAAATTTAACAATTGATTCTGGATTAATAGAGGCAGGATGGGATATAATCATTGTAACTGATACCGACGGAAGCGTTTTATACCAAGGTGATAACGGAGGTGATTTAACCGGTCTTACTTTTCAATCTTCTGGTGATACAATATACTTAGGGTTTCAAACCGACGGATCAGTTAGTTGTACATCAAGCTCAACTTATGCTGGTGGTATTGACTGGACTGTGGCTTGTGCAACATGTACTAATCCTTCAGCCGAATATACAGTGGTTTCCGACTGTATTAATGCACCCCAATTTTTTGTTGATGTTGATATTACAAGTATTGGAGATGCTGAAACATTAACAATTTCTGACAACTATGGTAATTCGAGCAACTTAGATAATGTTGGTAATGTTCAATTTGGACCTTATCCAAATGCAACTGACGTACAAATTTTTGTATCTAACGATCAGGATGTTAATTGTATTATTCAAAGTGAGAGTCTTAGTCAAGGAGTATGCGCTTTGATAACGAATACAAGTTTATATACTGTTGAGGAATTAGTTACAGACGTATTAATCGATTCAGAGTGTAATCAGGCCTCCAATATAACCTTTAGCACAGGATCAAACTTTGGAAGTACAAATGGTATAGGATACTTTGAGTCAAATGGCTCTGAGTGGCCCTTCGAAAGTGGATTAATTATGACCTCAGGTGATGTTTCTAATGCTGTAGGTCCTGAGACCGGGGTATTGGGAGATGGAGATTACAATTGGCCTGGAGATGCAGATTTAGAAAACTTCATACCTGGATTAAATTTAGGCGACACCAATAATGCATCAATAATAGAATTCGATTTTGTGCCAGTTTCTAATAGTATGAGTTTTGATTTTATTTTTGCTGCTGAAGAATATGGTACATTCCAATGTACTTTTACTGATGCCTTTGCATTTTTACTAACTGACTCCTCAGGAAATACAACAAATTTGGCCATAGTTCCTGGAACCAATGATCCAATTTCTGTTTTAACCGTAAGAGATGCGCAATATAATAATGGATGTGAATCAGTTAACGAAGAATGGTTTGCAAATTATTATGGTCCAGGTGGACTTGACCCAGCAACCAGTCCCACAAATTTTATCGGACATACGGAGGTTATGACTGCCCAAGCAGAAGTTATTCCAAATGAACTTTATAACATAAAACTTGTAGTTGCTGATGATGGTGATACCATTTACGACTCTGCAGTTTTCATCGACGGAGGAAGTTTCGATATTGGTCAACTTGATCTCGGTGAAGATATATTAGTGTCATCTGGAAATGCTTTATGTGAGGGACAAGAGATCACTCTAGATGCAGGTGCACTTCCAAATAATTCTACTATTGAATGGTTTATGGACGGGACAACTATTGAAGGTGAAGTTGGTGTTACACTAACTGTTACAGAAACTGCATTTTACAGTGCTATAATAACCGTTGATAATACTGATTGCGCCTATGGTGATGATATTTTAGTTGAATTTTTCCAATCCCCTGAAATTGTACCAGTTGAAGATGCTATAATTAAATGTGCAAATGAGGGCTATACTTTAGAGGTAAATATTGAAAATATTAATCAGCTAAATTCACTAACATACATTTGGACAGTAGATGGAATTGATGTTCAGACCGGAAGTGATAACACCTATTACTTAGATGAGATAACCGAGGAGTCTGGAGAATTTACGGTTACCGTTTTTGATGATGTTACATATTGTTGGAATTCTACAACAATTAATGTTGATTTCTATGAAAATAGTTATTGTGTTGATTTACCTCAGGGTCTCTCACCTAATGGAGATGGATTTAATGACTGTCTCATACTTGATCATTTAGAGGATAGAGAAGATATCGATAAAATTGAAGTATTCAATAGATACGGGACAAAAATTTATGAACTAAATGAATATGTCGATCAGTGGTGTGGAAGTGATCAGGATGGTAAAGTTGTTCCTGTTGGAACCTATTTTTATGTAATATATTTCAACTCATCTAAAGAACCGATAACTAGCTGGATTTATGTTAACTACTAAAAAACTAATTATGAAAAAAACAATTTTAGTAATACTTATTTTGTTGACAGCATCTAAAATGAATGCCCAACAAGACCCTCAATATACTCAGTATATGTACAATATGAATGTAATAAATCCAGCCTACGCTGGATCAAGTGATGCTACCAGTATTGGTATATTATATAGAGACCAGTGGGAAGGATTAGAAGGTGCACCTAAAACAGCAACAATGAATATACATTTTCCAGCAGGTAATAATGTTGGGTTTGGATTTTCAGCTATTTCGGATGAAATTGGTCCAGTTAGTGAAACTAATTTATACGTTGACTTTTCTTATACATTAAACTTAGCAAATGAAAACAGATTAGCTTTTGGAATAAAGGCTGGAGGAACCTTTCATGATATCGGACTTGTAGACTTATCATTAATTGACCCAAATGATCCTTTTTTTGCAAACGATATTAATGAAAATACACCAAATTTTGGTGCGGGTTTATATTTCTATAAACCTAATAAATACTATCTGTCAGTCTCTGTACCAAATATCTTAGAGTCTGTTCATTTAGATAGTGATGATTTTAATATTGGTTCTGAAATCAGACACTTATTTGCTGCTGTGGGTTATATTGTTGATATAAATGATAATTTTAAATTTAAACCTCATGCGTTTATGAAGTATGCTTCAGAAGCACCTATTAGCTTTGATTTAAATGCTAATTTATTTATGTACGATTTTGTTGAATTTGGATTAGGTTATAGAACTGACGATTCGGTTACAGCAATGATTAACTTTTTGGTTTCTCCATCGATTAGGATTGGATATGCGTATGACAGTATTCAATCAGAATTAAGTTTTCTAACGAAAGCTTCACACGAAATATTTATAAACTTTGATATTAACTTTAGAACCAAAGTGTCAAGATCACCAAGATACTTCTAATTATATATTATAATAACATGAAAAAAACACTTACAATATTGACAATAGCATTATTTAGTTTTACAGCTATTTTAGCTCAAAATAATTCAACAAAAAAGGCTGATAAGCTTTTTGAAAGACTTGAGTTTGTTAAGGCTGCTGAAGAATATTTAAAGTTGGCTGATAAGAACCCCGATAATTATATAATCAGCAGGTTAGCTGATTCCTACTATAATATTTTTAAAACGCGTGAAGCTGAAAAATGGTATTCTAAAATTATTAATAAAGATCCCAATTCTGAGATTGTTTTTAGATATGCTGAAATGTTAAAAGCCAATGGAAAGTACAAAGAATCAAATGTATGGATGTCTAAATTTTCAGAGATGAAGCCTTATGATACTAGAGCAATAGCATTCAGAAATACTCCAAATTACATTGATAAAATAATTGAAAAAGGTAAGAGATTTAATGTACAAAATCTTAAAGACATTAATACTGTTTCTTCAGATTTTGGAGCATTTACTTTCGATAATGTATTATATCTAACCTCAGGAAGAAAACAAAAAGGCTCACAAAATAAAAAATATAATAATTATACCTCTGAGGAAGAATATGTGTTAGATGTTTTTAAATATGATATAATTAATGATGTTTATATAAATGAAACTCCCCTTGAAGCAATAAACACTAAATATCACGAGGGAGTTATAGCATTTAGCCCGTCTGGTGATACTATGTATTTTGCTAGAGAAACATACTATTCCAAATCTTTCTATAAGGATTCTATAGTGAAAAACGGATCAACCAAAGAACAAGCCAGTGTTATAAATCTTTATCGTGCAACAAGATGTACAAAGAAAGAAATAACCTGGAAAAATAATGGTAACTGCAACTTTAATAAAGGTTGGAATGTAACTGAACTTGAAATTAACAGCGGATATTATTCAATGAAAAACCCTGCCTTGAGTTGTGATGGGAAAACACTATATTTTTCCTCTGATATGCCGGGTGGTTTTGGAAACTATGATATATATAAATCTGAAATTAAAGATGACGGTAGTTTAGGAGAGCCTATCAACCTAGGGCAAAAGATCAATACCGAAGAGCAAGAGGTTTTCCCACATATTTGTTGTGATGACACATTATATTTTTCTTCAAATGGGCATTTAGGCCTTGGTGGTCTTGATGTTTTTTACTCAAAAAATATTGATGACAAATGGTCAAATGTTAGAAATGTTGGGTTACCTGTAAATAGTAATTCTGATGATTTTGCATTTAAAATGGGTGAAGACTGCACTAATGGATTTGTGTCATCAAACAGATCTGGTGGAGTAGGAAGTGATGATATATACGCAATTAAGAAAATAAAACCACTTTGCGACATTTTATTAGAATCAATTGTTGTTGATTCAAAAACTGATATGCCTATTGATGGTGCATTAACGTCAGTTAAAGATGATACGGGAATTGTAGATAGCTCTAAAGAAACTAGTAGTGATGGACTTGTAGATTACATGTTTGAATGTGAAGACGAAATACAACTTATGGTAAGTAAGGAGGGTTATGAAAGTAAAATGATTGATATAAAACTTTTAGAAATTGATCCACCTTTACTTAAAATAAAATTAGATCCAATTGAAGAGCTTATTGTTGAAGAAAAAATTATTCTTAACCCAATCTACTTTGAATTTGATAAATCTAATATCACAAATCAAGCCGCATTTGAGTTAGATAAATTAGTTTCAATTATGAAAAAATACCCAGAAATGATTATTAGAGCTGAATCACATACAGATAGCCGTGGTCCTGCATCTTATAATAAACTTCTGTCTGATAGAAGAGCAAAATCAACAGCTCAATATGTAATTTCAATGGGAATTGATGAAAGCAGAATTAGTGGTGTTGGTATGGGTGAAGAAGATCCAGAAATTGACTGCAGTACTGGATGTTCAAAAGACGAACATGCTAAAAATAGAAGATCAGAATTTATAATTATTTCTAGATAAAATTTTAATTAGACTTCTCTTTTAGAAAAGAGAGGTCTAATAAAGGATACAATAATATAGTAGATTAAAGTAAATATTTGTTTTAAAATTGATGTCGTAATAAAAAGTGAATTTTTTTTTACCCCAATTCTTTTAGCATTACAATTATTGCTTTTTAATAAGTTGATGAATTATTGAGTTTACTGATTTCTAAAAACTCTACCTTAATTTTTGGTTGTTTCTAAGAAAACTAATTCCTGAGTGACATACGACACACATTTATCATCAAAATATACCCTATCAATAATTTTATAATCTAAAAATTATATATGACATCTTGTATTAAATCAGAATTTAAACTCTGAGCAACTGGGCATCCTTTTGCAACAGCTATAAGCTTTTCTATTTGTTGGTCTGATAAGTTATTTTTATCAAAATTAATTTCAATTATAATCTTTGATATTCTTCTCGGGTGTGATTCCATAACTTTAGTTACATGAGCTGTTGATTTTGGTAGTTCAAAATTATTTTTTTCAGCACAAATTCCCATAACAGTTGTCATACAACTGCACAAAGCAGATGCAACCAAATCGGTTGGGGAAAAGGCATCACCTTTTCCGTTATTGTCAACTGGAGCATCAGTTAAAATAATGTCTGAAGACTTAAGATGAGTTGATTGAGTTCTTAGCTCACCTATGTATTTGTTTTCTATAGAATGAAGCATTATTTTGGCTATTCTCCTGTAAGTAATACATTATCAATCTCATAAGTGGCTGAAGCAGAAGAGGTTGAGACATATTTAAATGCAATATAAAGATTACCTCCAGCATATGAACTTAAATCAACATTACCTGAGTCAGTCCATGATGACCAACTGCTGTTATCGGTGTCTAATATTACTGAAAGCTCAGTCCAATTACCGTCAGTAGTTGGATCTCCGCCAGAATAATCAGAGGAAGCATATACTTCAAGTGAAGGGCCGTTATATCTTACTACTGATTGAAAATTTAAAGTTACAGTTGAAAGGGAACTTACGTCAATTACATTTGTGATTAGCCAATCTTCATTAGTGTTACTTCCTCCACTGTATCCAGAAATTTTAGCACTAGGTGCTGGATTTCCATATGGGGTTATTTCCCACTCTTGTTCACCATTAACATTTACAACCAACCAATTATTTAAATTATTTGAAGAGAAATCATCAGCAAATAATGGATCACATCTTGATGAATCAAAATTAACATCGTCTTTTGTATTTAACATCATTACTCTATTATCCCCAAAATAATCCCGAGTGATAATTCCTGAAATTGTACCACTACCATCAGTAGGAAGCATTGAATCATTAAAATTAGAAAATGCACTTGTTTCTAACTTTAGAGTTCCCGAATCAACACAACTTTCTAGATCTCTTTGTGTATCATAATCTTCATCAGGATCAACATAAGTTAGTCCGTCTAGTTCAGCTGAGAATTGTGCACTCAGACCACTAACATACAAACCGATATGACTGTCATTAATGTCAGATAAATTTAGAGCTAAGGGAACAAGAGAAAAACTGTTACTTGATCTTAAAATACAATCAGAAGCTCTATTCTCCGAAATTTCTGAGACCTCATCACCAGCTGCATTTCCACCACCTCCAATAGCAATCACCCCATCTCCAGAATTAGTTTCACCAATCGATAAACCCTGAAGTTTAATATAAACCTCTCTTCCAACATTAAACTGATTATAACTGTCAACCTGATTAATGGAGACCTTAATTCCAGCTGAGGGATTTTCTATTTCATCTTGCATATAAAACTCTTTGTAAAAGTTACCTGAATAGTCAGAAGATGAAACAAATCCTCTTACAACTAAATTTGATTCGATTTCATTTACTTCACCATTAACAAATAAATTTTTCACTTGAGAAATAGTCATTAGATCTGCTGAACCATTCTCAATTTCAGCTAGTAATTCAACCAATTTTTGATTTTCTTCCAAACCTATGCTTTGCGGAACTGCATAGTCATCATCTTGAACACAAGAAAAAGCAAAAAGGATTAACAAAGATGCTATCGATATTTTAGTAATTAATTTCATATTTTCCATTTTTTAAAATCTAAAGTATAAGTTTAAAAAGTAGTTAGTCCCTCTACCATACCAGTACTTAGGACCAAAAACCCGTTTTGGTTTATTAGTGTCTTGAAGTAATTGCTGGTAGTTTGCATTTCTACCTTGTTCAAATCCACCAGTTCTATATTTTTTATCCAAAATATTATTTATGCTTGCAAAAAAACCAACATAATAATCATCTATTTTCCAAGACTTTCCACCTATCATGTTCACAACCATATAATCATCAAATCTTTCTTGTTTTAGTAAATCTCTCGCAGTATCAATATCATAATCATTGAATGGAAGGCCATCTTGTGCTAGGTAAAAATTCTGAGTTCTTGTAAGCGGGCTCACGTCTAAATAAGTGTTTGTGAAAAAATTTGAGGTAACACCAATGAACCAGTAATCAGGATCTCTGTACTCAAAACCAATAGAATAAGCTTTTTGAGGGCCTCCAGCAATTTTATAATTTTCTAGATTTGATGAACCAACAGCGACGGTGTTGTTATCAGCTCCAAGATAGAGAAAGGGATTGTTAGCGTATGTGTATTGTCCGATTGATGCTGCTCCTTTCAACTTTACGGTTGGAATTATTTGAGCCTCAACTCCGAATTCTACACCTAAATATTTTTTATCAATACCCTGAAGAATCTCTTGAATAAATTCACTATCATCTTCAAAGCCAACTAAACCATCTGCATAGTAAAATGATATTTCATTGGCATCTTTAACTTCAGAATAAAATCCTGTTAGGCGTCCTGTAAAAATCGGAGTTCTAAATATATAATTTGCGTCAAATGACATAATTTTTTCTTCCGTGATAGGAGAATCGTTAATTAAACCACTCACATCACTTCCCACCACATTATGATTCACTCTTGAATTGGTAAAAGTATTTCTAATTGATGGGGCTTTTTGTAAAAAAGCTGAATTAAAATCTAAAATATGTTTACCTGAAAATTTATATGTTATTCCTGCTTTTAACCCATAACCGTTAAAGTTGATTTCATCACCCTTACCAGCTGAATTACCTGCGTTAGCTTCATTTTCAAAAATACCATCACGTTGATATGTTGTATTTGTAAGATCTCCAGCTAAGTATAATTCAAACTTATCAAAGGTAAAGTTCATCATTGTAAATAGACTTAACTCTTCAGCATTCATTTTGTAATGATATTTAAACTTATCACCCCCAGAAATAATACTATTAGGAGATAATAAATTATAATCTAAATTATCAAATGAATCAATATTTGAGTAAGAATAACCACCCAACATATCAGAAATTTCAGCAAAATTATCTGAAACTAAACTTCTATAATTCACTGAGGTGGTAAACTTAATATTATCATTAACCTCTCTGCTGTAGGCAGAATTTAAGGTCAATTGAGTGTCGTCTACTCTATCCTCATACAACACATAGGCTGCATTTAAACCAGATTGATTATTGGTTAGGTTGGCATCATATATTCTGTCCCAGTTAATTTGTCCATTATTAATAAAATTTTCTTGTGCTAGGTACGCACCTTCATAATCTGGCCCATTAGAGTCGGCTAAGAAATAGCTTGGTAAATCTTGATAATATGCAGGACTTGGATTACCTCCTCCAGCATAGTCTAATCTACTATTACCCATTTCCCCAAATTGAAAACCAATACTGGTTTCTAAGGATGATTTTTCGTCAATTGACCAATCATGATTTAATAATATAATCGGCTCAACCACTCTTTTTACCCTTGAATTTCTTTTTTCCCCGTCATGATAACCCCAATATTCATTGTATCTAATGCCTTTTAAATCGTAAACCTCTTGAGTATTTGGTGATACTTTTCCTCTTCTGTTAGGTGTATAAATTGCCGCAAGATTTAAGCTGTGCTTATTATTAAATATTTTTTGAACTGAAAGAAAAGCAGAATTAGAATCATAAAAAGAGGCATCTTGATATCCTTCATTACCCCATCTTCTTCCTATAGAAATAGAATATGCCCAACCCTTTTCTAACATTCCAGAATTATAAGTTGCCATCAACCTGTTTGAATAACTTCTGTTCGATGAGGAATAAGTTATTCTTCCCCCCTCACCATATTCCGAGGCCCTAATATTAATATTATTTGAGCCTAAAATACCTCCAAAATTATATTTAAGTGGAATTGATCCATTGGATAACTCTTGGTTTCTGAGTACATCGTTGAGCCCACCCCAATTACTCCATTGAGGTCTTCCATTATAAAGCTTATTCATTTTAATTCCGTTAATATGAACAATTGCATTATCAGAATCTAATCCTCTAACCTTAAAAAAGGATGAACTAAACTCATAAGCAGCTGTTCTGTAAAAGATATCCATAGATGAATTAAGTAATCCAGAAATATTATCAGCAGCAGATGTATCGTCGCTTAACTCATCATCACTTAAGGATATACTAAATAAATCAACCACATCATCAGTATTTGAAAGATCATTAATCGAATCATTTACAATAATTTGTTGCTCTTCCTGAGAAAAAGTATTAAAGTTTATAAGTAATATTGTAAATAAAAATAATCTGGATTTAAACATATCAAAAAATATTTTCAGCTATTATAATAATTGGGTTAAATTTACACTTTATTTACTATTTAAAACAGAAATTATATATACTTTTTATGAAAATTAAACTTATACTCTTTACAGCTTTTTCAATATTGATTTTTAGCAATTTTACTGCACAAGAAAAAGAAAGAAAATTTAAAATTCACACTATAGCGTTCTACAACTTAGAAAACCTTTTTGACACAATTAATGATGTTAATAAGAATGATGAGGCAAGTCCCATGATGGAAATAAAATTTAACCGAAGTGCTATCTATAAGCAAAAGGTTTCAAATATGGCAAGAGTTATTTCAGAGATTGGATACGATATTACTAAAAGACCTCCAACAATAGTTGGAATTTGTGAAGTTGAAAATAGAACAGTTGTTGAAGATTTAATTTCTGATGAAAAGCTTTCAAAGCACAATTATGGTATTGTTCATTATGATTCACCTGACAGAAGAGGTATTGATGTTGGCTTATTGTACAATAAAGATATTTTTAAATTGATAAACTCTAATTCACATGTACTTTATATAAACTACAATAATACCAGTGAGAGGAGCTATACTAGAGATCAACTGGTTGTAAGCGGAAAACTTGATGGGGAATTAATCCATTTAATTGTTAACCATTGGCCTTCAAGAGGTGCCGATGAAACTAAAAGAATGGCAGCTGCTGAGGTAAATAACACTATTATTGATTCACTTAGAAAAATTTACAGCAATCCAAAAATTATTACAATGGGTGATTTTAATGATGATCCTTTTGACAAGAGTATAAAGAAAATTTTAGGAGCAAAAAAGAACATAAAAGACACGGGTAAAAATGACTTATATAATCCTTTTGAGGAAATATTGGTTGAAAAAGGAATTGGAACAAACGCTTATAGAGATAAGTGGCAATTATTTGATCAAATTATTCTATCAAAACCTTTTCTAAAAAAAGATTATAATGATTATCAACTCTACAAAGCTGGTGTTTTTAATAAATCATATTTGATTAATAAAAAAGGTAAATTCAAAGGTTATCCTTTTAGAAGTTTTTCATATGGAACTTTCACAGGGGGATATAGTGATCACCTACCGCCATATATATATCTTTTAAAGGAAATAAAATAAAAAAAAGCTCACATAAAAATATATGTGAGCTTTTTTTATCTATTTGAACTAATACTAGAAGTTGTATCTTAAACCAACATTCCAAGTTCTTCCTAATCCGAAGTAACCTTGGTTAGCAGTATCAATTCCATCATATAATACACCAGTTCCATCACCCGCAGCAATAGCAGATCTTAATTCACTAATGTATACATTATCAAATACGTTATTTACATTTAATCTTACATCAAGCGTAGCATCATTTACAAACATTTTGTAAGACAGACCCATGTCAAATAAGTGATAACTTGGTAATTTTAAGTTCTCTTTTACAGCTCCTACATTAGCATAAAGCTCATCGTAGAATCTAACATCAGTGTCAAAAGAGAATCTTTCAGCAATATCAATATCAAGACCTAAACCAGCTGAAAACTGAGCAGCGTCTCCTACTTTTCCACCATCAACATCAACTGTTTCTGTAGAAATTACGTTTTGATCTTCGTCTTGAGTTCTTGAAATTGCATCACCTTCATAAATCCAATCTCCTACTGAAAGGAATCCTTTCAAAGTATAAGGAACATCTTCCTGAGGTTTTGCATAGAAAGAAACTTCAATTCCTTGATGAAGCTGTGTTACTCCCTCAGAGATATCATAGTATACTACATCATCATCAACATAAAATGAAGATGTTACTCTATCTGCCCATGAAGTTCTATATAGATCAACTCTAGCGGAGAAATTCTCAACTTCATAAACATAACCAGCTTCAAGGCCTACAATAGTTTCATTTGAGGTGTTAGGATTAATCTGGTTTGTATAATTCAGATAGATATTATCAAAATATGGAGCTCTTGAATAATATCCAGCATTAACATATGCTTGACCATTCTCTCCAACTCCAAAACCTACACCTGCTTTTGCATTATAGCCGAAGTTGTCTGCTTTTTCGGACTTTACACCGTCTGTAATACCATCAGGTAGTGCTTCTCCAGTCCATTGAGTTGAAGTTCCGTCAATTAAAGATTGATCAGCATATTGGTAGTGATCCCATCTTTGATACATTGTTTGGGAAACAGAACCTTGGAAGAAAGCTGAAAAATCATCATTAACATATTCTAATTGTGTAAATAACCCACCGTAAGAAATTCTCTCGTCATTGCTATATGCAATTTTTTGGTTTTCATCAAAATTTGCAAATGTTGCATCCCATGGGTTTGCTTCTAAACTTTCTGTAGCAATCACATACTTATACGTTCCATAAGTTCCATAAGTTTGGTGATTATTATTCTGATCTCTAAGTCTAATATTCTCTTGCCAAGAAGTTAGTCCATGGAAATCTTCAACAACTCTAAAGTGTTCACCGTAATAAGTTCTTAAATCAACACCTACATTAAAAGATAGGTTATCAGAGATTTGAGTTTCATAGTTTGATACAGCGCCTAGCCAGTTATGCATATTCATGGATGCTCTGGTTATGTAACCACCCTCAGCAGCATAATTTCCTCCTGCACCAGAGGTAGATAAATTGTATGCGTAAATTGCATCGTAATCAATATATCCTTCATCATTTCTGATTCTATTACCTCTACCACCCGTTCCTCCACCGTTACCGGTAGAAGCATATAATACAGTAGATAGACTTGACTTATCATCAATTTTATAGTCCCAATTCAGATTAAATACTGGTTTGTGATAAAAATTTCTTCTTTCAGTAAGATACTGATCGCCATAATAACCATAGTTATTATTGTATTTTCTTCCCATTTCTAAGTATGTAGCAATACTTTTTGTAAAGTTTTGATCATGCCATTGTGGAGCACCTGTCATCAAAAAGTTAAAGTTATGCTTATCATTCATCTTGTAGCCTAGAGAAAAGAAATAAGTTTGACCTTGACCAAAAGTACCTTCTGCATAACCGTCTCCTT
>Ga0163109_10002587_pt1 | contig 14070 bp, 14 predicted proteins | sample CRUFie1St13metaG_FD_108704 | JGI IMG/M metagenome (GOLD analysis project Ga0163109, IMG submission 108704) | Marine microbial communities from the Costa Rica Dome - CRUD Field 142mm St13 metaG | ecosystem: Environmental > Aquatic > Marine > Oceanic > Photic zone | place: Costa Rica: the Eastern... | reverse complement strand
GCAATACAAGGTGCGGCCCATTTAGCAAGAACATATGGACCAAAGATAGCAAGTAAGTTGATGACAGATCCTGCTTATAAAATTGCAGGTGCAGGTACATCAGGTGGTGGTGCGGCTATAGGTGCGTACAATTATGTTAAAGATAAGTTTGATAAGAAAAAGAAACAAACTAAATCATCAGGTGGGCCTAGTATACCTCAAGCAGAAAGTTTAGATGAAGAATTTAATGAATTACATTATATACTAAAGAATGAAGTACCAAGTGGACACGCAGTTATGCTTACGAAGTTAGCAAAGTTTCACGATGGTGCAGATGAATTAGAAGATTATGTTCCTGAAAGAAAAGGTAAAAGATATGCTTTACATCCAGATAATTGGAAAGGGACATATTATAGTTTAACAGGCAAAGATACTAAAAAGATTAATTATTATAAACCAGAAATAATCAAAGTACCTAACGGAAGTATGGTAGCAGATATGGCTATCGCAAATAAATTCTATAGAACGAAAGATGCAGATGAAAAGAAACAACTCGCAAAAGAATACAAAGACAGTATGGTACCATTTGGTAGCGACATTTCTTCTATTAAGTTTCCAGAAATACTAATAGGATTAAATGAAGAATTTATTAACTATATGCGAACATTAATGACAGAGGCAGAAGAATCTAAATCAGAAGTGTTTGTAGATATGGACGGAGTATTAGTTGACTTCTTTACAGAATGGGCTAAACTTATGAACGTCAAAACTTACAGAGATATACCAAAAAGAGAAATACCAAAAGCATTAAAGAAGATTGTAGATACTCCTAACTTCTGGGAAAATCTACCTCCTTTGGCAGGTTATAAAGAACTATTAACTGCTATAAAACAAATGCACGGTTCATATAAAATTTTAAGTTCACCTCTTGCTAACGATCCTAATGTTGATCCTGGCAAACGTGAATGGGTTAATAAACATTTAGGTTTCTTTAAACCTGAGAAAGTTATTATTGACCATAATAAATCTCAATATGCCAAACAACCTGATGGTACACCAAACATCTTAATTGATGACTATGGTAAAAACGTAAATGCTTGGAAACAAGCAGGTGGTGTTGCTATTAAACATCATACGTCAACAACTAACGATACTATTAATCAACTAAAAAGTATTTTAACAAATGAAGTTAAGGAAGCGGCCGGAGTAGGTCGTGTTATACCAGGCATAAATACCTCAGTAGATGTAGGACCCAATGAAATTATCAAACAAGCGAAGAAGTTTGGTAATGATGTAGATAAAGATGGGTTTCCAAAGAAACTACTGAGGACTAAAAAGAAGTAATGCCAAACATCGAAAACATTAATCCACGAGTACACTACTTAGAACAATCAATGTGTTTCAAAACTTGGAACGACATTATTATATCCTTACCTCGTAAAAATGTAAAGTGGTGTTGTAAAACTGTAATGAATAAAAACGATGAAGATGCAACAACATTTACATTAGATACATTAACAGAAGATTTTCTTTTTAATCACCCTGTATTACAAAGAAGAAAATGGGAACTTAGTGGTGGCACACGTAGTGAAGATTGTACTTTCTGTTGGAAATCAGAAGATGCAGGCGGACGTAGTGTAAGAACTGAATACACAAAAAGTTATGATTTTCATATGAAAAGAGATTTAAGAAAAAGTTTACAACATCCTAAAAAAAGAATTGCATATCATCAAAAGATGAGAAGATTTGATAATATGAAATTCATTGAAATAGAATTAACAAACAAATGTAATATGGCTTGTGTTTATTGTTGGGGTGGGTCTAGCACAAGATGGCAAAAAGAATTAGGTCAAAGATTTCCTGATACAGAAGATTTGATATTTGATAAAGTTATTAAGATATTAAATTCATATTGGGATCATTCTTTAAAAGATAGAGAACACGTTAACTTTAGTTTATTAGGCGGAGAACCATTCTTTACTGAACATATGTATAAGTTTATTGAAGAATTTATGGTAAACATAAACGATAAGATGGATCCTAAGTCAGAGCAAAAGGTAGTAATAACAGTTACTACTAATATGAATTTTCCAAGACATAAGTTTGATAGGTTTATAGAACTTGTTAAAAGAACACCAAATATACAATATGAAATGCAAATATCAGGAGAAGCCATAGGAAAACGTAGTGAAATTATAAGGTGGGGATTAATATGGGATACCTGGGATAAAAACTTAGACTTGTTTTTTGAAAAGGGAAAAGAATTACCCAATCTATTAGTTGGATTTGGTTGTGCCCATAACAGTTTAAGTTTGCCTTATTTCAAAGATTTTTTAATATATCTTGATGATAAATTAAAACAACACAAATATAAAAATCAAATATATATGCACAGTAATTGGGTAGATAATCCTGCTCATTTATCTGTATCAGCATTAGAACCTCATCACGCAAAAGCAATAGACGAACAAATAGACTTCTTAAACTCTATGAAAGTAGATATGTATCAAAGAGAAAAGTATATGTCACTTATGGAAACTATGAAATCTCTTGTAGAAAGTCCTGTAGATCCTAATATTAAGGGACAGGCCTGGCTACAATTTAAGAAATTAGAAGATAGAAGAAAGATATCTTTTGCTGAACATTTCCCACATTACCACGAATTGATAGAAGATGGTGAAAACATCGTTTCCAAGTGGGATAAAAACTAATTAATTTGATAAATAGTATTATGAAAATATTTGATATTTTAGGTGAAAGCATAGTTTCTGGTAACTTTTCAAGTGTCGTATTTCCTATGACACCAGGAACAAAGGCTAAAGATGCCAGAAAGGCTGTAGACCCTTTCGGTTATTTGACACCTAAAAAGAAAAAGAAACAAAAGGAATATGCAATGGGTTTTAGTCCAAGTGTTGGAAATTTAGTATATAACAAACCTGTTAAGAGTCCTATGATAAAGAGAGATGCAAAATGAAACTTACACAATTAACTGAGAACTTTGTAATCTCAAATGACGAGTTTGAAGATTACCTAAATCGTTCTACAGAACAACTCAAACAAGAACTTGAATCAGGTAAAAATGCCCGTGATGCAATTCACGATTTGGCATTAACATTTTCTAATCAACACAATAAATCCTACGAGGCATATGAACGTATGACTGATAGTCTAGCGGCTAGAATGCACACATTAGAATTAGGTGCGGCATCAGATGAGCCAGCATTAGATCCAGAATCACCAAGTGATATGGATATGGGTCCAGAAGAACCAGCAATGGATATGGATACACCAGATGCAGAAGAAATGCCAGATGAACAAGAAATGGCAGATTACGATGCAGTAATGAATAATAAAGAAGAAGGCGTAGAAGAATCTTCATCGACATCTCTCAAGGACAAAGAAGATTATATGGCCAAGAAAAAAGCATTGCAAGATATTCAAATGGATCCAAACACTCATAAAGACGAAAAACTTAAAAAAGAAGTTATGCGTAGAAAAGCAGAATTAGAAGACGAAGCAAAAAAGATGGGTATCAAGGAAGAACCAGAAACAACTATGTCAATCCCTGCAAAAGAAGTTCCTTTAGCAGGTGACAGTATTTGGGATAAAGAAGGTAATAATCCAAAGTCTGTTAAAGTATCTCAAATCGAAGTTGAAAATCCGTTTGAACCAGGTGGTTTCTTAGACGGTGATGAAGATGATGGTTATAGAAAAGTAAGTGTAACTCACGATGGTCCTTGGACTATCTATACAGACTCAGGTTTTGCAAAAGCAATTTCAAAAATGGTTAAAATGAATGTTGACTTTACAGAACAAGGTATGCAAAAAGATGGCGTAGCAGATATGGAAACATCAAGTGAGATGCGTGAAGTAGCAGAAGGTGAAGAACATACATATACAGTTGTTCACGCAAAGCACGGCAAAGAAGAAGTTAAAGCAAAAACTTCATATGAGGCGGCTAAGAAGTATGCTGAAATGAAAAAATTAAAAGGCACTTCAGGTGTTGATGCACATTTACATACTAAAGAAGATGCAGAGAAACAACCAGTGCAATGGCCTTCACAACCATTAGAAGAAGGTGCAATGGATACTATCAAGAAAATTGTAGCAGACAAACAGAATATGCCTGTTAAATTTGATGATGGTCAAATGAAAGTAGACTTATTCACTGCATCAGCGGTATCACAAGTTTATGATAAAGTTAACGATGCTAACAAAGAAAAAATTGACAATATGCTAAAGACAAAAGCAGGTATGTTAAAGATTGCTGACTTTGCCTTAGGTGCTATGAAAGAAGGCAAGATTGGTAACGTAGCAAAGTTAGGAGCCCAATATGCTATTTCAAAAGGAATGGATAAGAAAAAAGCAGTAGGTATGGCCAGAACTGCAACTGACATTGGTAATAAAATCGGTGGAGCAGTGCAGAAAGGCAAAACTGGACTAAATCTTGCTAAAAAGGCAGTTAACTTTGTTAAAGGTCAAATAGGTCAAGCAGGAGGTCCAATGAGTACAAAGAAAGTATTTAACGCAGACAAAGTTGCAGATGAGATTGTATCAAGGTCAGCAAAAATTGTTATGTCAGAGTACAATGATTTCTATCAGGCTCTAGATGCGGCCGCTAAAGCAGGTAAGAAAAAAGGCGATACTATTGAAGTAGGCGGTAAGAAAATCAAACTTAAATCAGATCCAAAACGTATGTCAGACTTAAATGACTCTGATTTAGAAAAGATTGATGCTTTAGCACAAAAAATAAACGAGTTAAATCAAAAATAAGTATTGACTTTCAAAGTCACATAATGTATTATTAAGGAGTGTTCTAGAAATAGGGCACTCTTTTTTAATATAAGGAGGTGATTTTATATGTCAATAGACAATCTAAGTTCAGAGGACAAAGCAAGACTAAAGCAATTAGTAGACGAAGGTATGAACGTACTACAAGAAGTAGACGACCTTAAAGGTGGTTTACGTGATACTGTGAAAGCAATCGCAGATGAGTTTGATATCAAACCTAGTGTACTAAATAAAGCAATAACAATCGCACACAAATCAAAACTACAAGAATCAAAACAAGAGTTTGATGACGTAGAGCAGGTATTACATACGGTAGGTAGAACTCTTTAATGAGTTATGTTGACGCATTTTATAACAAAGAAAAAGATATCGTTCAAGTAGTTGAACGAATTAATGGTAAACGTGTATACAATGACTTTCCTGCTTGGAGAACTTTTTATATAAAGGATCCAAGAGGAGAGCATACAAGTATACACGGTGATAAAGTACGTCAAATCAAATGTAAAAGACTCAAAGACCTTCACAAAGAAAGACGAATAAACTCAGGTAAAAAGTTTTACGAAAGTGATATCAAACCTGAAGTAAGATGTTTAAGTGAAAACTATAACGGAGTTGACTCTCCGAAACTTCATTGTGCATTTTTTGATATCGAAGTAGACTTTGATGCAGACAGAGGCTTTGCTCCTCCAGAGGATCCTTTTATGCCTATTACTGCAATCACAGTTTATTTGCAATGGGTAGATAAACTTGTTACGTTTGCTATCCCGCCAAAACATATGCGTGAAGGTGAAGGTCTTAAAGAGGCAGAAGAACTAGCAAGTAGATTTGATGATACATTTATCTATCTTAGTGAAGTAGATATGTTAAACGATTTCATTGCATTGATTGATGATGCAGATGTATTATCTGGTTGGAACTCAGAGGGTTTCGATATTCCATATACAGTTAGACGTATTACAAATATTATGAGTAAGTCTCATACACGTAAACTTTGTTTATGGGATCTACTTCCTCACGAAAGGCGTGTAGTTAGATTTGGTAAAGAAAGTGTGACATATGACTTATCAGGTCGTATTCATCTTGACTATCTTGAACTATATCGTAAGTATACATATCACGAAATGCATTCATACTCACTAGATACTATTGGTGAATATGAATTAGGTGAAAAGAAAATTGCGTATGAAGGAACATTAGATACTTTATACAACAAAGACTTTTATAAGTTTATCGAATATAACAGACAAGACGTTGCACTATTAGGCAACTTAGATAAAAAATTACAATTCATTGATTTAGCAAATGAGATTGCACACGACAATACAGTTAATATCAAAACAACTATGGGTGCAGTTGCAGTTACAGAACAAGCAATTATAAATGAGGCACATCGTAGAAAGATGGTTGTGCCAGATAGAAAAGCGAAAGATTGGGGTGAAGAAGATTCAGAACCAACAGATGAAGAACTAGAAGAAGCAGAAAAGCAAAAGGCGGCAGGTGCCTTTGTTGCAAATCCAAAGACAGGTATACAAAGATGGGTAGCAGGTATTGATATCAATTCACTTTATCCTTCAGTTATTCGTGCATTAAATATGAGTCCTGAAACTATTGTTGCACAACTAGAACCAACACATACAGATAAATTGATTGGTGATAGAATTGCAAATGGTAGACGAGGTGGAAGTAAAGGTTTCGGAGCGGCTCAGGCTTGGGAAGATACGTTTAGTGCAGAAGAATTTAGATTGATGAATGAAAAAGATAAAACTGAAAAGATTAATCTGTTACTAGAGACTGGAGAAAAAGCGGATATGACTGGTGCTGAATTATATAATTTAGTATTCAGTAAAGATTTAGATTGGGCAATCAGTGCCAATGGTACAGTATTCAGACAAGATGTACAAGGTATCATTCCAAGTTTGTTAGAACGTTGGTATGCTGAAAGAAAAGTATTACAAGCAAACAAAAAGAAAGCGATTGAAGAAGGCGATAAAGAACAAATCGCATTCTGGGATAAAAGACAACTTGTTAAAAAGATTAACTTGAATTCGCTATATGGTGCGATTTTAAATCCTGGTTGTCGTTTCTATGATAAACGTATTGGTCAAAGTACAACACTAACTGGTCGTTGTATTACAAGACATATGGGTTCTAAAACAAACGAAGTAATTGAAGGAACATATGATTATAAAGGTCCTGCAGTTATATATGGAGACACAGATAGTATCTATTATTCAATGTATCCTGTATACAAACAAGAGATTGATGCTGGTGAAATTGAATGGTCAAAAGAAAGAGTAGTAGAACTGTATGACGAAGTAGCAAATCAAGTCAACACAAGTTTCCCTGACTTTATGAAAGACTTCTTTAATTGTCCTCGTAAACAAGGAGAGATTATTGTAGCAGGTCGAGAGAATGCGGCATCTATGGCAATCTTTATCAAAAAGAAAAGATACGCAATGTTAATCTATGATGATGAAGGTGTAAGAAAAGATGTAGATGGTAAACCTGGTAAGGTTAAAGCAATGGGTCTTGACTTGAAAAGAAGTGATACTCCAGACTATATGCAAAACTTTTTAAGTGATGTTCTTGTTAAAATTCTAACAGATGGTACACAAGAAGATGTTATTGATATGGTCAAAGAGTTTAAGAAAGAATTCAGAGCAAAGCCTGGTTGGGAGAAAGGTACTCCTAAACGTGTTAATAATATTACAATGTATAGAAATAAACTTAGTAAACTTGCTAAGTCACAAAGTAGAGAATTCAAACTAGAAGGCGAAGAAGAAGGTAAAAAAGATAAAGTGCATTTACCTGGTCACGTATCGGCGGCAATCAATTGGAACTTGTTGAGAGAATTACATCAAGACAAGTATGCATTAGAGATTGTTGATGGTATGAAAACTATTGTTTGTAAACTAAGACCTAACAATATGAAGATGACTAGTGTAGCATATCCTATTGATGAAACTAGAATTCCTCAGTGGTTTCAAGAACTCCCATTTGATGATGAAGAAATGGAAGCAACAATTATTGATAAGAAACTACAAAACTTAATAGGTGTTCTTAAATGGGATTTGAGTGATGCAAATGCATCAGAAACTTTTACTAACTTATTTGATTTTTAAATGTGTAAAGTCGGAATCATTGGTTCAAGTTATAGTGTAGGTAGCCACTTTGAAAGAACAAAAGATGGTAAAAATAGAACAGATAGAAAAGTTGCGGCACCATTTGAACACTGGTTAGCGAAATATAATCCTGATATAAAATTTTATAATAGTGCTTGTTCAGGCAAGGGAACCGAACTTTACCTAAATAAGATTGTATACTTAAAAGAAAAATATGATATTGATGGTTTGATAATAGAATTTGTAAACAATAGGTCTATGTTAAATGTAAAAGCATTAGGTGAAGATAAACCAGATATGTATAAACAAATTTGGAATGACACAGATTTAAATGATATGGAAACAAAGGTATATGATAACTCTGTATCTATATGGCCATATATGAGAAATCTTTATCAAGAAATGGATTGGAAAAAAATTTGTGACACTAAAAAAGAATTTAATATTTGGAATAAGGTGCAATGGAATATAGCATCAGTTGAAGCCGCAATGGAATTTTGGGGTATGTTAGATATACATCAATCATTAAAATTATGTAAGATGTTAGACATTACTCCTATATGTTGGCAAAAGTCTTGGAACTTTATGAACTTACCTGGGTATAAACAAATGATGAAAGATATAATATGTATTGATTTCAAAGGTAAGAACGCACACGATTATTATGTAGAAAAGTATGGTGAAGAAAAAATACTTTGTGATGAAACACACTTTAATGATTGTACAAATGAAGAAATGATAAGAGACTTTTTCACACCAGAATTAACGAAACTAAAAAAGATAATAGAAATTAAAAAGAAAGCAAGGAGGAAATAATGAAGTTCAGCGAATTTAGAAAAAAGTATGGTGAAGGTACAGATTTTGACCTTGACTATGGTAAACTTGCCATTCTAGTACTTTGCATCTATATTGCAATACAGGTGTCATAATGTTTGGTAGACCAGATAATAGACCTGATTGGGAAAAAATGTCAGATGACGGAATGAACAAATTTCTAAAGTTTGTTATATTTTGTGTGTTTGCATTTTTCTCATATCATTTTGTAATAGCAGTAATTGATAGGTTCTTTGGGTGAACACTTATACAGACTTAATAAATCGTAGAGCAACGAATACTGAGTCAGATGAGTGTTATACTCCTGAGGATCAAATCATACCTTTACTGAAATACTTAGATAAGGAGAAAACTTACTATGAGGCGACTAGCGGAAAAAGTTCAAGCATTCTTAGAGGATTTACCAAACACGGCTATAATATGGTTGGGTCTGGTTCTAGGGATTTTTTTGATTGTGGACGGTCTGATATCTTTGATGGTGTTATAACCAATCCACCATATAGTAAGAAGGATCAGTTTTTAGAACATTGTTATTCACTAGGTAAACCATTTGCTTTGTTACTTCCTGTGACAAGTTTTCAGGGATTAAAGCGAGGACAGATGTTTATGGACAAAGGAATGTCCGCACTTGTGTATAACAATCGTATTGATTTCACTGGAAAAGGTGCACCTACATTTGGAAATGCTTGGTTTATATGGGGTTTTATGCCTCCTAATCAGATACATTGGGTAGATAATCCAGTATCAGGAAGAAAGAAAAAAAGCATTGACATTGGTATTGAAAACTGATAGTATAGTAATATTAAACCATAAGGAGAACAAAATATGCAAGATATATTAAAAGATATTGTAAAGCATACTCATTCATTAGGTATTATCCAAGCGGCAAAAGTAACTACAGATGAAAATGGCACATCTATAGATGCTATGGATGATGACAGAACTGTAGTATTGCGAGGCAAACTTCATAAACCAGTACCAGAGTTTCAAGGCAAATTCGGTCTAGGTAGACTTGGGGTATTAAATGGTTATCTGAACTACGAAGGTGAAGATAAAGAGGGTAAATCAGTTAAAGCATCAGTTGAAGTCGTTCACGAAGAACGTAATGGTGAGAAAGTTCCAACACAACTTTCATTTGAAATTCCTGGTGCAATGCAATCAACTTATCGTGTAATTGTTTCAGAGTTAGTTGATGCACAAATCAAAACGGCAAACTTTAAAGGTGCCAAGTGGGACGTTGAAGTTATGCCAACACAAAAAGCAATCAAAGACTTACAATACTTTTCAAGTATTCTAGGTGCTTTCGATCCGTTGTTTACTGTAAAGACAGTAGATGGTACACTAAAATTCTTTATTGGTGACAGGTCTACTGATAGAGTAGAACTTCCTTTTGCACATAACGTCAATGGTGAGTTAAAAACAGGTTGGAGTTTTCCTCTAGCAACTGTTTTAACAATCTTGAAACTTGGTGATACTAGCACGATGAGTGTTAAAATGTCAGACCAAGGTGCAATGATGATTCAAGTAGACAGTGGATTGGGTCTATACGAATACATTCTTCCAGCAAAATCAGGCAGTTAGTAAGTGATAGACTTAGGTAAAAATAATCTAAGTTCAGGCTATGCTATATTTTTGCCTGCTATTTCAAATTTTTATGTTCGTAAAATCTCACAACATTATGCGGACAAGACAGATATGTTCCCACCAGAACGTATTCCAAAGAAGTTTGAACACGGACTTGAAGGACTGAATATATTTGATAAGGATAGAGGCTATGTGTATTATTCACACGGGCTTTATTCAGCCGGTCACGCCAATCTTGATTTAGATGGTACTAAACAAGATGATGGTATGGTTGTTAATCGTAACAGAGAAAATACAGTATTAGTTGGTGATTCAGGAGGCTATCAGATTGGTAGTGGTGCTTGGAAACTTGACTGGAGTAATTTCGAAAATGGTGCTGATTGGCAAAAGACACGTTGTGGAATTATGACTTGGTTAGAGGAATATTGTGATTATAGTATGACACTTGATATTCCTTTATGGGCATATCTTCCACAGTATCGTGATAGAACAGGATTAAAAAGTCCTGATGATTGTTTAGAGAAAACAATATTTAATCATAAGTTTTTTATAGATAATCGTATCCCTGGCAAAACTAAATTTCTTAATACACTTCACGGTGCTAATTGGGAAACTAGTGAAAAGTGGTATCAACACGTTAAAGAATTTAACGATCCAAAAGTATATGGCGACAGAGCATTCGAAGGATATGCTATGGCAGGCGACCACGCCGGTGATGCAGAACTCTTGCTAAGACGATTAATACGTATGCGTGATGATGGTCTATTAGCAGGTGACGATGTTTGGATACACGTTTTAGGCATTAGTGTTCTCCCTTGGGGTTGTTATTTGACAGCCATACAAAGACAACTTAGAGAACGTGTAAATCCGAACATCACAATTTCCTTTGATGCGGCTTCTCCCTATATCACTGCATCTAAAGGATTAGCATATGACTATCCTGACTTGAGTGCTGGTGCTTGGTCTTATAAAACTAAAAAGTTGAATTGGAGACAAGATATTTCTAATCCGAATCAACCTTGGATGTACGATGGAGCAATTGGTTCACGACTTAATATGCGTGATATCAACTATATGCAACCAGGTATGTTGAATAGGAACAAGAAGGAAGCAAAATCAAGTTGGGATAGTTTATCGTACATATTGATTCAAGCACATAATACAGAATATCATATACGTGGTATGCAAGATGCATTAAGAAGATTTGACCACGAATATGAAATGTTACGTGATAAAATCGATATACACAACATAACTTTAGGTAAAACAAATGTTTTAAGTGATGTTGTTCCTGATACAGTATTATACTTTGCAAAGTTTGTAGAGGAACTATTTGTATCAGATAATCCAATGGATATGTTAACTGACTTTAAAGCATTCTTAAGAAAGTGTGAAGGTTCACGTGTCCAAAACATTTCCACTACTCCGGACTTTATGGAGTTTGAGGAAGCAAATGTAAGAACTGAAGAATTTACCGAGGCGGTAAAAGGTAAAAAGAAAGAATATTCTACACCTGATACTGTCTCGGATCTTTTTGGTTAATACAACTAACAGGAGGAAATATAATGTTAGAAAAACTATTTGGTTTGTCTAAGAAGAAAACAACGGTCAGAACGGAAGTAATGGCCGGTCTTGCGACATTCCTTACAATGGCATATATCACAGTGGTAAACCCTGCGATTTTGTCAACTGAAGGTACTGGAATGGATTTCGGTGCCGTGTTTACTGCAACAATTATTGCGGCAGTAATTGGTACTCTCATTATGGGACTATGGGCTAACTGGCCTGTAGGTCTAGCACCAGGAATGGGATTGAATGCCTTTTTTGCATTCGGTGTTATTTTTGGAATGGGGTACACATATCAACAAGCACTGGCGGCTGTGTTTATCGCAGGTATTGTGTTTCTTGGTTTAAGTTTAACTCCAGCACGAAGATACATCATTAATAGTATTCCAAAAGGAATGAAACTAGGTATCGGCGCAGGTATCGGTTTGTTTCTTGCTATTATTGGTTTGAAAAATGCAGGAGTTGTAGTAGATAACCCGGCAACATTAGTTGGTCTTGGTGATATTTCTAGTTGGCCTGTTCTATTAGCAGGACTTGGTTTTGCTATTATGGCTATCGCTGATAAAAGACAGATTCCAGGTGCAATTATTATTGGTATCTTAGCAGTATCTATTATTGCTTGGGTAACAGGAATTGCTGATTTAAATGGTGTAGTAGGTTCAGTACCGAATCCATCACACGCATTTACATTAGATTTTAGTATGATTGCAACTGCTGGATTTATCGGAGTTGCTTTTGCATTCTTATTTGTTGACTTTTTTGATACGGCAGGAACACTAACAAGTGTTGCTAACTTAACAGGTAAAGTCAATAAAAAAGGCGAAGTTGAAGGAATTGATAGAGCCTTGTTAGCAGATTCAACTGCAACGACAGTAGGTGCTTTAGTTGGTACAAGTAACACTACATCATATATTGAAAGTGGTGCTGGTATCAAAGAAGGTGGTAAGACAGGACTAACTGCGGTTACAGTAGCAGTACTGTTTGCTTTATGTTTAGTATTGGCACCATTAGCACAATCTATTCCTGCATATGCAACTGCTCCAGCATTAGTCTTTATTGCTACGTATTTCTTACGTAACTTAAAAGATATTGACTGGAATGATGTAAGTGAATATGCACCAGCAGTATTGGCGGCAATTATTATGCCTCTAACATTTAATATTGCATATGGTATAGCATTAGGCTTTATTGCACACGTTGTAATTAAGGCTTGTAGTGGTAGACATAGCGAACTCAATGCGGGTTCTCTTGCTATTGCGGCTGTATCGATACTATATTTTGTAGTATCATAACAAATTTAAAATACTATAGGGGAGTTTTCCCCTATAGTAACTCAACAAAAGGAGTATTATATGATGGCAACTGGTCTAAGAGGAAAGTCAAGAAGGCTACAAAAGTTAAAAGAAGTACATAGGCATCTTGACAAGCAGATTATAAAAGAGTATAATAGACATTCTGACGTTCAAAATATGAAAGTCGAAAAACTAAAACTAAAAGACGAAATAGTGAAACTTGAGAAAGAAGTAACAGATGGGAAGTTATTATAATTATATGTTAGAAGAATCTAAAAAAGCAGACTTAGAACTTAAGAAAGACAATATGATGCAAAATGCAAAACGTTGGATTTGGGTTACATTTAAGAAAGAAGGTATACACAAATATCCAGCGGCATTAGACGACCCTGCATTAGCCACTGGAGATGAATATGATGTTTCATTTTTGGGTTATCCCCATAGACACATATTTCATTTTAAGGTAGCCATCACTGTCACACACAATGATAGAGATATAGAATTTATACAATTCAAACGTTGGTTAGAAAAACTATACGCAGAAAAAACATTAGAATTAGATTACAAATCTTGTGAAATGATGTCAGATGATTTATTTCATAAAATCTGGGAGAAGTATCCAGGTCGTGAAGTAAAGATTGAAGTTTCAGAAGATGGAGAGAATGGAGCATTAATTGAGTATGTCACCTGATTATAAGAAATATCTCAAAGAAGATATTCAATCAATGATTAGAGTAGTTCCAGACCACCCTAAGCCTGGTATTATGTATCAGGATATGGCAAGTATATTTAATACGCAACAGGGTATTGGAAAGTGTATGCAGATGATTAAAGATTGGATGTATGACACAGAAGTTGCCTACAAGTATAATCGTATTGTAGGACTAGATGCAAGAGGATTT
>Ga0163109_10002585_pt1 | contig 14076 bp, 21 predicted proteins | sample CRUFie1St13metaG_FD_108704 | JGI IMG/M metagenome (GOLD analysis project Ga0163109, IMG submission 108704) | Marine microbial communities from the Costa Rica Dome - CRUD Field 142mm St13 metaG | ecosystem: Environmental > Aquatic > Marine > Oceanic > Photic zone | place: Costa Rica: the Eastern... | reverse complement strand
GATACTCCTGATATTGATGGTGAAGTTGAATCTCTTACTGCACTTGAAAAGAAATTAGATGAAACAGAAAAACAATGTAGTGAAGTTAGAAAAACTCTTTCTGAATATGGTGTTGTTAGTAATTTGTTGAAAGATTCTGGTATCAAGAGTCAAATCATCAAGAAATATGTTCCTGTCTTTAACAATCTAATTAATAAATACCTGCAAAACATGGACTTCTTCGTCAACTTTACCCTTGACGAGGAATTCAATGAAGTTATCAAGAGTCGATTTAGAGATCGCTTTGCATATTCTTCCTTCTCTGAAGGTGAAAAACAGAAAATTGATTTGGCACTGTTGTTCACTTGGCGAGAAGTTGCTAGAATGAAGAATAGTGTCTCTACTAACCTTCTGATTTTAGATGAGGTATTTGATAGTTCTCTTGACTCAGGTGCTACAGCAGAATTGCTTGCTATCTTACGCAGTTTAGGAACAGGAACTAACCTATTCGTTATCAGTCATAAGGGTGAAATCTTGGTAGATAAATTCTTACGGACAATTAAATTTGAAAAAATCAACGACTTCTCGAAGATGTCCGACGATTCGTAAGGCGTGGAGAATCTGGGCAAAAGCATTAGGTGGAAAGGAGGGAAAGAATGATAGAGAGGCAGATTCTGTTGCTGGCATTCGCACCTTTATACTCATTGCTTATATGGTCACTAATGTTGCCATTGTTGCTAACGCCATAAGACACTGGAATCCTGTGCCCAAAAGAGAACTATCATTAGGTATGCTTTTAACATTTGAGATCCATGAAGCAATGGAAAAATTGGGGTGGGACCTAAATGAATATAGTTTAGAGGTCGTACCCAATAAAAAAACTGATCGTGTTGAAATACGGAGAGTGCCCAAACCAGTGGACGGTTGGCAAACTGTCCGAAAGCTTGACTCATATGTGGATGATCTGTTAGAATTAGAACAACAGCAACAACAGGAGGACAATGATCAATCAGGAAGTCAAAGGGACACTCGCTAAATTGCTGGCAACCGAGAATCTGACCGTTGAGCACCGCAAAGTGAGCACTGCTTGCTTCGATGTTGAAAAGCGTCTGTTGATTCTGCCCATTTGGAAGACTGCATCTGAGACCGTATATGACCTTCTAGTGGGTCACGAAGTAGGTCATGCTCTCTATACCCCTGAAGGTGATTGGGGAGACGCTCCAAAGGCGTTTGTGAACGTTCTGGAGGATGCTCGCATCGAGCGTATGATGAAGGTAACTTATCCTGGTCTTCGTAAATCATTTTATGAAGGATACAAACAACTCTGGGATGATGATTTCTTTGGTGTAAAGCACGATGATCCTAAGACACTATCCTTGATTGATCGTATCAATCTTTACTTCAAGGGCAATCCTTCAATGCCATTCACTGCTGATGAAGCAGTATGGGTGAAGCGTACCGCTGAAACTAAAACATTTGAAGATGTTATCAGGTTGGCGGAAGAACTATATGATTACGCTTGCACTAAGCAAGAAGAAAGAGAAGCAATGTCTGCTCCTGAATCTTCTGATGGTGAAGGATTTGCAGATAAATCAGAAGAAGTAAATCCTGTAAGTTCCGATAAAGAAAAAGATAAAGAAGATGATGATTGGTTTACTGATAGTGATCCTACAAAACGTAAGGATGAGGGTGAACTAGATCCTGATCTTGAGACTCCTTCATACACATCTGATGCTCCTCAAATTGGTGGCACTACAGGTGGAGAAGAGTTTCCTATGGATGAGACTGAATCAATTACTGATGCTGCTCTTCAGGAATCACTTGAAACTCTGATTGATGACAATGCTAAGGAGTGGGTTTATCTTAGTCTTCCTAAGATTGATCTTAAAGAAGTCATCGTTGATCATGATGTAGTTCAGAAAGATCTTGATGATCATTTCAATATCCTTCCTGATCATTATGATGTAGATCAACGTGAATACCATTTCAAAAATGTTGAGTATGGTATCATGAAGTACAACCAATTCAAAAAGAGTGCTCAGAAAAGTGTCAACTATCTGGTCAAGCAATTTGAAATGAAGAAGTCTGCAGCAGAGTATCGCCGTGCTGCTACATCAAAGACTGGAGTTATCGATACTAACAAACTATTCAAATACAAACTTACTGAAGATATCTTCAAGAAAGTTACTATCATTCCTGAAGGAAAAAATCACGGTCTTGTCATGTATCTTGACTGGTCTGGATCTATGCAGTATCAAATGTTGGATACTTTGAAGCAAACTATGAACCTTGTTTGGTTCTGTAAGAAAGCAGGAATTCCTTTCCGTGTGTACGCATTCCAGAATGGTATCGGATATCATGAGTCGAAAGAAGAAGGTCATGCTGGTTTTGAAAGAGGAGAAAATCTTCTTTCAGTAACTACTGATTTCAGGATGGTTGAGTTCTTCTCATCACGTCAGAATACTCGTTCTCTAGAGAAGTCAATGCAGTTGGCATTCTTACAAGTATTTGCTATGGGTGGATATCGTCTTAATGGTTGTTCTAAATACTCTCTCGGGGGCACACCTCTAGCAGATGCTGTAATGTGCTCGCGTGATATTGTTAATCAACTTAAAAGAGTTGAAAGTGTGAGCAAAGTAACTATGATTTGCTTGACTGATGGTGAATCTAATCCTATCTCTTTCTTGTCTCCTACTCCAGCAGGTATGACATGGTGTACTGATGAATACAGAAGTCAGTATCTTTGCCATCACAAGAGCAAAGTGTTCTTCCTCAGAGATCCTAAGACTGGATACTCTCGTAAAATCAGTAGCGATCCTTATGATACTACCAAAGAGATTGTTAGTTACTTCAAAGAAATTACTGATTTCAATTGGGTTGGTATCAGAATCTGCAGTAAAGCAGAACTCGGTCGTATCGTTCGATGGTTCGCTCCTTCAGAAACTGAAACTGTTGAACAGCAGTGGAGAAAGCATCGCTTCGCATCTATCAAAACTGAAATGGGTTATCATGAATCCTTCTATATGCCAGACAAAGGTAATGGTGAAGGAACTATGGACCTAGAAGTAAAACAGAAAGGTGAAGTTGCAACTAGAGCAGAACTTGGACGTGCATTCAAAAAACACATGGGTTCTAAAATGACAAACAAAACTGTACTCAATGCATTCATTGAGCAAATAGCATGAGCGGAGATTATAATACACATAACGATCAACAACCAAACTTAACTTATTTCACAACTCAAATCATGAAGTGTAAAGTACAATTGTTCATCGCTGGCACAGTCTTCGATGAGGTCGTAGTTGCGAGAGACTACGAACACGCTAAAAAGATCGCTCTCGCCCGCAATCCAGAAGCAACAGTCATGGGTGTGACAGCAGTGTTCGATTGAACAACTGTCCTATAGGGTGGCACATTCACCCACCATCTGCTATAATAAACACATACGAACAAAACAATCCTTTTTAATCCGATGCCTTTTGAACCAAATCCCGTCACAACTGAAGATCTCGTTCAGTATCTCAATGAGAATGTTGGATCTGATGTGGGGTGCAAGAACATTCGTGAAGCGGCAAGTCAATTGAAAGTATCCTATGCTACTGCTTGCAAACGCCTCAAGTCTTATAAATCTGGTAAAGGCAAATGGGATCTGACCGCACAAGAAATCAAACGTGCTTATGATGCACCTTCTGCCTCACCTGCTCTCGAAGTAACTTACATCCCGTCCAAAGATGATACCTACGTCCCTTTTGGTAACTTCAGCAATGTTCGCAAAGTTATCCAGTCTAATCACTTCTACCCTGTCTTCATTACAGGTCTTTCTGGAAACGGTAAAACTCTATCCGTTGAGCAAGCGTGTGCAGCAACTAATCGAGAGTTGATCCGTGTCAACATCACAATCGAAACGGATGAAGACGATCTTATTGGTGGTTTTCGTCTTGTTAATGGTGACACTGTTTGGCATAACGGACCCGTGGTGGAGGCTCTTGAAAGGGGAGCTGTGCTGCTTCTAGATGAAATTGATCTTGCATCTAACAAGATTCTCTGTTTGCAGTCTGTCCTTGAAGGTAAGGGTGTCTTCCTGAAGAAGATCGGTAAGTATGTTCAACCTGCTGCAGGATTCAACGTTATCGCCACTGCCAATACGAAAGGTAAAGGTTCTGATGATGGTCGTTTCGTTGGTACTAATATTCTCAACGAAGCATTCCTTGAGCGTTTCCCTATCACCTTTGAGCAAGAGTATCCTACTCCTTCCATCGAAACTAAGATTCTATTGAATGCAGGTTGCGATCAAGAGTTTGCTGATAATCTTATCAAGTGGGCAGGTGTGATCCGTAAGACTTTCTTTGACGGTGGTGTTGATGAAGTTGTTACCACTCGTCGTCTTGTTCATATTGTTAAAGCGCAGAAGATCTTTGGTGATCGTTTGACTGCGATCAGGTCTTGTGTGAATCGTTTTGATGAAGATACTAAACAATCTTTCCTTGATCTCTATACTAAGGTTGACGCAGGAGAAGATTCAGAGTACAATGATGAGGATGTACCCTGCTGATCATGAAATACAATGAAGAAGAACTCCTAAAGGAGTTGAAAGATTACATTGCAGGCACATACAATCAGCATTATGCAACTGACAAGATTCAGACGCTAGATCTGATTGATGCCTGTGGTGATGCTGAAGCATTCTGTAGGAGTAACATCCTAAAGTATGCTTCTCGTTATGACAAGAAGGGCACTGCCCGTCGTGACATTATTAAAATCCTACATTATGGATTGTTGCTGCTTTATTTCAGCGACCAAAGTGCAAACCGTGAAGACTATCCCAACCGATGACCGTAATTTCCCGCCCAACTATTGAAGTCCTTAAGAACTTTTGTTCGATCAACAAATCGATCGTTATCAAACCTGGCAATACAATTGCTACTCTTAGCATCAACAAAAACATTCTTGCTATCGCTAAAGTCGAAGAGCAGTTTGATTCGCAGATTTCTATTTACGATCTGGGTGTATTCCTTGGCGGTCTGTCTCTCTTTGATTCGCCAAAGATCGATACTACCGAGTCCAATTTCGTCACTGTAAGTGATACTGCAGGAAAGTCGAAGACCCGTTTCTTCTATGCTGACCCTGATATTATCACTCAACCACCTGAGAAAGAAATCAATCTTCCTAGTTGTGACGTAGATTTTATTCTCCCTGCAAACGCCCTACAACAATTGCAGAGAGCAGCAAGTATCTATCAACTGCCTGATCTGTGTCTCCATGCAGATGGTGATCAGATGTTCTTGTCTGTAACTGATCGTAAGAATGAAACTTCTAACAGTTATTCAGTGCAGGTAGATGGTATGCCTATGGAGAACAGTGATAAGTTCTGTTATTGTTTCAAGGTTGAGAACCTGAAACTTCTGCCTGGTGCTTATCATGTGTATATCAGCAATCAGAACGTTGCACGTTTTGAAGGTGAAGATATTAAATACTTTATTGCCCTAGAGCCGTGACCCATTATGCGACACATCTTATTCACGTTGAAAGGTTGTCCCTTTCATCTTTGTGATGATGAAGCGCACATTAGAAACATGCTAGTGAATGCTGCTGTCATGTCACAAAGCAATCTACTAGATGTGTCGTCTCATAAGTTTGAACCTTATGGAGTAACCGCTGTAGCACTTCTTGCTGAATCCCATATCAGCATCCACACATGGCCAGAGAAGTGTATGGCAGTATGTGATGTTTTCACTTGTGGTAATCAAACACAACCACAAAGAGCAGCACAATACATGTATGAACGTATGGAGGCATCCGACTGGGAAGGAACCGAAATACAAAGGAGTTTTATTAAAGAAGATGAATGATTTTTTATGGGTAGAGAAGTATCGTCCTCAAACTATTGAGGAATGTATTCTTCCTGCTGATGTGAAGAACACCTTTAAGAGTTTCGTTGAGCAAGGTGAGATCCCAAATCTCCTCTTGTCTGGAACTGCTGGTGTTGGTAAAACAACGATTGCTAAGGCACTCTGTAATGAATTGGGAGCAGACTACTATGTCATTAATGGATCTGATGAAGGTCGATTCTTGGACACTGTACGCAATCAGGCAAAGAACTTTGCTTCTACTGTGTCTCTCACTGCTACTGCTCGTCACAAAGTTCTTATCATTGATGAAGCAGACAACACGACGCCTGATGTACAACTTCTACTCAGGGCATCGATTGAAGAGTTCCAGAAAAATTGTCGTTTTATCTTTACCTGTAACTTCAAGAACAAGATAATTGAACCTCTACATAGTAGGACGACTGTCATCGAATTCAATGTTCGTGGAAAAGTTAAGCAGGAGTTGGCAGGTTCTTTCTTCAATCGTTGTAGAGATATCCTCCAACGCGAGGAGGTCACCTTTGCCCCTAGAGTTGTGGCAGAGGTCGTACAAAAATACTTCCCTGACTTCCGAAGAACTCTTAACGAACTACAGCGGTATTCCAGTACGGGGTCTATCGACACTGGCATTCTGGCGGCGCTAGGTGATGCAAACATTGACTCTCTAGTTGATAGTCTAAAGCACAAAAAGTTCAATGATGTGAAGAAATGGGTAACACAGAATCTTGATTCTGATCCTGCTTCCATCATGCGTAAACTTTATGATAATCTATCTTCAGTAATGACAGGTCCCTCTGTTGCTGCTGCAGTTTTGATTATTGCAGAGTACCAATACAAATCTGCTTTTGTAGTTGATCAAGAAATTAATCTGCTTGCTTGTCTGACGCAATTGATGTTAGAATGTGAATTCAAATGATTAAGCAAATCAAGTCTCAATGGTATTATGTCTTTTGGGGTCTAGCGACTATTGCTGTAGTTGCTGGACAAGTTTATGTGGGCAATGGTTATCGCCAAATGTCCGAATCTGTCAAATCTGTTATGGAGAAAATTAAATGAGTGTACAGTACATCCGTCTTATCAGTGGTGAAAACGTCGTTGCTGATGTTCTAGAAGATACCGCAGAAGGTCTTACCGTCTGTGATGCTATCACCGCCGTTCCTGCAAATGCTGAGGGCACCCAACTTGGGTTTGTTCCGTTTGCACCTTTGCAAGATCCCGAAGAAAAAGAACTTACAATTCCTAAGAATTTTGTGATGTTCGTTGTGTCCCTTGCGCCAAACTTGGAAGAGCAGTATAATAAAATGTTCAACCGCAAGAGCGTTATCACAACGCCCACCAAAAAACTTATCGTATGACCGCACTAATAATTATTGCTGTGCTCATCGCTGCGGCAGGAGCACTTATTCGTTATTATGATCCTCACAACTAATGGCATCTCTGAAAACTCCCCTTCGTTATCCTGGTGGTAAGTCTCGTGCTGTCAAAAAGATGGCACAATTCTTTCCACTTTTTTCTGACTATAAAGAGTTTCGCGAACCTTTCCTTGGGGGAGGATCTGTAGCACTGTATATCACACAGATGCATCCGCATCTTGATATCTGGGTTAACGATCTTTATGAACCGCTCTATACTTTCTGGAAGCAACTCCAGTCGAATGGCAATGAACTTAAGAATGAACTTCTTCAACTCAAGCAAAGGCACCCTGATCAAACTTCGGCAAAGTATCTCTTCTTGGAGGCAAAAGAATATCTCTCTAAACCAGAGCGATCTACTACTCCTAAGGATCGTGCTGTCAGTTTCTATATTGTTAACAAGTGCTCTTTTTCTGGTCTCACTGAGTCCTCCTCGTTCAGCAAGCAGGCGTCAGACTCAAACTTTAGTCTGCGAGGAATCGAGAAACTCCCCTTCTATTCACAACTCATTCAGAAGTGGAAAATCACTGATCTGTCATACGAAGAATTGATGACAAATGATCGTGATGTTTTTGTGTATCTAGATCCGCCCTATGAGATTAAGTCTAATCTCTATGGAAAACGTGGAAACATGCACAAAGGATTTGATCATGATAAATTTTACTTTGATTGTGATAAATATGGTTGCGACCAAATGGTCTCATACAATTCATCTAATCTAATCAAATCCAGATTTATCGACTGGAAACCGTATGAGTATGATCACACATACACCATGCGATCAGTCGGAGAATACATGAAAGAACAACAACAAAGAAAAGAATTACTATTACTAAACTATACGGTATAATACTATGTCTAGATCTCCTAACGCCCAACGCATCGTTCCCTGTATGCCACCTCTCTTGGAGGAAGAAACTATCCCCCTGTCAAGAGAAGATGGATTTACAAAGTTTGGTGGAACTGCATGTGAACTATTAGTTAAAGCATATTTTCTCACTCAAAATATTAATGTATCAGAACCTTATGTAGATGACGGAGTTGATCTTCTGATTGAAAAACCTGAAGAGGGTTGGGTAAGAGGTCAAGTTAAGAAAGTCGTATATCAATATGAAATGGACAGAGGAATGTTCAAACGATCTGGTGGAACAAACAAAGTGTTTCGCTCTCGTTTCAACTTCAACTTCCAGAGCGGTGGAAGAACCGCACCACATTTAAAGAACGGTAGAAAGCAGAGAGGACCAAATGATTATGATTACTTCTATCATGTTCTTCTGACACCCTATCGTCAACTCATTTGGGAGACACCAGTAAGTCAGGTTTCATTAAGAGAAGACGGTACATTTGTTGCAACTAAGAATCCCTGCCTAGATAGAGATAACTGGAAAAGAAAACCATCTGAGATTGATTGGGCAAAGAATTTGATTTATCGTAGTTTCAATCAGAAAATCTTCAAGACATATCCAGACTTCTTTCTGAAACCAGAACAACAAACACTAGAAAAATTCTTTTAAATTATGAGGGAAAAACTCGTAAAGGACAAGTACCTTTACATCCCGAACTTTATATCCTACAATAGAGCAGGTTTACTTGCTGAGGAACTCATCACTGATGCAAACAGATATGAATGGGATTCCGATTGGGATGTAGCACCCAACTGTGCATCACAATACAATCCTATAGGTGCAGCAGAGTTACTCTGTGAATCGATAGGAAGGGTTAGTGAACTGATTGGAGAATCTGTATTCCCTACCTATTCATTTGGTAGGGTCTATAGAAGAGGTGATACATTACCAGAGCATACAGATAGAGCAGCATGTGAGATATCAATGACTGTTCATTTGTATGGAGACGAAGAATGGTACTTTGGATGTTACGACAAAAAGTATTCTTTGAATCCAGGTGATGCTGTATTATACCTAGGGACATTAGTTCCACATTACAGAGTTGGAGCATACGAAGGTGATGAGTATGCCCAATTCTTTTTACATTATGTACGAACTCGTGGATGTCATAACAATTGCATTTTTGACTCTGCAGATTCAGGATTAAACAATCAACAATTGATCAAGGAACTAAACACATGGCATACGATGAACGCTATCCTCTAAAGGATTATTTGAACTCCATCAACTTCAACAAAAACTATTTGATGGAAGAAGATCCCCTTTGGGAAAAGAACTATCCAGAATACATAGTCAATAGGTGCATGTCACAACACCTAGATACTATTATGTTCGCCAATGAAATGAACCAATGTTCTCACATTGACAAGAAATTACAATATGATTTCTTTATAAATACGGTGAGACCCCGCAAGAGATTTTCTCCTTGGGGTAAAAAACAAAAGGTTGATAATCTTGAACTTGTCAAGCAATACTATGGTTATTCCAATGAAAAGGCAATACAAGCACTTAGGATTCTCACTCCTACACAAATCGATTTCATTAGAACTAAACTGAATAAAGGGGGTAAGAAACGATGAATGAAGTGAAAGAAGTCCAGTGGACCAAAGAGGATATGATTGAAGTGAATTTGAAGGAACCTGATGACTTCCTGAAAGTTCGTGAAACTCTTACTCGTATTGGTGTTGCTTCTCGTAAGGAGAAAAAACTATATCAGTCCTGTCACATTCTGCATAAGAAAGGACAATATTACATTGTGCATTTCAAAGAACTGTTCGCTCTAGATGGTAAGAAAGCGAATCTTTCTGAGAATGATGTGCAACGTAGAAACAGAATTATTAAGTTACTTTCTGATTGGGGTCTTATTGAAATTGTTAAAGAAAATTTAATAAAGGACGCTGCTCCTCTCAGTCAGATTAAAGTCATTGCATTTAAAGAAAAGGGAGAATGGTCCCTTGAGTCCAAGTATAATATCGGCAAAAAAAGACAGGTTCCAGAATCCTAAATAGAGCTGCCATACATTGTTGACTTATGTCGGAAGAAGCGAAGAAGAAGGAGGAACCTAAAAAGAAAGGCATCCTCGATAAACTCAAAGAAGCATCTGAGGACAAAGAAGAACAGTTGGCAATTCTGTCTACATTTGTGAGACTTGGTATTTTGATATGGTCTGGTGGTATTCTCACGTTAGCGTATGTTGAATTGCCAAAAGCACTCCAAATTCCAAAACAAGATCTCGATCCAACTTTCATAGCTTCGGTTTTTACTGGGGTTTTAGCTACGTTCGGGGTCCAGACCGCTAAGAAAGGTGCTGTTGCTAATGGCGGCAGTTCTGGTGGAGGAATTACAAAGGAAGACATGGAGAAACTGATCGCTGCAGCAAAAGAAACTGCACCTGCACAAGTCATTAGAGTTGAGCAAGGACCGATCAAGATCGTCACAGATGAAACCTACAAAATGTAATCATGCAAAAAATTATTAACACTTTAGCAGTGCTCTCATTCGTCGGTGTCGCAGGCATCGTTGGTGGTGGAGTATATGTTTATGTACAAAAAGATGCACTCATCAAGAATCTAACTGATACTCTTGCTGGTGGTGCTATCGGTGCTATCTCCGATGCGGTTCCTGACATCTTGGATGCAGGACTGCCTGACGTAAGTGGACCTGCTGTACCTCTAGGAGGGGATTATCTTCCCACAATGCCATGAAACCTACTAACATCCTAGTTGCTATTTTGGGTGGTGCCTTTGGCATCGCTCATCTTGGTATGATTGGAATGATCTGGAATTCTAAAAAATTACCAGTTATCAATCCTCCTGTGGGTGATTACTCTGCTTATGAAGCAAGCGTGAGTCAAGACGGTTATAGCATTAAGTATCGTTCCAATGATCCTAAGGTCATGGGTGTCAACAAATATGTTGATAAGACTAATGGATTCTTCGGTATCGGTGGTAAATCTAATGTCACCTATGAAGAACAGTACACTATGGATGGTGCTCGCCATTTGGGAGCGAACTCCGAGGGAAAGTTAACCGCTGCCAACGTCGCATGTATCGAAGCGGTGGGCGGTGGCAAACAGACTGGTCGTGTCGTCGGCGCTAGTATGGGTGCCGCTGCTGCTGGTTATGTCACAGGTATACCTTTTGTTGGACCTGTTCTAGGCGGTCTGGTTGCCCTCTTCGGCGCTGATAAGGGTGCTGATGTGGGTGGTGAAATTGCTACTGAATTAAGTGAGGACTGTGAGGATGGAGATACCAAAGATAGTAATACCCCATAACAGGGTAGGCATAAGAGAGATACCAAGAGTATACACACCTGAGTGGTTAAAAGAAGCACCTACGGTTATTCCGCCTGTGCCTCCAGTAACCTCTCAGATTGGTGTGCCAATCATTAATATACCTGGTTGTGTTACTGCACATGATAGTAATAAAGAATCACTGAAGATTGATGACCCAAGAGGTGTTAAGGTCTTCTGTGATTCTGGTGTGCCGTCATTCGATCCTATTGATTACGACAAAGATAAAATTGAGTTTGAAACAGAAAAGGTAGAACCTCCTAAGATTCCACCTCCTGAACCTATTGTTCCTGATACACCTAAAATACCACCAGCACCACAATGCCCTACAGAAGTGCAGAAGATAGAAGCACCTGTAGGTACGTTGACTGATGCTGGTAAGAAAAAAATTGTAGAGTATAAATTTATTGAAAACCAGTGTGTCGCAATCAAAGATGATTTAGAGATTGTTGATCAGGTTATCAAAGCAGTTCCATCAACAGGACAAGTTACAACTACAGTAGGTATCACTGTTATCGCAACTGCTGCAGCAACTGCAACTCCTTTCTTATTGAAGATTGTCAAACCTATTGTTAAACAGATAATTAAAAAGATCAAGAAGGCATTAGGAAAAGAACCTCCTAAGTTATCTGCTAATGAGATTCGTGCTAATAAGTATAGAGAAAAGAAAGGGTTGCCTGAACTCAAGCAACCCAAAAAGAAAAAGTAATTAAGGTATAGAAACTTCTTTCAAATCATTTGCATCAGTAGAAATTTTCTGATTAGGAATAGTATGTCTATGCTGAGGTACACCTGTCACATTTTGAACTTGTACATCTTGGCATAGTCTATAGTAAGGACTCCATTTTGCGAAGGAGATTCCTTTTTGTGCTAACTCACCACATTTGGTTAATCTTGTAAGCTCAAATTCTAATCTACGATTAGCAAGAATTTGACCACGCAATTCATTATGATTTTGTGCTGCTTCTTTACAGAGTTCTTGTTGTTTACGATCTAATGGCCACGAGATTGTTGCCGAGAATCCTGCATTCCAGTTGTAGTTATCTTTTTGTCCCGTTCTGATATCTCGATAGTAGAGGATGTCACCTGGATTGTCAGGTATCCCGTCTGGTATAGGGTTATTATCATCATCAAAATCCCCAGTAAGGTCGAGCATGTTATATACAGGGTCAGCATAGTGACTCTCATAGGGAAACTGCCAAGAAGTGCTTCGTGTAACATATGGAGTGAAGTTAAGTGTGGGTCCTTGGCAACTAATGCCATCTCCATATTGGTTAGTTATGTACGGACCTTGTAAAACCTGAATTGCCTGGTTGGTGACTGAGCCCGAACTATTCGCGACGGGAGCTGCAGTAGCAGATACTCCGCCAACTGTCTCAGCATTGACAGGCGTTGCACATAGAAGTGCTATTACTGGGTAAAGATACTTGTGGTATCTGTTACGCTTTGAATTTTTGTTGTTCTTTCGATGATCGTATGATTCGAGAGACCTGGTGCCATGTACGACTCGACGAAAGAAAATTGACCGCCAGGTGTGCTTTGCTTCCACGCTGGTCGTGTTCCCATGTTCAATCCTGTCCATGTCGAAGAGATTCCATTACTATTAGTTGATGATGAAGGTGCCTGTACATTGATTGATTCAGTGCCAGACGGTGTTATATTGGTGCCGCTTTGAGGTTCAACTCCATGTCCACTTACACTATATGTATAGCCCGTGTTATAGTCCATGGAATTTATGACCTCAACCACTTCTGAAGTCGTCTCTGTGTGAGTCGTCATCTGGCCTTGCTGGAAGTTTGGGACCACGGGGACCGCCAATACATCGGCAGCAGTAACTAAGACTGCCGCCGCACTTGTCGCAATATATGTGATTGTCTTTCCAGAAAGGATGCTCACGAGGATTCTCCTTACTTGATAATGATATCACTAGAGAATTGGCCAATTGCACTTGTACCTGCCCCTCCAGCGGTTAATGACATCTTTCCTAAAGAGTCAATTGTTCCAGCTAGGTTCCCAGCGGTTCCAGCTGCATTACTTGTCATGTTGCCGAAGTTCTGAATTTCTCCAGTAGTCGCTGCACTAGTAGGAATGACATCAGCTTGGGTGAAACTAGCACTAAAGCTAAACGCCTCTCCTGCAGTTTTTTGGGTTGCTACAATAGCACCAGGAGAATATATACCAGAGGTGACAGCACCTGTGGAGATAGTTCCTGCAGTTGTACCGTCCGTAGTATTCACGTTGTTACCAGAAATCGCATAGGAATTTCCGAGTCTTGTAGCTTGCGTTGCTGCGGAATTCACTTGCAGTTGAACGCTGGACGAGAGTCGATGGGTAAGGTCTGCTTTTGCTGCAGGCACTGCCATCATGATCATGATGAATGGTAAAAATTTCTTCATTTTTCCATCGAGAGGGATCCTACTATATGTATATGCGGAAAACGTTACAATTACGTTCGGCATGTACACCTCGTGTTACAGGATAAGACTGTTAAATAATAATGATTGCCTTCGGGGATCACACATACAAACTCGCTTATAAAAGGAGCATAACAAATGACTGGACTTAGAAAGTTCACCAGTAAAGATCTTGGTGCCATCGTAGATGCTACACAACGCTACAGT
>Ga0163109_10002582_pt1 | contig 14087 bp, 14 predicted proteins | sample CRUFie1St13metaG_FD_108704 | JGI IMG/M metagenome (GOLD analysis project Ga0163109, IMG submission 108704) | Marine microbial communities from the Costa Rica Dome - CRUD Field 142mm St13 metaG | ecosystem: Environmental > Aquatic > Marine > Oceanic > Photic zone | place: Costa Rica: the Eastern... | reverse complement strand
GCAGTTATATTGTTTTCCTACGTTTTTTACGAGGCCCTAGGACCCTCGACTCGCTACTGAGAGACTCACTTCAAAGTCGAAGCCAGTTCACCCCCATACAGTTTTATTAGCTCTAAAATTATAGTTGAGAATTGAAATATTTTAAATATGAAAATTAATAACAACAGCTTTGAATTAAATGAAAAATTATCATTAATTATTGATTCCTCTGATAATGATGGGTTGATATTTATTCCAAATAACATTGAATTAAATGTCGAAATTGAGAATTATTTTGGAAAAATATCTATCAATAAAATTGGAATCTCTCCAATTGAAAGTGAATTTCAAATAAGCAAAACAAGCATTGAATCATATATTCCAAGCCTTGATATTAAGCTGCTAGATCGGTATATATATAAAATTTTGTCAGATAAAGCAGGTCTTGCATACTCTCCTTATACTTACTTTCCAAATTACGACTTTGCTATTTTTGAAAAAGGAAGAAGACCATCAAACTTAGACTGGGCAATGTTTGCATCTTTATATGTATTTAGTTGTAATGTGCTCCCACAATCAATCAAAGTTGAGTTGTCTCTGGCTAAATATCTAAGAATATCTGAGGAAAACTTTAAAAGATTTATGAAGAAGATTCCAGAAGATTTATTTAGAAAATCTGGACACATTGACTCTAGGGGTGGGGATATCTCGCTTAATGCAGAAAATTTAATTAAAGAATTTCTTGGTAGTGATAAAGAGTCTTTTGAGTCGAATCCTTATTTAAAGTTTTATTCTGAAACTGATTTTTCTTGAGCTCTGCTAATCATTGGTATAACTTTGCTAACTGTAATTTCCCATATTTCTCGTGATGTAAATCCTGCTTCATCCCATGTAACCTCTTTTGTTCTGCCATAAGGCTTACCTGAATATCTGTTTGACAAATAATCTATATGTTCATTGGCAGTTGGGTCTTGAACTATTTTCTCAACAATACCTCTTATTTCCCAACATGTATACATGTCAGATGGATGAAATATAACAAGTGAAATATTCGGTTCATGTCTAATATTTTCTGTTTTTTTTCTTCCCTGTTCGGTATTGATAAGTATTTTATTTTCTTTGTAATCAATCCACATTAGATGATTCTGTATTTCTTTTTCATTCATTTTGGTTGCTAATGCGCAAAAAGCATTGTTATCGATTGCTTTTTTTAGTTCATTTGGAAGTTGCATACATCTTTATTTTAAGTAAAAATTATCAATATGGCATTTATTAAGTTATTCAAATTTCAGGACTCCACTGGACTTCTCAAAAAAGAGTACGAAAAAGGTATGAGAAGAGCTGGAAGAATTTGGAACGTACTTACTGTTCAATCACAAACTCCAGAAATACTTAGAGACTCCATGCGTCTATATAACTCAACAATGTTTGGAAATTCAAAAGTTCCACGCTTTGATCGGGAATTACTTGCAGTTGTTACTTCAATATCTAATGAGTGTGAATATTGAATTAGTGCACATTTATATGATCTCCGGTCGGAGACAAAAGATCAAAAATTAGTAGATGAAATAGCTGTTAACTGGAAGGAAAGTGGTTTAACGGAACAACAAAAAGCTATCTGTTACTTTGCAGAAAAATTAACACTTAATCCTGGGAAAATTGATAAAGAAGACATACATAAAATTAAAGAATTTGGCTATGTTGACAAGGAGGTTTCAGAGATAGTACAAATCATTTCCTATTTTAATTACATAAATAGAGTTGCAGATGGTCTTGGATTAGAACCTGAAGATTTTATAGATGAAAAAGGGTACAAAAAATAATTTCCTTTATTACAAGGTAATATCCCTTTAACATAAGTTGTATGAATCAAACCATTAAATCCTCAATTTTATTAATAAGTTTGCTTGGTATAAGTTTTTTTGCATTTAATTTTTTAAGTGATTCACTTGATCAGCAAAGCGAAATATTACAAGTAGAAACCACTGTAACTTCAACAACTATTCAAAAACAAGTAGAAATTGATCGATTTAATACATTAGATATAACCTTGATTGAATTTATTGACAATGAACTGCTATCAATAAGTGATGAATGTGTAAAGTTCGGTTCATGGTTTAGCCTTACTGAAAATTGTCTTAACGAATGGCTGTCAGTACTTAATAATATTGATGAAAAAAGCTCAACTTATAAATCACATTATGAGTATGCACAAAGTTATTTTATTTCAAATTATCAAAACTTATATGAAGAAGATGTCGAAGCGATACTGGATTCTTTAACCATTGAATCAGAACTTGCGGTTTGGAATGAAAAATTAATAGAAGTAACAAGCGTACTGAATATAAAAAATAACCAAGAGGAAAATACAACAGCAATATTTTTAAATGATTCAGTAATAAATAAATCTAAAAACCTTGGTACATCTGATCTAAAAAGTGGCTGTATAGATACAACACAAATAAAAGAAAATCCTGAAGAGGAATGGGTAATACCTGAAAATGTAAATCTTAGAGATGAGGAAAAATTTAATTACGCAGTTAAAATAGAACCTTCACTTGGTATTGATCCCTTATGTATTAAAAATCTTTTGTTTCTCATATTAAATAATGACCTTGGCTGGAAAAATATTGCTGAAAAATCTTTCCAACTTACTAGTGTCGAAGATAGTGACTACGTGTATATTTTTGCATCCCCAGAAAAAACTGATGAGTTATGTGCACCAATTGAAACCAATAGTATTTATTCATGCAGAAATGAACAAAATATTGTACTTAACTTTTTTAGATGGGAAAACGGCGCTGTGGATTTCAAAAATGATATGGAAACATATAGAATCTACCTAATTAATCATGAAACCGGACACATTCTTGGATGGGGACATGTAGGTTGTCCTAAGGAAGGAGCTATAGCACCTGTTATGATGCAACAAAGTAAAGGAACTGAAGGATGTATTCCATATGGGTGGCCTGCTTACGAGACAATAAAAAGTAAGTTTGATCGGTAAGAAAAAGTTATTGGTGCCAGCCTAAACAACTAATTCGTATTTTCATTATTATATTTTTTTAAAACTAATACAACAGATTTTTTAAAAATTTAAAGGACTACTGAATCATCTCCAGCTAATATTTTTTTTATATTTTCTACAGTATCTAAACCAGCTTTTAGTTGCGCCTCATTTGTAGATGCTCCTATATGTGGAGTAGTGATTAAATTAATATCTGCAAAATTATCTATATTTTTGGGTGGTTCTTGTGAATAAACATCAAGACCTGCACCGAATAATTTTTTTAATCTAATGAGTTCAATTAAATAGTCTTCATCTACAACTCCACCTCTAGAGGTATTTATTAATATCGCACTCTCCTTAAGTAGGTCAAGTTTTTCTTTTGAGATGAGATTCTCCGTTTCTTTAGTTTTAATTACATGTATTGAAATTACATCCGAAGTACTTAATAATTCATCTAACTCTAAACTTTTTTCAGGACCATCCCAATCTATAACATAAGGATCATAAAACGCAATTGACATACCAAAACTTTGCATTATCTCCGATACTAAACGTCCTGCTTTTCCGTAACCTACAATTCCAAGCTGTTTACCATGTAATTCCATTCCAACAAACTTTTTTCGGTCCCATTTACCATCTTTTAAATGACTATCAGAAAGATTGATTTTTCTTGCTGCATTTATAATTAGCGCAACCGTAAGTTCAACTACAGAAGTTAAATTAGCTGATGGAGAATTTGTCACCTTGATATTCTTAGACTTTGCATACTCTACATCAATATTGTCAATTCCTACCCCGCACCTTGCAATTATTTTTAGATTTTCTCCTTTTTCAATTATTTCTTTTGTTAATTGGGTAGAGCTTCTAATAACCACAATTTCTGCATCATTAATTTCTAAAGCTAAGTCATGATCTTTTGATTTAGATGAAGAAATATCAATACATTCACCGAGTGATTGTAATTCTTTTAAAACTTTACTATTTAATGTATCGCAGATAAGTAATTTCATTATACGATTTCTAATTTTTTTAAAGCCATTTGATGAATTTCCTTTGACGCAGAAGCCAAGACATATACATTGCTTTGATTAAAATCTAGCTTTTTACCCTCCCAATCTGTCATGATACCACCAGCTCCTTCTACTATTTTGATTAGTGGTAAATAATCATGAGGAGCGGTTAATCTCTCAGCAACAATATCTATATATCCACTAGCAAGCAAACCATAGTTATAACAATCACTTCCTGTTGTTGTAACCTTCACAGATTGCTCAAGTGATTGGTAAGCTCTCCACTTTTTCATTCCAAATTCATGACTGGAAGTTGTTGCCATTACAGCATCTTTTAGATTGTTGACAGCTTTACACTTCGTAATTTTCTGATTCACCTTTGTTTTATTTGAACTAAACGAAGTCCACCTTTCCCCTAAAGCTGGACAATCTATCACACCTCCAACCAATTCATCATTAATTACTAAGGCTACAAGAGTTCCAAAGTCATGCTTTCCTGCGACAAAGCTTCGCGTGCCATCAATTGGATCAATATACCATATGACATTTTCAGAACCTTCAAAATCATCTAATTCTTCACCAATGATTTTATGACTTGGATACTTTTCAAATATTTTACCTCTAATAAATCGCTCTATGTCCTCATCGGCTTTTGTTACAGGACTAAAATCTCCTTTTAAAGTTAGGTCTCTAATTTTTCGAAAATTATTTAATGCAATTTCACCTGATAAATCTAGTATTTCATTTATAAACTTTTCAAATTCAATATTTTTATCAATCACTTCAAACTACTTATTTAAATTAAATGCTATTTTATATCAAATAAAATATCTTATGACCTATTAACAAAGATTTAACAAAGGTTGCTAAATATAATTTAATTCTTCTAGCTTATTTTCAAGATCAATATCTGAAGGTTCAACCAAAAACGATCCGTCATCAAAGACAATAGTTGGTATCCTTCTTTGATTAACTTGTAAAGATTTGATGTATTCGTTTGCTTCTTGATCTACATCAACATTGATTTCATTAAAATCAACATTTAATTTTTTCAAAAGAGCTTTTGACCTTACACAGTCTCCACACCAGTCAGTAGTATAAAAGTCTATTTTCATTTTATGAATTTCCCTGAAGTGGGTCCAGCAATAAGGTCAGTATATCACTTAATCCTGCCAAGCTTTGAAAAGCTGTCTCAAGTGAGATCACTGTATCGACAGCAACCTCTAACTTGGGAAGCAAAGATTGGATATCTGCAATAACCGCTAAAGCATTATCAACTTCTGAAGACAAGGTTTGTAACTCTGAATATAGAAAATATCCTGCACCCAAAAAGAGGGTTAGTAGAACTATTTGGAAAAAAAGAATTAATTTAAGCAAATTAAATTAGTGCTGTAACTTTTTCTTTTATTACTTCTTTTGGTTGTACTCCTACGAATCTCTCTTTAACTTCTCCGCCTTTAAGCATTACAACTGTGGGTACGCCCATAACACCATTTGCTCCAGCAATTTCAGGATGTTGGTCAACATCAAGCTTAACAAACTCTACTCCATCAACTTCACTTGACAGTTCTTCTAAAATTGGACTTAAAACTTTACAAGGACCACACCATGTAGCATGAAAATCAATTACAACTGGCTCTTCAGAACTTAATAATTCGTTGTATTCTTGCGCATTTATATCTTTCATTTATCTCCTTAATTGCTTACTTATTTTATAACCTTTGGATTTATACAAGTAACTTTCTGCGACAAATAAATTAATATTTTTCTTTATAATTGTCACATGAACAATGTAATTGTTTCTCCACACTATTTATCAACAGAACTTGGTTCAACAATTTTTAATAAGGGTGGTAATGCTGTAGATGCTGCAATATTGACAAATCTCGTCCAAGGTATAGTTGCACCAGAAACTTGTGGTATTGGAGGAGATTTATTTGCACTTATTTGGACCCCAGATAAAAATAAACCAGATTTTCTTGATGCATCTGGTTATTCAGGCAGCAGTGCAGGCCAAGATTTACTTTCAAATTTCAAAAACATTCCTTTAAATCACCCTTTGTCAGTAACTGTTCCAGGCGCTATTTCGGGATGGAGGGAGTTAAGTAATAAGTATGGAAATATTCCTATTGAAGATATTCTAGAAATTGGAATAAATCTCTGCCATGAAGGATTTAAAGTAAGCAAGGAATTATTTCATTCATTAAAAATTCATAGCGAAGAATTAAGCGGACAAAAGTCAGGGTATTCATTTTATAGAGACAATCAACCTTACGGCATTGATACATTAATCAGACGCCCTCAACTAGGAAAGACTCTTGAGTTATTAAAAGATCATGGGCTTGAATATTTCTATAATGGTGAAATTGCCAAAGAGATTTCTAATTCTGTGAACGGCTATCTAACTGAAGAAGACTTATCGAATTATAAAGCTACCTGGAGGGAACCATTACATCAAAAAATTTATGGATACGATGGTTGGACTAGCCCTCCAAGTACACAGGGATACTTAACATTAAGCACTTTAAAAGGTTTTGAAATGATTAATGACAAAGATGACTATCTTCATACATTAATTGAGTCTTACAGAATTTTTGCATCAGATAGAGATAATATTACTTTTGACTATCAGGGAAATGATCAAAACTTTTTAGGCACTAATGATGAATATATAAGTGATAAGATAAATCTTTTTAATAAGCAAGCTTCTGGAAAATATAATTTTCCAAAACCTCATGGAGGAGGAACTGCTTATATGAATGCGGTTGATAAAAATGGACTAGGTATTTCATTAATTCAATCAAATTTTTATGGTATTGGCAGCAGAATTGGTGTAGGAAATTACGGGTTTTTTCTTCATAACAGAGGGTGTGGATTCAATCTAATCAAGGGTCATCCAAATAGCTTAGGTCCTAACAAAAAGCCTTTACATACTCTATCTCCAACAATATGGTCAAAAGATGGTTCATTAGATTTTATTACAGGAACTAGAGGTGGACGCTATCAACCTCAGTTACTTGCTCAAACAATACTTCCTTATATTCTTGGAGAAACTAGTTTTGAAGAGATTATCCAAAAACCTAGATGGACGATAGAGTATTTTGGTTCTGACACTTCTTCTAACATTAAGTTTGAATTTATAAAGGAACCTGACATATCCTCTTTAGAAGATAAAGGGCATAAAATTTCAATTGAAAACAAACTTATAGGTGGATATGGTCCAATTTCCACAATTTATAAGAATTCTGATGGAAATTTTATTGGTGTACCAGATATTAGGGTTGGTACAGAAAAAGCATTTAATAATTCTTAATTTCTTTTGCGTGTTCTTTATTTAAAATTTTCTTTCTTTTGTCGTAATCCTTTTTTCCTTTAGCTAAAGCTAATTCTATTTTTATAAAGCCATTTTTTTCAAATACCTTAGTTGCAATTAATGTATAACCCTTTTGAGACAAAAGTCCAATAAGTTTTTTAATCTCCCCTTTGTGCAAAAGAAGTTTTCTCTGTGACTTGGGATTGTAATCAGTATTATCAGAATATTTATATGGTTCAATATTCATTTCCATGATATATGCCTCTTCTTTATCAATACTTGCAAAAGCATCAACTATTGAAACACCACCACTTCGTATACTTTTTGTTTCAGATCCTGAAAGAACAACTCCTGCCTCGTAGAAGTCTAAATACTCATATGAGTTTTTTGCTTTTCGATTTTCAGCAAATACTTTCATCGATCTAAAAAACAATACGGGTTGACCCTGCCTCGAGAGGTAGGATCAAGATATGGTAAAGAACAATTTGCAGAACTTGGGTTCCTTAGTCTAGTTTCAAAATGTAAGTGTGGTCCTGTAGACCGACCAGTATTTCCAACAGTTCCAATTTGATCTCCTGTTACTACCGTTTGTCCAACATTTACAAGAATTTTGTCCATATGAAAATATAAGGTTGTCATGCCACCACCATGATCAATAAACACGGTTCTTCCCGCAAGACCATAATATCTTGCTAGAATAACTACTCCTCCTGCAGCTGCTTTAATTGGAGTACCTCTAGAAGCGGCTATATCAATAGCTCCATGAAAACTTGTAGTGCCGCCAAGACGTCTCCACTTATATCCACTAGAAACATAGCCTGTAGATACTGGCCATGAAAGTTGGCTAGGTGCAACACCTCCTGAACTACTTAATCTATCAATATCTGCTTGGATTGCATCTTCAAGTTTTTCTAAATCAGCGTGTTCTTTATCTAATTTTTCAAGTTCTTTATTTGCTTGGTTTAATAAACTTTGTGCGTTCTGGCGAGCCCGCAGTACTTGAGCTTTTTTGGATTCGACAAGTCTTTTCTCACGCTCAACTGCGTCTTTTTTTTCTTCAATATCCTCAGCAAACGCTTCGGCTTCAATTGAAATTTCATTTTTTCTCTCTTCTTCATTTTGTAAGTTTGTGACTATTTCTACTCTTTCTTCCTCACGTTGTTTTAAAAACTCTGTTTGATTAGATGATAATTTTTGAAGCGCGTTCAACTGTTCAACTATTTCGTAAGCAGAATCAACAACAGTAGATGCATAGCCTAGAGCGACTAAGAAATTCGATAGTTCATTTAGTTCAATAAATAATGCCGTTGTAGGGCTCATAACCCCATTTATATAAAGACTTACTGCTTGCTCCTGAAAGCCTTCATCTACAACCAAAAGTTCTTTCTGTGTTTGAAAAAGCTCATCTGAGACTTTCGATATCTCATTTTTAATTTTTCCAAGTTTAATTTGTTCATTAATTATGTTTTCTTGAACAGCTACTAAATCATTTACAGTAAAGTCATAATTTTCTAATGCTTTTTCCAGCTCTCTTTCAACAACAGCCAACCTGCTTTGTACTTCGGCTAATTCGCTATTAACTTGTGCAAGATCTTTATCGTTAGCAATAATCGCCTTTTCTAAGTCTGTTCTGTCTCCCTCATATTTGCTTATTTGTTCTGCAATAGCTTGAAGTTGCTTTTCTACTTCAATTAGTCTATCTTCAGCAGTGATTGCACTTAGGTCATTTGGAAACAAAAACGATGTTAGGAAAAAGATAGGAGTAATTAGTATCGTAATTTTTTTAATCATTTAAAGCTTTTCGTATACCGACAAATGATGCAAATAATCCAAAAATTATTGAAAACATTAATAAAGAAAGAGTCAAAAATATCAAATAATCATCTGATATAGTAATGTCAAAAATACTGTCAGCAACCACAGAGCTTTTTGAGTACTCAATCAAAGCCCAACCAAAACCAACCGCGATACTTGTACCAATAAGAGACTCAATTACAGCTTCAAATATAAAAGGCAATCTAATGTATGTTGATGAAGCTCCAATAAGTCTCATTATTCTTATTTCTTTTTTCTTGGAGTATGCTGCAAGTCTTAATGTATTGATGATCAATATAAAAGCAGCAAAACCTATGAGTAATGCAAAAGCTGAAGCTGAAATAACAAGTGTGTCTGTAAGACTTAAAAGTCTCTCAATTGCTTCCCCTGAAGTTCTAATCTCTTTTACTGCTGGATTTCCATCCAGTCTTTCAATAATTAGTTCATAGTTTGATGGGTCATTTAAATTTACTCTCAATGAAGCAGGTAAAATTTCATAATCTACTTCAGCTAAAAGTTCTGGCTGATCTTTAAACAAATTTTTAAATTCTTCTTCCGCCTCAGGTTTAGAGAAGTAATCAACTGTTCGTACTTCTGGGTAGCTTTCTAATGACGTTTCTAACTGTTTATGTGCTGTTGTAGTCACCCTATCATCAAGGAAAACTACAACATGAATACCATTTTGCCATCGAAGAGTGTTGTTTTGAACAATCGACCTTGCAGACAAAGTTGTAAATACAAGAAAGCTTGAAACTAAAACAGCAATAATTGTAGCAAATACAAGAAGTGGAGATCTTCTCATATTTAACAAGGTATTTTTTAAGACGTAAGAAAATTTTCCCATAACTAACTCACAATATAACTTCCATCTAATTCGTCTCGTGCAATTTTTCCATCAGAAAGTTCTATTACCCTCTTTTTTCTCCTATTTACAATTGAGGAATCATGAGTAGCCATAATAACTGTAGTGCCAGCTCTATTTATTTTTTCTAACAAAGAAACAATTTGAATACTTAAATCTGGATCAAGATTTCCAGTAGGCTCATCACACAAAAGAACTACAGGATTATTTGCTAATGCTCTGGCTATACTTACTCTAGTTTGTTCACCACCAGATAATTGCCCTGGGTACTTAAAGGCACAATCGTTTAATTCAACTAAGTCAAGAAGTGTATTAGTTTTTGCATCAATTTCTTCTGGTAAGCTCCCCATAATTTCTAGAGCAAAAGCAATATTTTCAAAAGTGTTCCTGCTTTCTAACAATTGTGGTTCCTGTGTTACTATTCCAATTTTTCTTCTAAGGATAGGGATCTTCCATTTAGGTAATTTAGAAACATCGATATTTGCAACTTCAATTTCGCCTTTTGTTGCGATATGTTCTTTGTAAAGCAATTTTAAAAAGGAAGATTTACCACTTCCAGAATGTCCCACTAAATAAACGAATTCACCTTCTTTAACTTCTGTTGATATATTGGATATGGCGACGCTGCCACCTTGAAAAACTAAAGAAACATTTTTTAAGCTAATCATTAAATCCCTGTCTTCGCCATTTTAGATACTCTGAGATAAATATAGAAATATCACCATCAAGAACATTTGCAACATTGCCAACTTCAGTATTACCCCTTGAGTCTTTCACTTGTTGATAAGGTTGTAATACATAGGATCTAATTTGTCGTCCCCAACCAGCCTCATGTTGATCTCCTCTTATATTATTAATTTTAAGAAGTTCTTCTTCTTTTTGCTTAAGAATTAGTTTTGTTTTCAATAATTCAAGAGCTCTATTTTTATTTTGCAATTGTGATCTTTCAGCTTGGCAAGCAACTACTATACCTGATTCAATGTGTGTAATTCTTACTGCTGAATCAGTTGTATTCACATGCTGGCCACCAGCACCTGATGATCTGTATACATCTACTCTTATTTCATCATCTTGAATTTCTATATCTTCATTATGTTCGATTAGTGGTACAACATCTACACCTGCAAAACTAGTGTGTCTTCTTTTGTTGCTATCAAAGGGGCTTATCCTTACAAGTCTATGTACCCCTCTTTCACTTTCCAAAGTTGCGTATGCTCTATATGAATCTACTCTGATTGAGGCTGATTTTATACCTGCTTCTTCACCTTGTGAAATTTCTTCAATTTGATATTTCATATCTTGACTTGATAAAAATCTAGTGTACATTCTAAACAACATTTCTGCCCAATCGTGTGCATCAACCCCACCAGCACCGGCATTTATTGTTATAACAGCATTCAAATCATCATATTCTCCAAAATATAGAGCCTCATTCTCAATCTCCACAATCATTTCTTCAAAGTTTCTAAGTTCTTTTAAAAAATCATTTTCATTGAAATTATCTTCACCTGTAATTTCTATTAATTCTTTAATGTCTGATAAGCTTGTTTCTAAATTTTCTAGAGAAGAAATTAATTTTTCTATAGATGATGCTTCAATAGAAACTTTCTGAGCACGTTGAGGGTTGTTCCAAAAGTCTTTATCGTTAATTTCAATATTTAAATCTTTTAACTTTTTTACTTTATTTTCAAAGTCAAAGATACTCCTTGGCAGAAGTAAGGCGTTCGTTAAATAAAGATATTTTTTTTAAGATTTCTTTATACATTTGTCAACCAATCCACATTTTTTATATTTTTTTCCTGAACCACAATAACAAGGGTCATTTCTACCTATTTTATCTTTTGTTATAACCTTTTCTTTTACATTATCATCAATATTTTTTTCTTTTTGAACAATCAAAGTTTTGTCAAAATTAAATAAAATCCTAATAACTGAAAATTTCACGTTATTAATTAATTCTTCAAAAAGGTCATATCCCTCGTTTTGATACTCAACTAGCGGATCTCTTTGCCCCATTGCTCTTAAGCCTATGCCTGATCGAAGATAATCCATTTCAGATAAATGATCTTTCCATGACTGATCGATAAATGAAAGTGCTGAACCTCTTGCAAGATTCCAAAAGTTATCACTATCTTGTTTCTCGTTGTAATCAAAAAGATTTTTTAGGTCTTTAAAAATATCCAAATTATCATTTATTTGAATATCTTGAAGAAATTTACTTTTCACTGAATCACTTAATAGTTCACTTAGCTCATTGTCAACAAGTTCATTGAAATGTTCTAGATTTTCGTAGCTTTTTTTATACGAATCAATGTTGTTTGCGACTATTTCTAACACATCTGTCAACCAGCTTTCTATCAAGTCATTAATATTTTCAGAGCGTAGTAGTTCTCTTCGCCATTTATATATAACATCTCTTTGTTGGTTGAGAACTTGATCGAACTTCAATACATTTTTTCTTATTTCAAAATTTAATGACTCGACTTGAGCTTGAGCTCTTTCAATACTTTTAGTAACCATTGATTGCTCAATTCTTTCTTCATCAGGTAAATTCAGTTTATTCATTATTGATTCAATTCTTTCACCTTGAAATCTACGCATAAGCTCATCTTGTAAAGAGATATAAAATCTAGATTCACCAGGGTCTCCTTGTCTACCAGACCTTCCTCTCAGCTGATTATCAATTCTTCTTGATTCGTGTCTTTCCGTTCCAAGAACATAAAGACCTCCGAGGGATAAAACCTTTTCTTTTTCTTTTTCTGCATTTTCTTCAAGTTCTAAAATTTTTGATTTTAAATGATTTGTATTATCTAACTCGTTTTCGTTAATTTGTAGTTGTAGTGCCATCTCTTCGGGATTACCTCCAAGCTTTATATCTACTCCTCTTCCAGCCATGTTTGTTGCTACTGTTACAGCACCCAACTTTCCTGCTTGAGCAATGATGTTGGCTTCTTGTTCGTGGTTTTTTGCATTTAGAACATTATGAATAATCCCTTTAGATGTTAAAATTTTGGAAATTTCTTCTGATGCTTCAACTGATACTGTTCCAAGTAATATGGGTTGTCCATTTTGATTTCTAAGTTGTATATCTTGAATTACAGCATCTAATTTAGCTTTATTAGTTTTGTAAACTGCATCTTGCTGATCAGCCCTTTGTATCGGAAGGTTTGTTGGTATTTCAACTACCTCTAAATTGTATATTTGAACAAATTCCTCCTCTTCGGTTTTTGCTGTACCGGTCATTCCAGCAAGGTTTTTATACATTCTGAAATAGTTTTGATAAGTTATAGAAGCCAGGGTTTGATTTTCATCTTGTATCTTTACATTTTCTTTAGCTTCTAATGCCTGATGTAGTCCATCGGAATACCTTCTTCCCTCAAGTACCCTGCCTGTGAATTCATCAACAATTTTTATCTGACCATCTGCAACAATGTAGTCAACATCTTTTACAAAAATTGTTTTAGCTCTTAATGTTGCGGTTAAATAATGAATAAAATTTGTTTTAGTATTTTCATAAAGATTAAGTATTCCTAGCTTTGACTCTACGTACTCCACTCCTATTTCGGTTGTATGTACCTGCTTTTTAGCTTCGTCAATTTCATAATGAATATCTCTTTTCATTCCCTTTACAATTTTTGTAAATTCTGAATACCACTTTGTAGAATCGCTAACTTTACCTGAGATAATTAAAGGAGTTCTGGCTTCATCAACCAAAATTGAGTCAACTTCATCAATCACACTATAAAATAACTCTCCTTGAACAAGTTGCTCACTTGAAATAGCCATATTATCCCTTAAGTAATCAAATCCGAATTCATTGTTGGTTCCGTAAGTAATATCTTTTTTATATGCTTTATTTTTTTCTTCAGGGTCTTGGTTTGAATGGATTAATCCCACCTCAAGTCCGAGAAAATTATAAATTGGACTCATCCACTCTGCATCTCTTTTTGCTAAATACTCATTAACAGTTACAACGTGAACTCCTTTTTTAAATAATGCCATTAAAGAAATTGGTAATGTTGAAACTAAAGTTTTTCCTTCTCCTGTTTTCATTTCAGCTATTTTATTTCTTAGTAAGACCAAGCCTCCAAAAATTTG
>Ga0163109_10002581_pt1 | contig 14096 bp, 9 predicted proteins | sample CRUFie1St13metaG_FD_108704 | JGI IMG/M metagenome (GOLD analysis project Ga0163109, IMG submission 108704) | Marine microbial communities from the Costa Rica Dome - CRUD Field 142mm St13 metaG | ecosystem: Environmental > Aquatic > Marine > Oceanic > Photic zone | place: Costa Rica: the Eastern... | reverse complement strand
GGGGCACAGCCGTGGCGGTGCCATGGCCCAACTCGGGGCGTTGCAACACCTCAAAGCCGGCCGAAGGCTTGACGGCATCGCCTTGTGGGCGCCCGTTTCCGACCTGCTTGCCCGCTTCCCAACTGGAGAGGCATTCAATCGTTACAGAACGTCTGGTCACTTTGACGTCCTGAATGGGCGAACGGGACAAATTCTTCGGCATCCCTGGGCGTTCTACGAAGAGGCGATGGCCCACAAGGAGCTGTTGGACATCGAGACCGCATCACGCCAGTTGTCATGCCCAGTTTGCGTGGTTCACGGGGGACAAGATGAAGCGGTCATGGAATGGGAGGGACGTCGTCTTGCGGAATGGAGTCCAAACGGGTCGTTTCACCTTGTGCCCAACGCCAATCACGTGTTTGGAATGTCGCACCCTTGGGACGATTGGCAACGTTGGCCAGAGGACCTTGACTCCGCATGGCGCCATACGGTCGAGTGGTTGGACAATGTCAAATGAACCCACCTCAAACGTGCGACTTGGGAAGTGGATGGAATGAAAAAGGCCGGCCCTTTGGGGGACCGGCCTTTTCGATGTCGGCTTGCGCCTGTTGCCATTGGATCAGTGCTGCACAACCAAGCGTTGTGTGGTGCGGTTGGCACCTTCAGTCACCTCCAAGAGGTAAAGGCCATTGTTGAGGTTGAGGAGCAAGTCTGTTCCCTTCAAAAGGTCGTTGCGACGCTCTTCAAGGACCACCTTTCCATCCAGACTCATCACGCGCAGCGTGGCGCTGTTGAAGTTGGCCTGGACACGAACGACATCTTGTGCGGGGTTGGGAGACACTGTGGCAATCATCGCAATGTCCGTGATGCCATCGACGGTCCCTGCGCACAAACAGTCTTCGCCAATGGTGTCGTTGATGGTGCCGCTGTCACCGTCGTCGCAGGCATCGCCGGGAGATTCGCACGCGTTGACGTCACTCAGGGTGGCCGTTTCGTCATAGTTGCAGGCCTCAGAGTCGGTGCATCCATTGGTTTGAAGCTCCTCAAGGGGGTTCACCGAGATGTCGTCGACGTAATACGTGGGTTCTGTGGCGCCGTCACCTGCAGCGTAGAAGTTGATGCCTCCAATGCTGATGCCATCAAAGGGGAATGCCCCGGCAAAGACGCCATCAATGAACAACTGCATCTCGTCGGTGTCCGTGTCGATGTGGTGGGTGAAGGAGACCCATTCGCCTTGCGTGTAGGTGGTGGCCAAAATGGGTGTTGAATCCAGGTTGTAGAGTGCGAGTCCTTGGGCGTCCAAGACACACTCAAATGCCCAATCAATTCCAGGAATTGGGTTTTCCTGCACATTGTAATACCCGGAGTTGCCCTCTGGGACAAGGATGTTGAAGGTCACATCCCAAATGCCTTCCCCTCCAAAAACGAGCACAACATCCTGGGGACCACCCAACACGTCCGTGCTTTCCAATTTCAAAGACTTGGTTCCAGACAATGCCTGTTCGTCAGAGACGAGCGCATCTTCACCCATGGCTTGGGCGGTTTCCCACACGATCCATTCAGAACCGGTGGAGGCTGCAATGGAGTCGCCTGCGGCGAAAGATTCGAAATCTTCAAGGTACTGGGCTTGAAGGCTGCTGCCAATCAGCAACAAAACTGGGAGTAAACGTAGTTTCATAAAAGTGGTGTTTGATTCAAAAATAGTGAATCGCCTCATGAAAATCGAATTCGTTGAATCCAAATGCCGAACATTGCCCCATGATTTGGGAAGGAAACCTTCGGAAGATGTCGTCGCGTGTGGACGAGATGGGGCAGGTGTTGTATGCGTTGCGGGGCTCGGATGTCCTGGAGGCACTTGACCCAGTCGAGATTGGAGGCTGGGTAGGACGGCACGTCAAGGTGTCTTTTCAGGGTCAAATCCATTGCGTTGAAAGCGGCAAGCAAGTCAAAAAGACCTACGGCGAGGGACTGTCTTACGACGCATTCCTGAAGTCGCCCTTGGCATGCCCCAGCATCATTCGACCCGAGCTGAGCAGGATTCATGAAGGCATCGCACTGCGTGACGAGGAGTGGGAGAGGGCGAACCACCTTCAACCCCATGTGGTGTACATCAGCCAAACCTCCCACCTCAAGGTCGGCGTGACGAGAGAAACCAACGTGCCTTCAAGGTGGGTCGATCAAGGTGCGGTTGCTGCGGTGGTGCTGGCACGTGCCCCCTACAGGCAACTGGCGGGGGAAATGGAAGTGGCGCTGAAAGGAGTCATGTCCGACAGGACCAATTGGCGCAGAATGCTTCAAGACGTGCAGGTTGACCAAGACGCCCTGCTTGAGGCGAAGGACGATTGTCTTGATGCCCTTGGGGCAACCTACGAGCCGTTTTTTGAAGATTCAGATGACGTCACTGTCCTGAAGTACCCCGTGACAGAGCATCCCGCCAAAATCAACAGCGTCAAGCTCGACAAGCAACCCGTGATTGACGCAAGATTGCTCGGTGTCAAGGGCCAGTACTGGATGTTTGAGGGCGGACTCGTTTGGAATGTCCGGTCTCACGCGGGGTACCGCGTCGCGCTCGAAGTCAGTTGAGCGAAGGGTCGCTTGGGGCATTCGCGATGTGCGTGAAGCCGTCCCCCATGTCTTGGATGAGTCGCTTCCAAAACGTCTCGTTCTCTTCGTCGGTGCGCATGATGTCTTGAGGAGGGACATTGGCGACAAACCAAGACCTGCTTCTGATTTCATCCTGCAATTGCGCTGGAGACCAGCCGCTGTAGCCAATGAAGAAGCGGATTTCTTGGGAAGTCAACTCTCCCGACTTCAGCAGATCCCGAATCTGTTCAAATGAACCACCCATGAAAACCCCGTCCACGACGGGAATGCTTTCTTCGATGTCCTGACGTGTGTGGAGGTAGTACAAGTTGCCATTTTTCACAGGTCCGCCCACGCTGATGCGCGTGTCCAGTTTGGGCAAATCGTCCATCACCTCGTCCACATCGATGTCCACGTAGTTGTTGAGCACAAAGCCAAAACTGCCTTCCTCGTTGTGCTCACAAAGCAGCACGACCTTCCTCCCGAAATACGGGTCGTCCAGAAATGGCTCACTCAGGAGCACATTGCCGGCTTGGGGGTTGGCCTGATTGCTTGGTGTGAATCGAATCATGGGGTTGCCTTTGTGCGGCAGAGGGAAAGCCCTTTACGCAACAACTGACACAAAGTTCCGTCATTTGCATGGATGTTTCTGCAAGTTCGATCACAGACTGCGATTTTCTTGGGCGTTTGCGCCCTGCTTTGGGTGGGGTGCCATGCCCCATCCGAGCGCCTGGAACGTCCCATGGACAGGCCTTCATGGTCGATCGACAGTTTGTTGCACAGCAACCACACCCCGAATTGGGAGGATGCGATTGCCATGTCTCAATGGCTGGCCGCATCCGACCCGCGTGCCTCCTTGCACGAAGTGGGGTTGAGTGACGTAGGACGTCCCATCCATGCGTTGGTCCTTGGTTCGGCGCCTCGCGTGGGTGACAATGGGGTGCAAGACATGGTTGCCCTTCGCGAGAGGTTGGACGCCCCAGGTCCAGAGGTTGTGAGGGTGCTCGTGAACAACGCCATCCATCCCGGAGAGCCTTGCGGGGTGAATGCGTCCCTGGCCTTGGCGGCTGAGTGGCTTTCCCTGCCAGATGCACCGGACCATCCGCTGCGTCAAGCATCTTGGGTCATTGTGCCACAGTACAATGTGGGCGGCGCTTCTCGCCGAAACTGCTGCACCAGGGCCAACCAAAACGGCCCCGAGGCCTACGGATTTCGAGGCAATGCGGCCAACCTTGATTTGAATCGTGACTTTGTCAAGATGGACAGCCGCAATGCGGAGTCGTTTGTCCGTCTCTACCATGCAGTCGACCCCGATGTCTTCGTGGACACCCACACGTCCAATGGGGCGGACTATCCGTACACCATGACGTTGATCACCACCCAGCCTGACAAGGCCGGTCCTGTGGCTGGGCCTTTCTTGCGTGAGACGATGGAGCCAGGGCTGTTCAGGGGCATGCGCGACAAGGGCTGGCCCATGGTGCCCTACGTCTATTCCCTAGGAGAAACCCCTGAAAAGGGCATCCTTGCCTTCCTTGAAACGCCCAGGTACAGCACAGGATACACCACGCTGTTTGGCACGTTGGGATTCACCACAGAAGCCCACATGTTGAAGCCGTTCGAAGACCGCGTGCAGGCCACCCATGCCTTTCTGCAGATTCTCTCCGACTGGCTGAAGGAACACGGGAGCGAGGTGAAGAATGTCCGGCAGGCGGAGCGTCAACGGATCATGGAGGCGCAGGCATTGCCTGTGCGGTGGTCGTTGTCTTCCGCCCGCGACAGCATTTCGTTCACGGGTTACGTGTCGCGACGCGAATGGAGTGCGGTGACGCAGGGCACCCGATTGCGGTACGACACCTCCCAAACATGGACCCGCCAAATTCCCTTCGCGAACCGGTATGACGTGTCGGAGGTTGAGGCCATTCCCGAGGCATGGGTGTTGCCTCAGGCGTGGCGCCGTGTGGCGGACCGACTGCGCGCCAATGGAGTGGACATGGTGCCCTTGGCGTCGGACACGACCATGTTGCTCAACGTCACGTGGATTGAGTCGTTTGAGTCGTCGGCACAGCCGTACGAGGGGCACCATCCTGTGAAGGTGGATTCCACAAGATCCGAGGTGGTGCCCGTGGATTTGTACGCAGGCGATTGGGTCATTCCGTCGGATCAACCGGCCAAACGCTATTTGGCCGAGGTGTTGTCGCCCAGGGGCCACGACTCGTTTTTGGTCTGGAACTTCTTTGATGCAGCCCTTCAACGGAAGGAGTACTACTCGAGCTACGTGTTCGAAGACACCGCTGAAGGGTTGCTGCAAAACGACGATGGCCTCAGGGCACGGTACGAAGCCGCCAAGGACAGGCATCCCGAGTGGCAGGCGAATCCTTCGTTGGCCCTGCGTTGGCTGTACGAGCAAAGCCCCAACAACGAAGGAACGGCCAACCGCCATCCAGTGTACGCAATGCCATGAACGCGACTCTCAAATCGAGGAACAAGATTTGCCTTGGCTGGTTGTTGGCGCTTGGCGTCTTGGCCTTTTCGTGCTCCCCAAAGTCCAATTTCAACCTTCAAAAGACAACATCTCTGCGCATCGACATGGGGCGCGGAGAAGCAGAATGGCGGCAAACATTTGCGCCTGTGCAAGTGCGCGACAACTTGGTTGAATTGGCCTTTGACATCAATCCAATCGAAGTGCGGCATGAAATCGAAAGCTGGCCAAAAGACAACGTCTTGCGCATGGATGGGGAGTCTTTTGAATCCATGGACAAAAGTGAATTGCTTCGGCTGTCCTACGCGCAGCTTTGTCAGCGTGCCCAAGGCTTGACTTCAATCGAGTGGAAGACGTCTTGGATGAATGTGAAGAATCACTTGAACGAGCAGAACATCAATCCTGTGGAATTCGTTGTTTCATGGGTCCAAAGCATGCCCTATGAGTATGGCAACGAAAGGGAGAAATATGCCGTAGAGACCTTTTTGGATGGAGCAGGAGATTGCTCCGACAAATCACTCTTGGCCATGGATGTGCTCCAGCACATGGGGTTCAAAGTGGGACTTGTCGTCTTTGAAGAAGTCGATCACATGGGCTTGGCTCTGGCGTGCTCAAACCAAGCAGATGCGCCACTTCAAAAGTCCGCCGTTTTTGAGGTTCGTGACGGGGTGGACTGGATGTACATTGAATGCACAACGCCAAGTCCTTGGGGCAAGATTCCGGAGAAATTCGCCAATGGAATGGTCATGAAGGGACCGGCCGTTTTGATTGAACCCAACGACGGTCAGGGTCACAATTGCAATTCTTGCCAATCCATTGTAGACGCCCAAAACGAGTTGATTTCTCGTTACGGTCCAACGGCCTTGAGCATGGGGTTTTCGGAGAGGCGGTTGAGGGATGAATTGTTGGCCTTGAGCACGCACATCGAGCGACGAAAAGTTCTCGTTGCGAAGTGGCGAGAAGAATATGATGCGCAGTTGCGAATGGCCAACAGAATGGGATGTTTGGTGAACAATGTTGTGGTCGACGAGTCTCGTGCTTGCACCAATGTTGTGGGGCGAGTCAGAGAGTTGCAAACCAAGCTCAACAAGGAGATGCGCAGGTTGAATCAAGACATTGACACGCACAACAGCATTGTCAATCGGTTGGAGAAGGAATCCGGCAGAGAACATTGAATCATGCCCATTCATCAACTTTTGCATCGTTCGTGGCTGGAGAGCGCCTATCGCGCAGGCCGAATGCTGAGGCGGGATGTGGCCCGGGCCACGCCCCAGCAAATTCGCCACGCCATTGAGTTGGCCTCCCGATTGAATCCGGGACCTTGGGGTGGGGAGTTTCACGAGCGCAAGGGAAATGGGTGGCAGGGTGCCGAAGTGACGTGGAAAGAACACGACGAAGGAACTGTGGTGTGGATGCATGGCGGGGCGTTTGCGTTAGGGAGCCCTCGCGTGTACCGCGCTGCGGCCGTGCATTTGGCCCGTGTGTCGCGTTGTAGGGTGGTGTTGCCACAGTATCGCCTTGCGCCAGAGCATGTGTTTCCAGCCGCCCACGACGATGCATACCACGCGTTGAAGGGCGTGGTGGAGGAACGGCAACACGTGGTGCTTTTGGGGGACAGTGCTGGTGGGAATTTGGCGATGTCGGCCATGGAAAGATGGTGTGGCGACGGGATGCCAAGTGAGGCCATCAGGGGGCTGGCGTTGTTGAGTCCATGGTGCGATTTGAGGGAGGAGGCCGATTCCATCGAGGCCAATGCCGTGGCCCACAGTCCCTTCAGCCATGAAGACTCCCTGGACTACAGCGCGCAGTATTTGGCGGGTCATTCCGCGACGGACCCCCTTGTGAGCCCCTTGTTGTCAGCGTCCTGCAACGAGTGGCCGGAGGTTTACCTCGAGTGGGCCTTGGACGAATTTCTTGCGCCGGACATTCAGGCCCTGAAACGCAAATTGGACGATTCCAAAGTTCACGTCACCTCAAGAACCGAGAACCAGGCCGTGCATGGGTGGCAATTGTTGCCGGATTTGTTGCCAGAAGCGAGGCGCTCGAGTTTGGCCTTGGGCGAGTGGGTTCGCCGCCGCTTGGGCCTTCAAACGGCCTGATCCAGCGCCTTCAAAATCAGTTCGAGACCAAGGTCCATCTCGGCGTCCGTGCAAGTCAGTGGCGGCGCCAACCGGAACGCGTGCGGCACGCTCAGGAACCAAAACAACAACACCCCGTGGCCTTCTCGTCTGTCGAGGCCGGCATGAACGGCCTTTTGCACAGCGTCTGCGCTGTCCAACTCCACGGCGATGAACGCACCCAATCGACGGACGTGCCGAACCGCGGCATGCCCTTCCAAGGCCACCTGCCAGGCATGGTTTCGTGCTTCCACTTTGTCGAAGTCAAGGACCGACATGGCTTCGAGGGCGCCAATGGCACCTGCGCACGCCATGGGATGTCCTCCAAACGTGGTGATGTGCCCGAGAGACGGGCCATGGGCAAACAGCCCCAACAACGACGTTGACGCCGCAAGGCCTCCCATGGCCATCCCGCCTCCGAGAGCCTTGCCCATGCAGAGAATGTCTGGAACCACATCGAAGTGTGTGAAGGCCCATGGCCGTCCCGTTCGCCCCATGCCGCATTGGATTTCATCCAAAATCAGGAGCGCACCCGATTCAGAGCATTTGGCGCGAAGGGCCTGCAACCATCCCTTGGAAGGGATTCGGACGCCGGCATCGCCTTGCACCGTTTCGACGATCACGCACGCCACCTCCGAGTCGATCCGGTGGAAATCTCCAGGGTCGTTCCAAGTGAGAAATTCCACTTCGGGCAACAGCGGCCGATAGGGGGCTTTTCGCGATTCGTTGGACGACACGGACAACGAGCCCAAGGTGTTGCCGTGGTAAGACCCTTCCACGGCCAAGATGCGAGGCCGCCCAGTGGCCCTTCGCGCCAATTTCAGTGCGGCATCGATGGCTTCGGCTCCAGAATTCAGAAAATACACCCCGTTCAAATCCTTGGGCAGTGTTGCGCGGAGAAGCGCGCTCGCCCGCGTTTGGGCTTCTTGCACAAACTCACCGTACACCATGGTGTGCAGGTGCTTGTCCAGTTGTGCCTTCAGTTGATTGTGGATCGTGGGGTTGCCATGGCCAAAATTGCTCACCCCAATGCCGCTGATCGCGTCAAACAATTGGGTGCCGTCGGCCAAATGAATCCAAGGTCCACGGGCTTTTGTTGCCTCAAGGCCCAAGGGGTGCAGGGTCGTTGAGGCCAAACCGCGGCTCAAAAATGGATTGTTGGCGTAGTCCATGGGACAAAGGTCGCATCATTCGCCGAGCTCGAGGACAACCTCGTCCAAGAACATCCACCTGTCGTTGCCGCGCCCGAGATGCCACTCCGGGATGGGGCCGTGTCCTTGGGCTTCAATTTGGACGTACCGGGTGTCAAAGGTCTCGTCGCAAATGAACCGTTCAATTTGAATCTCGGCATCGTCTTCCGCCACGGAGGTGTTCACAATGGCCACCACGTCAAAATCGGAGCCGTCTTCTGATGCGGAGAACAGCACCCGGCGGGGCGACCAAATCCATGGCTTGATTTCGTGAAGGGCCCTCAACTCAATGCGTTCGATTCGCTCCACTTCGCCCAGGTCGATGGTCGCCACACAATCTTCACCCCAGAACCCTTGCCATTCGCCGGTGCGGTAATCGGCACCTCCAGTGAGTCCGTCGATCAATGCTTGACTTCCCCCAGCCGAATATTGGTTGTCGGGAGGAGATGCGAGCGTCAGTTGCCAGTTGTGGTCGATTTTCAACATCCGGTGAGACACCACCACGGACGTGTCGTTGCCTTGAATGGCCCGGGCCAGCACGTCGGTGGTTTGTTCGACTTTGACGGGGCCTTCATAGAGGTTCCATTCGAGGCCGTCGTCGACACTCCATTCGAGGGTCGCGGTGGAATCCACGTGGTCCAGGTTGAAGCTTGTCGAGGCTTCTTGGAAGGTCCTTGGTGCAGTGATGCCTGGCACAGCCACGAAACCTTCCGCCTCCCAGGCCGACGTGGGGCGATCTTCTAGAGCTTGACCGAAGAGGGCGTCTGGTTTGGAGGCCATCAGCAATTCCAAAAGACCTCCTTGCGTGAGGTCGCTGACAGGCACAAAGGCGCGTTTCAGCACAGGGGAGGAGGTGCCTTGCGCATCGTGCCAGCGCAGGCCCGTGATGTATTTGGCGGCATCACTGAGGCCGCGCGCCCGAATCTCGGTCGCCTCCAATGCACCTTCGGGCCGAATCACGGTACGCTTGAACATGGGACTACCCAAAACGACTTCACCAGAGCCGGGCTCGACGGGGTACATGCCCAAGGCAGACCAAACGAACCAAGCGCTCATCTGTCCACAATCTTCATTGCCGCACAGTCCATCCGGGGCATTGGCATACATGTCGCGGCAGATGGTGGTGACCCGCTCCGCCGTGGCTCCAGGATCACCGGCATACGATGCGAGGTACGCCACATGGTGACTGGGTTCGTTGCCGTGGGCATATTGTCCGATTAGGCCGGTGATGTCCGGTTGGATGCGTCCTGTGGTTTGGATGGGGGCAGTGAACAAGGCGTTTAGTCGGTTCAGATACCCTTCGTCTCCACCGAGGATGTCCTTTTGTCCCGCCACGTCATGGGCCGGGGCAAAGAGGTACTGCCAACCGTTGGCCTCCGTGAAGTTGAAGTTCACTTCTCGCGGGTCAAACCCTTCTACCCAAGCGCCTTGTCTTTTAGCCTGGATGAACCCTGACCCCGAATTGACCAGGTTTTTCCACGAAGAGGCACGCCGGCCAAAACGCTGCGCCAGCTCTGGACGGCCATGGGACCTTGCATACCGAGAGATGCACGCGTCGTCAAAGGCGTATTCCAAGGTTTTGGACACGCTCTCGTGCTCATGGTCTGAAGGGATGTACCCCAATTCGGCGTAGGCATCCAACCCCAAATGCATCGAATCGGCCGCTTGCACCATCGCCTCTAGGGCGAGGTCGTGGTCCCAGCCATCAATGCGCCATTGTTCGGCATCGACGATCACGGGCACACTGTGGTACCCGATCATGCAGCCCGTGTAGTTGGCAGCGAGCTCCCACACGGGCAATTGTCCTCCTTCTCGGTACATCCGGAGCATGGTGCGCACCATGTCGCGGGTGCGATTGGGCTCGATCCACGCCAGCAAAGGATGCAGGGCCCGGTATGTGTCCCACAAACTGAACACCGTGTAGTGGTTGCCTTCGCTTTCCTCCAATTGATGGACGTTCAAATCTGTGCCGCGGTAGCGTCCGTCCACATCGTTCGCGAGGTTGGGCACTGTGGTGGCATGGTACAAGGCCGTGTAAAAGGTGGTACGGTCGTCTGGTTGGCCGCCGTCGATCTGGATGCGACCGAGTTGCTCGTCCCAAAGGGCTTCACAAGCCGCGCGGTGGCCATCGAAGTCGAAACCTTGAACCTCGGCTTCCAAGTTGCGGATGGCACCTTCGATGTCGCAAAAACTCAACGCCACATGCACATTGAGTTCGTCAAGCACACCAAAATCGGCCACGAAAACGGGCACCATGGTCATTTCCTGAACCAACGTTCCGTCGTCCAAGGTGTCAAGGTGGGTGATTTCTCCAAGTTGGTCTCCCCATTCAAAGTCTCTGTCAAAGGCCATGGCGAAGTACACGTGCTGTTCTTCCGCCCAGTTTTTGCTCACCCTGTGGCCGACGAGCATCCTTGTTCCTCGGGGCTCGATGCTGTAGTGGACGAGGTCGTCCCTGTGGTCGAGGTCCACAATCCAAGTCAGCGTGTCGGGCTCATTGAGCGTGTACCTGTGGATGCCCACCCTTGGGGTTGAGGTCAACTCGGCGTGAATGTTGTGGTCCTTCAAGGTCACTTCGTAAAACCCTGCATGGCCGCGCTCCGTGGACTTTTGAAAGCCACTTTTGTATTTGTCTCGCCACGTCGCCCCATCCCGGTATTGGGTGCACGGCATGACCAAAACATCGCCATAGTCACTCACCCCGGTGCCTTGGAGGTGGGTGTGGCTGAAGCCATAAATGAGGCTGTCCGTGTCGTGGTATCCACCGCACCCGTCCCATCCTTCAAGTCGAGTGTCGGGGCTCAATTGGACCATGCCAAACGGGGTCGTTGCCCCGGGGTAGGTGTGGCCATGACCTCCTGTCCCGATCCAGGGATTGACTTCCTTATGCAAGTCCTTGTGCGAGGTGCTGCAGCCCCACAAAATGGCGGTCGAAGCCAACGCGACCAGCGCCGGAAGGATGGTTGTGCGGTGTTGAATCATGGTCGTGGTGGTTTGGTGCGATGGGTCGAAGTCACCCAATCGCGGATGGTGTTGTCGAGGTTTCCTTGGCGCCGCCACATGGCGTCCACGGGAAGGTCGGGCTGCACAGGTGTGGTTTCTCCCCAGTTGTTGCATGGCTGGGCCATGTACACCGCAGTCGAAATGCTCACCACAATGCCCGAATCCGGCAACCTTCTCATGTAGGGATTGCCCATGGTTCCATTGGCAGGCCCCAAGCAGGGCTCGCCGATCAAGACGCCCCGATTGGTGGACTGGATGGCGCCAGCGAACGACACACTTGCCGAGGCTGACTCTCCATCGATGATCACGGCGACCGGACCTTTCCATGCATCGCGCCAAACCCCTTGTTTGCTGAAGTGCAAGGTGTCCGTTTCGCCAAGGGGAAGGGTGGCCATGGTGTAGATGTAACGGGCATCTGGTGAGGTGTCGCGGTGTTTGTCCACCCACCTTTTCCGCAAACGCTTGTAAAACCGTCCATTCGCTCGGGCGGTGATGGGGCTCTGCTTGGCCACGAGTGCATAGGGGAGGTGCCGTCTCGTTTTCGCGACATGCCGCCACAACGATTCCATGCGGGGCGACTGGCCTCCTGGGTTCCCCCGCAAGTCAATGACAACGGGCACGCCGAGTGATTTGGCCTTGTCGAACCCCTTGGCCAAACGGTTGTGGTAGGACCACCATGGGCCGTCGGAAAAGGAGGTGATTTTCACAGTGGCGGCGCCCGGCCAGTTTGTGTGGATGCGTCGACCCCGCCCAGAGTTGGCCAACCGTTCGTCTTCTTTGGCAAAACGTTTGTCGTCCCGTTGGGTCAGGTGACTTCCGTCAGGAAAAATCCAGTCCACCACGGGGCGACGGGTGGAGATGGGCGCCCAAGCTTTCCTGGCATGGCGCAATGGGACGGCGTCAAACGTCTTGGTCGTGGGCAATCCACTTTCGGCATCGACCCAGGTGATGGTCAAGCTGTTTTGCTGCGTGGACCCCAAAACCCAGGGGGTGATGTTGTGCGCACCTGTGCGCGCTGTGGCGGAATGACTGGGTCCTTCCATCGTGGACAGCGCCAAGGCCTCGTCGATCCAGAGCTCGGCCTCCCGTCCGTTGATGGCCAACACGCGCACTTCTTCCGGCAGGCCAGGGAGACCTGAATCGAGCACCCAAAGTGCCCTTCCTTCAAGCGCCCAACGGATGGGGATCGTGCCATGTCTTTTCTCCATTGCCCAAATCCAGTCGTAAGCTGACACGGCCGTGTGGCTGTCTTGAAGGACTTGCAGGAGTTTGTTGGCCAAAAGAATGCGCTCCATGGCGCTTGCCACCTTCCATTCAGACCGCGTGTCGTCAAGCGCATCATACCACGCCGCTTCGCCACACCGGACAAAAGGATCTGGATGCATTTCCAGGAGCCACGTGTGGAGGGAGTCCAAATCGCGTTGGGCATTCAACGGCGACGTGAAAGAGGAACCCCACCATGCCAACGTCCAAGCCCAAATCCAAATGCAACGCCTCAACACATCAAAGGGAATCGGGGCCTTGGTCCAGTTTTTTCACCATGGTCAGGATGGTGGCCACGGCAACGAGGTCACCCTCGTGGTCGTCCACTTCCACCCGGTACCGGACGATTCCTTTGGCCACATCTTCCGGTTCCCTGCGCTCTTGGTCAATCTTCTCTGCGACGGTCAGCTTGACGCCAATGGTGGTCCCTGGGTACACGGGCTTGGTGAATCTGCACTCGTCGATGCCGTAATTGAGCAACACAGGTCCTTTTTTGGGCTCAACAAACAGCCCTGCGGCTTTGCTGAGGATGTAGTAACCGTGGGCAACCCGCCCTTCGAACATGGTGCCTTCCAGGCTCGTCCCATCCACATGGGCGTAGAAGTGGTCTCCCGACACATTGGCGAAATTCGAGATGTCAGCCTCCGTGACCGTGTGCCGAGCTGTGGTGACCGTGTCGCCCACGTTCAATTCTTCAAAGTGTTTGCGGAACACGTGGGGCTCGCTTTCAGGTCGCTCGCTGCCGGGTTGGTGTTGTTGGGTGATGGCACTGAGCGTGGTGGGATGCCCTTGGATGGCCGTCCGTTGCATGTAGTGCTTGATGCCGCGAAGGCCGCCCATTTCTTCCCCGCCTCCTGCCCGGCCTGGCCCACCGTGAACCAGCAACGGCATGGGGGATCCATGTCCCGTGCTCTCTTTGGCGCATTCGCGGTCCAGCACCAAGATGCGTCCGTGCATGGGCGCGGCCTCACGAACAAAGGTTGCGGCTGCATTTCGGTCGAAGGTGGTGATGCTGCAACAAAGGGATCCTTTGCCTTTGGCGGCCAGCGCCACGGCCTCTTCAATGTCTCTGTAGGGCATCAAGGTGCTGACGGGGCCAAATGCCTCCACGTTGTGCACGGCTGTGCCGTTGTGCGGATTGTCTTGGCGCATCAGCATGGGAGGGAGGAAGGCCCCACGTTCGGCGTCGGCGCCAATCGGTTGGGTCGTTCTGTCTTGTCCAAAAACCCATTGCGCCTCCTCTTCAATTCGCGCGACTTGATCAAGGACGTCTTGGCATTGCGACTTTCCCACCAAGGCTCCCATCCGAACGCCGTCCACCTGAGGGTCGCCGATGGTGGTTTTGGAGAGTTGTTGGACAAGGGCCTCTTGAACTTGATCGATGAAGGCTTCTGGGACAAAAATCCGGCGAACGGCGGTGCATTTTTGGCCACATTTCACCGTCATCTCCTTCCTCACTTCCTTGACAAAGAGGTCAAATTC
>Ga0163109_10002578_pt1 | contig 14103 bp, 17 predicted proteins | sample CRUFie1St13metaG_FD_108704 | JGI IMG/M metagenome (GOLD analysis project Ga0163109, IMG submission 108704) | Marine microbial communities from the Costa Rica Dome - CRUD Field 142mm St13 metaG | ecosystem: Environmental > Aquatic > Marine > Oceanic > Photic zone | place: Costa Rica: the Eastern... | reverse complement strand
TACTGCTGGCAGACCACGGCGGCGAAGTGCCCGCTGATCTTGAGGCGCTGGAGAAACTACCAGGAGTGGGTCACAAAACCGCGAGTGTGGTGATGGCCCAGGCATTTGGACTGCCGACCTTTCCGGTGGACACCCATATTCACCGCCTCGCACAACGGTGGGGACTGACCCGGGGACGCAACGTAGTCGAAACCGAACGGGACCTAAAACGCGCTTTTCCGGAAGCGCGCTGGAACGCGCTGCACCTGCAAATCATTTATTACGGCAGAGAGTACTGCACGGCACGAGGCTGCGATGGCCGGGTCTGCGAGATCTGCCGCACTTGCTACCCTGCTCGAAAACACCCTAAGCGTTGTAACAAGGCGTGACCGCCGCGACGGTGTGAGCACAATTCTGCTACCCTGCGCCGCCTGAAACGGGATGACGCGATCCGGTGTGACGCCCCAGCCTATAAAATGTGAATCACTGCAAAGGTCACGCTGATGAGTCAGCCAATCCTCTTTGGTATTCCCAATTGCGACACGGTCCGCAAGGCTCGTAAGTGGCTCGATGATCAGGGTCTGGCGCACGAGTTCGTTGACCTGAGAGCCGATACGCCGTCTGCAAGAAAAATCAGTAAGTGGCTTTTGGCGGTTGGCTCCGAGCGACTGGTCAATCGGCGCAGCACCAGCTTCAGGCAGTTATCCGAAGGTGACAAAGCCGCCTTGGAGGGCGGTGATACCGTCAGCTTATTGCAGGCTCAACCTACCTTGATCAAGCGTCCGGTTCTCGAGTGGGACAATAGGGTGTTAGTGGGCTTCGAGGCGGAAGAATATGGGCGATTATTTAATATCTGAGGACACTCTCTCATGACTTCGCTCCACGGTTTTGGTTTAGGCATTGTGTCGGAGAATGCTCAAGGCGCCGTGCTCGACACCTTTTACCCACAACCGGTCGCGCACGTGAGTGACGCGCTGTCCAGCGTGCTACCTGGCGTGTCGGGTCGACTGGATGCTGCAGAGCTCTCGCAGCTGTCGAAAGCACTGGAAGCAGCGGGCGACAGCGCCGGGGCTGGTCTCGCGAGGCAACTGGTCGCCGCAGAGGGCAAAGTGGTGGCAACATCGCTGGCTGACAACGCACCACCGAGCTCAGTCGAGGAGGCCTACCTCAAACTGCATCTCATCTCTCATCGAAGGGTGAAGCCCCACGAGACAGATCTGACCGGACTATTCGGCCTGCTGCCTAATGTGGCATGGACGGACCAAGGGCCGGTCGACCTTGAAGAGCTCCCGCAACGCCAGCTGGACGCCCGACTGAAAGGTTCGGTGCTCGAAGTCTCAAGCGTCGATAAATTTCCAAAGATGACCAACTATGTGGTGCCTGCGGGCGTTCGCATTGCGCACACCGCCAGAGTCCGTCTCGGTGCCTACCTGGGTGAAGGCACCACTGTCATGCACGAGGGCTTCATCAACTTCAATGCCGGCACCGCAGGCCCCGGCATGATTGAAGGCCGCATTTCGGCAGGGGTTTGGGTGGGCGAAGGTTCAGACCTGGGCGGCGGCTGCTCCACGATGGGCACCCTCTCGGGCGGCGGGGATATTGTGATCTCGGTGGGGAAAGAGTGCCTGATCGGCGCAAACGCCGGCTTGGGCATCCCGCTGGGGGATCGCTGCACGATTGAGGCGGGTTTGTTCGTGACCGCGGGCACCAAGGTTAATGTGCTGGATGACGGCGGCAACACCATTGAGACGGTCTCCGCCAGAACGTTAGCGGGGCGGCCAGATCTCTTATTCAGGCGCCACTCCAGCACCGGTGCCGTGCAATGCCTGACCAACAAGAGCGCAATCGAGCTTAACGAGATGCTGCATGCCAACAACTGATGCACAAGAGCCGACGCTCGCACTGACCCGCGACTTGATCGCCTGCGCTTCGGTCACCCCGAAGGACGCGGGCTGCCAGTCACTAATGATGGCGCGTTTGCAGCAGGCAGGGTTTGCAGTCGAGCCCCTGCGCTTCGGTGAGGTAGATAATTTCTGGGCAACGCGCGGTTCATCGGGGCCGCTGCTGGTCTTTGCCGGACACACTGACGTGGTGCCTCCTGGAGACACGGGGCAATGGGAGTCCGATCCGTTCATCGCCACCGAAGCGGGTGCTGATCTCGTCGGTCGCGGCACTGCGGACATGAAGGCCAGCCTCGCCGCAATGGTAGTAGCCTGCGAACATTTTGTAAGCGCTCACCCCGATCATTCCGGTCGCATCGGCTTTCTGATCACTTCTGATGAAGAAGGGCCCGCCAAAGACGGGACGATCCGCGTCATGGAGACGCTGAAAGACCGTGACGAGCAGATCAACTGGTGTGTGGTGGGCGAGCCCTCCAGCACACGCGAACTCGGCGATCTAGTCAAAAATGGGCGCCGGGGCTCGCTCAACGCTCGGTTAGTGATTCACGGCAAACAGGGCCACATCGCCTATCCACACCTCGCCGACAACCCTATCCACCGGGCGATGCCGACACTCAACGCATTGGTCGCGGAGCCATGGGATCAGGGCAATGACTTTTTTGACCCTACTTGCCTGCAGGTCTCAACCATTCGGGCTGGCCAGGGTGTGACCAACGTCATCCCCGGCAGTGTCGAGGTGTTTTTCAATCTGCGGTTCAGTACCGAGGTGACGGCCGACGAAATTCGCAAACGCTGCGAGGCGATTCTGGACCAAGGTGGCCTCACCTATGACATCGAGTGGTCGCTGAGTGGTGAGCCTTTTTTGACCGAGCCCGGGGCACTGCTTAATGCGGTTGTAGACAGTATAAAGTCGATAACTGGCCGCGTGCCCGAGGTCTCCACGGGAGGCGGCACCTCAGATGGACGGTTCATTGCACCCAGCGGCGCGCAGGTAGTCGAGGTGGGCCACGTCAACGCAACCATTCATCAAATTAACGAGCGGGTAAAACTCGCGGATATTCCACAGCTGACCAAGATCTACGGGGGTATTCTGGAACGGCTACTGATCGACTGATTCGATCGTCAATGGCGACTCATTTGCGACTCATTTGTGACAGAGACAGCCCCAAAGTCGCCCACCGCCCAGCCTCGCTGGCAATCCATTCATCCGCAAAAGCTCCGAGTGCGCGTGCCATAGGTGAACTGGCCTCCGCAGTATCCGCTCTCAGCAGGGTCAGCCCCGCAGCGGCCGATGCATCCAGTGTTGCCTCAGCCCCTTGAAGCACGGCAATCAAACCCTCGACCACATGTCGGGTCTCTGACAGCACATCATCCAGAGGGCGAGACGCATCATCGCCCGTCTCAATGCGAGCACAAGAGATAGCCGGCAGCGCTAGCACGATATGCTCGATCGGGCCTCGCTGCCTGAGTAGATCCAACAAATAGCCCTGACCAATTGGTGACGCCAGCGCCAGATCATGCCACTCGGCCTGCTCTAGACTTTTAGCGAGAGCGGATGTCATGTCAGCCGCCTCAGCCAAGTTACCGCATAGGATCGGACGCGGATGGGACGCGGCGTCCTGCACCACCGAGGCCGGCATGCACTCCACGCCTATCCAGAAATGGCTAGCCGTCACAATACGCTCCTGTCTCTCACCACCATCTGTTTCACTTCACGACCTAAGTCTCATCGTGGCTCGCAACTGTTCGTAACCAATGCCTGACAAAGGTGGCTACAGTCGCCGGATGAACACATCAAACCGCACTGACTTACCCTTAAGCGTGTGCGCAGGACGAGTCTGCCCTAGTACTGGGGCGCGCAAGGGCCGTTTGACCACGATCCTCTCGACGGGCTGATCCCATGCCCACTGCCACAGGGCCTCGCAGTCATCCTCCGGATCAGCGAGATGCTGAAGCATGGCAGCGTCTTTCTTCACCGCCGCCGCTTTTTTCCGCTCGGGGAACATCGGGTCAAGGTAGATCACTGTATCGGCCGGAGTGCGCTGCGTCTTGCTATCTACCGCCAGCACGGACATTCTCGCCGCCGCGGCCCTGATCTGTTCCACGCCGCTCACGGCGGCGGCTTGCACAGCTTGGTCAAGCAGCCACGCCAATACGGGCATCCGCTCACAGACCGTGACCTCACAGCCCAGATCGGCCAGCACGAAAGCGTCACGCCCCAACCCGCCCGTGGCATCCCATATCAGCGGCTTCCGATCGGCCTTTAGACCCACGGCACGACCGAGCATCTCGTTGTGCCCGCCTTTCCGCCGATGTTGCATGGCGGCGGAGTCGAACTGCACGGCGACCCTCACCCCAGCCAATTCCAGCCAGGCGCTGGCCTCACCCACGACCAAAAGGAGCCCCGCTGGGTCTTGATGGCTGCCGTATTCCAGCCCGAGTTGCTGGGCCACTTCCCTGGCCCGGGCAGGCGACTCCCCCTGTACCGATTTAACTGTCGCCACGGGAGCTTGATGGGAGGGGTTTATTTGCATTGCATCGGGGGCCGTGATTGACTGCAGGCGTCGGGTGAACAGCCATTATATGAAGCTATTTGAGACAGAGTTAGCGCGCGCGCTCCTCATTGTCCTCCTGATGTCGGGGACCGGTTGCGCTGAGTTCGGGCAGTACGACATCAAGGTCAATAATGTCACGGTCTACGAGCCGTCAGCGCCCTACAGGTTGAGCGGTATCGAAGACCCCGCCCTAGCCGCGTGTCTCTCGCAAAGCCTGCTGGATATCGATGCCCGGATAGCGACCGATCTTTTGGCACTAAACTGCAGTAATGCCGGCATTCAATCGCTGGCCGGGCTGGAGCAATTTACGCAGATCCAATCGATGAAACTCAGTAGCAACGATATCCGTAATTTACTGGTGTTGGAGAGACTCACCGCGCTCAATCAACTATGGCTCGATAACAATGACATCGTCGATCCGATACCGGTATTGCGGATGAGTCACCTCAAAGAGCTGAATTTGGCGGGTAATGCGCGCCTGCAATGTCCGGCCCCCGAAGCGGTGCCGCGCCATCTTTCTCTGAATCTGCCCGATCACTGCACAAGATAATGACTTACTGGCTTTACCGCGCAATCGCCCTACTGCCCTTGCCCATCAAATACGGCTTGTCCGCAACCGCTGCTTTTCTGTTGCGACGGGTGTTTCGCTATAGGGCTCAAGTGATCGATACCAATTTACGAAACGCTTTTCCCGAACGCGACGCTGAATGGCGTCGCTACACCGCAGCGCGTTTTTATCGCCAGTTCACCGATGTCACCATGGAAATCGTCCACGCCTCGCGGATGAATCTCGATGATTTCAAACGCCGCGTGACAGTTGAGGGGATGGATGAACTGGATCGACTAACAGAAAATCGCACCCGTTCCGTCATTGTCCTCACCATCCATCTGGGCAACTGGGAGTGGATGATGCACGCCGCGAATGCCCACGGTGATATTCCGATCGATCCCGTCTACCGGCGTTTGCACAATGAAGGCTCCGACCGCTTCGCTTATGAGGTGCGCAGCCGTTTCGGTGGCGAACCGATCCTGATGGAAAAGGTCGCGCGTAATGTGTTGAGGCATCGTCGGCGGTTCCGAGCGCTGGTGTTGGTTGCAGACCAGTCACCCGGAGAGCGGGACAACGTGTACTGGACGGACTGGTTGAATCAGCCGACAGCCTTCTTCACAGGCCCCGCGACCATTGCGCAGTTGACGGATTTTCCTGTGATGTTTGCACGCTGTCGGAGAAAATCACGCGGCCGATATCACTTGAGCCTGATTCCCATTGTCGAAGCACCGGGGCAACTGACCGAAGAAGGGATTATTGACGCCTACATCAGGGCCGCTGAAGAAACGATTCGCGATGAGCCGGAGAGCTTTCTCTGGTCCAACCGGCGATGGAAACATCAACCCCCTGCAGATCAGGCCTGAGCGGCCTCCTCGATAAAGGTGGCCGACGTTCGAAGGTCACACCAGTCAAAGCCGGTCTCTTGCGTTGCGTGAATCACCTGACACGAGGCCAGACCGGACCAGTCCGAAAGCGCAGCATCAGCAAGCTCTGGGGCATTGTTCTGCTGACTGATATGCGCCACGAACAGCATCTTGAGCCGGGTGGTGTCCGCATGATCGAGAAACTGCCGCGCTTGAGCATTAGCCAGATGACCAAAGTCGCCACCGACTCGTTTCTTGAGGGCATGGGGATACGGCCCTTCGGCCAGCATCTGCGGGTCGTGATTGAACTCGAGCACCAGCGCATCGCAGCCGGAGAACGCCTGCACGACATGCGGCGTGATACTGCCTAAGTCGGTGAGCACGCCCAACTTAAGGTCATTGTTAGTCAGACAAAACTGCACCGGCTCCCTGGCATCGTGGGGTACAGGCTCGGCAGCGATATCGACATCGCCCACCGCAAACTGATCGCCGGGTCGAATCACTACACCGCTCACGAGCCCTTCGAGTTTCGCGCTGGTTGCGGTGCCTGCAGTGAGGAATACGGGCAGATCATGGGCTTTGGCGAAGGGCACTACGCCGCGGCAGTGATCACCGTGCTCATGGGTTACCAAAATGGCGTCGATGTCCTGCCCGCTCACACCGCGAGATCGAAGGCGCTCCTCGACATCGCGCCGAGGCAGACCACAGTCAATCAGCAGGAAGGTCTCGCCCGTATCGACCAACGTCGCGTTCCCCTTGCTACCGCTTCCGAGGGACGCGATGCGCATCAGGTAATGTTGCCCCGCAAGATAGTCAGCAGCGCTTGCTGGTCGCGGCGATCGACCTTACCGCCGTCAGGGCCGCGCAGGGTGATGAGCGTCAGCTCTTCGCCGGCCCGGTCAAGGTGAATTTGATATTGATGCCCAGCCAGAGGGTGTTCGTCCTCTCCCCCCCACAGCCAATCAAACCAACCGCTATCTTCTTCGTCTTGAGGGCCCACAAAGGTGACGTAAAGCAGCCCCTCACTGCGGTCGCGGTCATCAATCACGAAATCCGCATCCTCGGTGCCTTTCACCACCGACGCCCAAGCGCGATCAAAGCGCAGCGTCAGGCGAATGCGGGTCTCTTCTTCAATATCTTCCAGCGTGATGCGCCCCGAATCGCTCATGGCGCGGTCCGCCATCATGGAAATGGGCGCAGTCTCGGCACTGTTGGCGAGATACTGGGCCACGTCCTGAAGCATCTTGCGCTCCAGATCACGATCATCGGACTCGGGCGGCCAGCTGACATCCTCTACCCTACGATTCTGCTGCAAAACATGTAGCTCAGCCGTGTTGCGCTGCACGCCGGTATCGACCCGGAAACGAAACCGCACTGCGAGCTCCTGGTCTTCCAATTTGAACCACTGCGTATCGATCAATCCAGCCTCGGCGTCGACAGCGGCCACGCCAATACCGCTGGTAGTCAAGAAGGTCCTGACTTGGGGCCAAAGCTGCCCGGGCGCCACGTTGACCAGTGCCCATCTCTCACCGGACAGGCTCTGAATACGCACCGAGTCGGCTTGATTATTGGCAGTCAGCGGCGTGGGTCGAGGTGTTTCAAATTGCGCTGCCAACTGGGCGCTCTCGACTACTGGCGGCACCGGATAGTCTGGCTGTATCGCCTCCGTGGAGAGGTGCGGCGGCACGTCGATCGGGGCCAGCTCGGGCGCCGTCTGGTAGCGGCGGGCGTTATCGGGGAAGAGCCCATCATCGCCAAAGAACCAACTGCATCCTGAAAGGCAGCCCAGCAATACGATGCTAACAACCGTTCGAATCACGCGAAGTAAGTCTCCAATGCTCGCTCCAGATCGCCACGACACGGCTCTGACAGCGTCGTGAGGGGCAACCTGATTCCCTCTTCAATCATACCGCGTTGTGCCATCGTCCACTTCACCGGGATGGGGTTGGCCTCAATAAACAGCAAGTTATTCAACTCGCTCAGCCGTGCATCGATCTCGGCAGCGGCTTCCCACTCGCCGGTCAATGCCAAATTGCACATCTCAGCCATGTCCCGAGCCGCGATATTGGCGGTAACCGAGACGTTGCCTTGCCCGCCGCGGCGCATCAGTTCAAGGGCCGTGGCATCGTCACCGGAAAATACCGCGAAACCATCCGGCACCGCCTCTATTAAGGCCGCCCCGCGCGCCACGTCACCGGTTGCATCTTTAATCGCCACGATATTGTCGATTTGGCTGAGTTTGACCACCGTCTCGTTCAACAAATCACAGCCGGTGCGTCCCGGGACGTTATAGAGAACGATAGGCAGGTTGACCGAGCGGGCCACCGCCTGAAAGTGCTCAAAAAGCCCTTGTTGGGTGGGCTTGTTGTAATAAGGCGTCACGGACATCGAATAGTCGGCACCCGCCTCGGCCGCCGAGACGGTGAGCTCGATTGCTTCATGGGTCGAGTTACCGCCGGTGCCCGCTACCACCGGGATCCGTCCCCCCGCTTGCTCGACCGCAAACCGGATCACCTCACAGTGCTCGGGCACGGTGAGTGTTGGGCTTTCGCCGGTCGTGCCCACCACGCCCAAACCCGCGGTGCCCGATTCGACGTGGTATTCGATCAGGCGCGCGAAGGCCGACCAATCGATAGCACCGTCGGGGTGCATGGGCGTTACCAACGCGACAATGCTTCCGGTTATCATCGATTTACTCCGGCAGGGCGGCTAGGGAAGAGAACTGCACAACATGGTGTCGCAATTATCCACTTCAGAGGCGGTTACACAACCGAATAAAACGCGGTGCTCCACCGATAGCTTGCGATGTCTACTGGTTCTGCTCCTGTTACCTGCCCTATCTGTCTGCACCAGCTGGTCAGTCGCACAAAGTCCCAATTTTGACGTCCTGATTGAACCCCTGACGGCCATAGACCGGCACTTCATGGCCGACCAGCGCATGCGTGTAGAGCAGCTCGCCAACCGTCTGGGACGCGGTCTGACCGGCGTTGCCGATCGCGACCTGGATACGCTGCAACGAATCCTCGATGAAAGGATGATACTTGCGGAGGACACACTGACCCTTCAGGCATTTGGAGTGGTGTTTGGCGATCTGCTCGGTGATCGACTCGATATGGATTGGGTGGTTTACCGCGATAAAAAAGGTCGATCCAGAGCGCTCCGTTACCGACAAATGGAAGTGTATCTCTTCCCGGTCACAATGATTTCCCGTCGTCAGGAAGGGGGGAGTGAGCGGCGACTCAAACCCCTGTTTGACGACACGGTCCGCGACACGCAGCTCCTGTTGCCCGGCGGCAAGTGGTTTCAGTAATTCGACTCGCGCAGATTGGCGCCTGATGTGAGTCAGTTCAAAGCGTATCCTCAGTCGGCGCCGACGTACCGGAAGATACCCTGAGCTCCGAGCGTTCGATGCTGGGCGCCTTGCTGAGTGAGATCGCCACTCTCATAGGCCGCGTCACCCTCATACAGGAACACCATCTGGTCACCGTCTCTCACCACACGAGGAAAAAAACGCGGCGGAGCCCGCTCACCCAGCTGCGTGAGCAGCATCGACGGATCATCCTCTGCCTGCAGATCGTGCAGCGACACCAGCGTCGGTGGCGTGATAAGGAGCTGACCCTCATGGTGAGCGCGAATCGCGTCCCCCGGGCGCCACCACTCATGCGCGACGATCTCGCTGCCATCGACCGTCACCGGCTCGTTTGATCCCACCTCTGCGATGAAAAACCAGGTCGCAAAACGTCGCTTCACCACGACAGGGGTGAGCCAATGAGAGAACGTCAGTAGCGACTCAGCCGGTAGCGAAAGTCCCGCCTCCTCCTGTAACTCCCGAGCAGCGCCGCAACGGGCTTGCCCGAGGTCATCATCACCCTCGTCTGAGTCCTCGACCTTGCCACCGGGAAATACCCAGAGCCCAGGCATGTGTTTGAGCTCATCGCTACGCTTAAGAAGGAGAGTCTCTAGTCCGTCATGGGTCTGGCGAACCACGATGGCCGATGCGGCCGGCAACGCCGGAGTGGCTTCTTCAGAAAACTCAAGCACCATCAGAGTGGGTGCCTAGAGTAGAGGCGCACAGGGAAGGCACTGGGCATAAACATGCATCGGATCGCGGAGACTGGAGAGGCTCTTTATCGCGGGTTTGAAGGCGCTGACCAGCGACTCGAACCAGCCGTCCAGCGGTGCCGCAACCATGCCAAAGGAGCGGCTCAGTTCCTGCAACAAGACACTTTCAAAAGAGGGCGGCACCCGGGTGCGAGCAGTTCGCCACTCTTCTACGCCTGCCAGGCGCGCCGCGGCCGCCACCGCCTCGTCCAAACCACCTAGTTGATCAACTAGACCGCGATCCGCCGCTTCGGCGCCGGTCCAGACCAGCCCGTCGGCGACCTCTCTCACGGCCTGCTCACTCATGTCTCGACCCCTCGCCACTAATTCGATGAAGTCGTCATAGGCGCCATAAGCCAGCGCCTGCACAATGCTCGCCATCTCCGGGCTCAGCCCCCGGTTAAAGCTTGCCGCGCCCGCCAGCGGAGTGGTTCCGACGCCATCGACGGTGACACCGATGTACTCCACGATGCCCTCAATTGTGGGGAAAGCGGAAAAAGCACCGATACTGCCAGTCAGTGTCGTGGGTAGCGCCCAGATCTCGTCTGCCTCTGCTGCGATCCAGTAGCCACCAGAGGCCGCAACAGTGCCCATGGAGACGACAATGGGAATGTCTGCGCCTGCCACCTCTAATAGCTTCCGCCGGATCAGGTCCGAGGCGAACACGCTACCGCCCGGGGAGTTTACGCGCAGCACAATCGCCGCCAGATCTTCGGCCTCCAAAGCGGTATCGATGTAGCCGTTGATGGTGTCACTGCCTGCCATGCCCTCTTCACTGTCCCCGGGCATCAAGGTGCCCTCCACAGGGATGATGGCTATCAGCGGCAGGTTCTCTTCCGTCAGCGAGCGACTCATCTTGACGTCCTCGACATAGCGATCAAGTGAAATGAGCTCGGCGTCACCGTTCTCATTGGTCACCCCGACCCACTCGGCCAATGCATCGTCCATCTGGGCATGGTCGGCAAGCATATCGACCCAGTCCGCAGCCAGCATGGTCTCCGCCAAATCGTTGTCTGATGCGTCAAGCTGAGCAGCGAAGGATGCGATGAACCCATCCATTGTTCCCGCCGGCAATTCCCTGCCCGACTCGGCGAGCTCGGTATAAGTGGCCCAGAGCCCTGCGAGCCAGCGAGAAACGACCTCCCGCTCCACCTCGGACATGTCATCGCGCAGGTAGGGCTCCACCGCCGACTTGTTCTCACCCGCGCGGAAGACATGCATGGTGACCCGGATTTTCTCAAGAAATGACCGCAGGTAGGAGCGGTACACCGAGAACCCCTCGAGGAACATACCGCCCTCGGGATGCAGCAAGATCTGATCTGCCTGGGAGGCCAGCAAATAGTGGGCCTGCGAGTAAAAATCACCCGCTGCGATCACCGGCTTGCCAGATGCCTTAAAAACATTGATCGCACTGCTGATTTCCAGCGTCTGGCTGGTGGAGGGTCCGGCTAGATTTTCCAAATCAAACACTAGGGCCGTGATGCGCTCATCGGTCGCCGCCCATCGAATCGACCGCACCACATCATTCAACAGCGTAGGCTGATCATAGTCCTGGTTGAGGAACGCTGACAGCGTGTCACTGGGAGGGGAGTCCTCGACCAACGGCCCCGAGGGAGATATCAGCAGGGCCGCGCGCTCAGGCAACGGCTCGGGCGTCGACTCACTCAACGCGGTGCTAAACGCAATCACAAAGATGGCCACGAACAGCAGCGGTACCAAAACGGATATCGCGCGGCTGATGCCGCTCAATACACGCCATATTCCTTTCAAAAATCGCATCATCGTAACGACCTCTCCTTGTCTGGCTTCAGTTGACCGTGACTGCAGGCAGGCAGTTCTACGGTTGGTGGATGAATACCTCAAACAGATAAGGCGGCAACAAGTGCCCAACCCTCTACTGCCAAGAATTAAGCTGTTTTAAAGGGCGCCGCGCAGTTCCCGCCCCCGATAGCGGATGTAAAGCATGCAAACAGTGAAGTTGATTATCACAAGCGCCAGACCTGCGATCGACAACGCATCCGCCTGATAGGCGAACGCCGCCTCTACCGCAGAGATAAAGTAAAACAGCAGCACCAACTCGAACCATATGAACAGTCGCATACTGTCAGTAAATGCTGCCCACAAGAAAAATACGAGGGGCACGCCGCGCAGCACGATCAGCAGCCAGGTCCCGGAAAAGCGCTCCACGTCGGCCGCCTGTTGAGCCACGAAGCCCAGCCAGGTAAGCCACATCAGGATCCACAAAGTGGAGGTGAGCCGCCCACGCGGCGCAAGTGGCGTTGTTGCCATCGCTACTGTGGCCCCAAAGCGCGCATCGCCCACTCGGCTACCCGTTTACCCAGAGCCCGACAAATGGCGGACTCCCGATCATCCATTGGTCGATCTCCGGCCTCGGTCGACCAATGACTAGCCCCGTAAGGCGTCCCGCCTGCCTCGGTCGCACGCAGCTCCGGCACCGAGTAAGGCACGCCGACCATGACCATGCCGTGGTGAATCAACGGCACCATCATACTCATGAGGGTTGTTTCCTGGCCACCGTGCAGAGAACTGGTAGAGGTGAAAACCCCAGCGGGTCGGTCAATCAGTGAGCCCTGAAGCCACAGAGCACTGCTCTCATCCATAAACTGCTTCATTGGGGCGGCCATGTTGCCAAATCGTGTTGGACTGCCCAGAACCAATCCCGCGCAGCCTTTCAGGTCATCCTGCGTCGCGTGCAGCACCGCGTCCTGTGACGCGATTTCCACTGCAGACAGAGACGGTACGGTTCTGAGCCGCGCCTCAATGCCGAGCACACACTCGACGCCCCGTACCACCTGTTTAGCCATTGCAGCCGTAGCGCCCTCTCGACTGTAGTACAGAACCAAAATATAAGGCTCACCAGTCACGATAAGCCGACCCCAACATCTTGCGGGCACATAATGACGGTCGCTCGACGGCGACTCCGGGCACAGGGTAATGTGGGATACTCCATCAGTACCGCTCAAATGGACGGCCGCCAATGGTAACGCATCCATCACTGCAAAACGCGAATCTCCGCTTGCCCTATCTCCTTAACCGGCTGGTCGAGGACCGGCTCAACGCCAGTGCGGCCGCGCAGGCCATGCCTTGGCAGAAAACCGCTGCAGCGCTGTTGCAACACAATCTCGATCAGGAGTCGTCACTGCTGGCGACGCCCCTCGCGGAGCTTTTTACCACCGAGCAGCCGTCATCGGCATGAAACTGCTGATCGCGATTGTATTTGCAGCAGTGTGGCTGCAGGGTTGTAGTCAATCAGCCGATGAACTGCCCGGAGTCGGTCAGTGGCGACTGATCAACTACTGGGCCATCTGGTGCACTCCCTGTCGGGAAGAAATACCCGAGCTGAATGCCCTAGACGACAGCACCGAGCTAATGGTCTTTGCCGTGAACTACGATGGGCTAATCGGTGAAGCGCTGCTTTCGCAGGCTGCCGAGATGGGAATCACCTTCACCCTGCTTGAGCAGGACCCGGGCGCCGTAATGGGTATCGAGCGACCGCGTGTGCTGCCGACAACGCTGCTGGTTAACCCGGAGGGCGCGGTGACCGATACCTTGGTGGGCCCTCAGACTCAGGAAAGCCTCTTGGCCGTGTGGCGGGGGCACACAGTGCCATAGCAAGCGCCAGTGGTGTGACCCTAAAACGCGGGCAAAAAAAAGCCGGCTGAAGGTCAGCCGGCAATGAAGGAGCCACTCAAAACGGGGAGGGTCTCAGTAGGCGGACCCTCGCTGCTCAGATGTTTCCCTTGCGGTGCACCCGTGGACATCGCCATCTCAACAACTGCCTCTGTGACAGAGGTTTTAGTAAAAAGTTCCAAAAAGGCGTCTTTTTTTAAGGCGCTCGCCAGCAGGCCGAACTCATTTGGCCATTTCCAGAGCTGACAAACAGCTCCAGCTCAACCAGATCACCCATATCTGCCTCTTCCATCAGCCGATTCAGCAAATAATGGGCCAGCGCTTCTACAGTGACATTGGTGATGGGCAGCAGAAGCGTCTCGTCGGTGGGAAAGCGCAGCGTCTTGCCGTTAAAAGTCGCCAGATATTCGCCGTCTTCCTCAGCCACCTGAAGCCAGCGTGACTGACTGGGCAGCAACATGTACTCATCGTGGTCATCACAAAGCCGCTGCAGTGCCCGCTTG
>Ga0163109_10002575_pt1 | contig 14105 bp, 17 predicted proteins | sample CRUFie1St13metaG_FD_108704 | JGI IMG/M metagenome (GOLD analysis project Ga0163109, IMG submission 108704) | Marine microbial communities from the Costa Rica Dome - CRUD Field 142mm St13 metaG | ecosystem: Environmental > Aquatic > Marine > Oceanic > Photic zone | place: Costa Rica: the Eastern... | reverse complement strand
TTTGGTAATCCAATATCAAGTCCAGATTGGTCAGTTGTTTATTATTTAAGAACAAATAAACAAAATTTTGCAGCGACTATTAATAGTACAGCGCATGAAGATGGTTTTAAATTTACAATTTCGTCAGCAACATCAGCTACGTTTCCAGATGGCTTATGGTTTTATCAGGCAATGGCTAATAAGTCTGGAAATGAAAGGCAGACGATAGCACAGGGTCAATTTACAGTTTTAGAAAGTACACTATATTCTGGAAATAATCCAAAAGCTTTTGATGGTCGTACACAAATAAGAAAAGATTTTGATGCAATTGAAGCCACAATAAGAGCATTAAGTACTGGTCAAGCAGTTCAAGAATATAAAATAGGTAATAGAAGTATTAAAAAATATGATTTAAGCGAATTAATTTTAATTAGAGATAGATATAAAAGAGACTTAATTAAAGAGGAAAAACAACAATTAATTGCCAACGGTCAAGGTAATCCTCATAATTTATATATTCGTACAAGAGGTTAATCATGGCTTGGCATACTCCTATTAGTAGATTATTTACTAAACAACCAGAAGTAACAAAAATTAAACGCAGACGTTATGCGGGTGCAGCTATTTCACGTTTAACAGATGGTTGGGTTTCAAGTAACACTTCAGCAGATGCGGAAATTAAGGTCAGTTTACGCAAATTAAGGGATAGAAGTCGTCAATTAATGCGAGATAACCCTTATGCAAAGCAAGCTAAGAGAACAACACAAATAAATGTTATTGGTCAAGGTGTAAAGCTTCAATGTATGGTGCAATCAATTAGAGGAAGAAAAAAAGATAAAAAATTAAGCATGATGATAGAAAACGAATGGAAAAATTGGTGTAGAAGAGATAGTTGTGATGTATCTGGGCAGAAAAGTTTTTTTATGCTTGAAAACTTAGCAGTTGGGGCATTAGTAGAAAGCGGGGAAGTTTTTTTTAGAATTATTCGTAGAAAATTTGGTAAGAGTTCAATTCCTCTAGGTTTAGAAATTATTGAATCCGATTTATTAGATGATGAGTATTCTGGTAAACCAGCAAGAAAAGGTAATGAATGGAGAATGGGTATTGAAGTCGATAAGTTTGGAAGGCCTCAAAGATATGCTTTTTTAAACAAACATCCGGGCGACAACTGGTTTGAAAATAATTACGCAAATGAAAAACATACAATAATAAATGCAAACGATATTATTCATTTATATATACAGGAACGGCCGGGTCAAAATAGAGGTGTTCCTTGGCTAAGTTGTGTGATGGACGATATGCACCAAATGTCAGGTTATGAAAGTGCAGCCGTCATTCGAGCTAGAGCTGGAGCTAGTTTAATGGGATTTATTAGCTCAACTGAAGGAGAGCTAGAAGCAGATGATGTACAAGAAGAGCAAAGACTTACTGATTGGGAAGCTGGAGTTTTTAAATATTTAAATCCGGGTGAAGAAATTACAGTTCCAAATATTAGTTCACCAGATGGTCAATATGAGATGTTTGTTAAAAACAAAATTAGAAGGTATGCCTCAGGTTTAGGTTGTAGCTATGCAACAATTAGTCGAGACTTTTCAGAAACAAATTACAGCAGCTCAAGATTATCTTTATTGGAAGATAGAGAACATTGGAAAATGCTTCAAACATTTTTTATTGAAAACTTCCACCAAAGAATATTTGAAGAATTTTTAGATGCTGCTGTTTTGTCTGGGTCATTGAACTTACCAGATTACGAACTTAATCCTTTGAGATATACAAGTCCAAAATGGCAAGCAAGGGGCTGGAGTTGGGTTGACCCTAAGAAAGAAATCGAAGCTTTCAGAATGGGCGAAGCTGCGGGATATTATACAAAAGGCGAAATTGTATCAATGTTAGGAAAAGATTTTGAAGAAAATATAGATCAAATTAAAGCCGAACAAGAAACATTAAGCGAGTCTGGCGTTCAATTAGACCTAGATTTAGGAAGCGGAACTGGAATTAGCGAAGATTAAGCTTTTTTATCCTTTTCACAATGTGGACAGCATGGCGGTTCAACTATATCTCCTTGCATTATTGATACTAAAAACAGTATTGCTAACTTAGATGGAGGCTGGTCAAAATTAAAAGGAAGGCTACTTGTATCTTTTCCAGCAAAATGGATTCCGTCATTTGCGACACAAACATTAAATTGTTCATCTTCACCTTTTGGAACTTGGTTAAAAATTAAACCATTGTATTCAGCCTTATTATCTATATGCTCAAGTTGTACCCACTGCGGAGAAAAATCTTCAAAAGGAAAACCCGCTAATGCGAGTCCTCCTTCAAGATGGTTTAAAAATTCCATTACTTTAGGATCAATAATCCAATCTTTATTTTTACTCATTTTTAGCTACCTCCTAAACGTCTTTGTGTGTTGCCTGTCATTTGTCTACTTAGTCCAACACGACCCCCAGCAGCTCTACCAGCCTCAGCCCCAGAACCGCCTGTAGTGTAAGCATGGCCTCTACTGCTTATAGATGGATAGCGTTCAGCATAGAACTCTTCAACTTTTGCTAACTCAGCTTTATTAGCATTAAGAACCATAAGAGCAGAAACATTAATAGTTTTGTCAGCTAGTTTTAGCTGCTTACCATTTTGTTGCTCATCTCTTTTCATTTGTTCAAATCTCTCCTCTACTTTCCAAGCCCAGTTTTTTCTAAAACTGTTTCTATGCGCCGCCCCTTGCATAGCAACTTGGAATGGATCTTCTTGGCAATGTCTAGCCCACTCATCAGTTAATGCTTGTATAAGATAATCAGCGTATAATTCGATTTCTATTTGTCTAGCTTTACTAGCAGAAATTTCAATTTGTCTGTAAATGTCACCTTTAGAATCTCTAATGTATTCTTTTTGGTGTTTTTGGTTGCCACTTCTTTCAAACTTAAAAGGAGTAAAAACGACTTTACCGTTGTAGTAATCAGCAACAGCACTAATAATAGTAGATACTGCTGGATCAATACGCTTATAAGGAGTACCAAATCTAAAAGCGATCACCTCAATTTCTTCGTCAACAACAGACATATCGCCTAGTTGTGCTTCAAGTTGTTCAAGGTTTATGCCTCTTTTTTCTAGCTGTTGCTCTAATTTAGCTTTAGCTAATTCAGCTTCATGTGGGTTAGTACTTTCTGTTAGTGCTAATAATTTACCTAAGAAAGAAGTGTCTCTCATTTTAAAATACCTCAATGGGGATAAAGAAATTAGAGTTATCATCCTCTAATTACTATCAGTATAGCATATATATTTTAAATACGCAAGTATCTATTTACTTAAATTGAAGTAATATGTTGTATATCTAACATTTTTTATATGGCAAATGTTAACGGAACAGAAATAGATTTGAAGCCCACAGAAGGCATGAAAGCAGGGGCTAGGCAGTTTAAAAAATGGAAAAGTGAAGGTAAAAAAGGTGGAACGCAAGTAGCTGCGGTACGAGCGTCACAAATTTTAAGCGGGAAAGAATTAAGCGTTGATGTAGTAATGAGAATGTTTAGTTTTTTTAGCAGGCATGAAGTTGATAAAAAAGCTGAAGGATTTAGACCCGGAGAAAAAGGCTATCCGTCAGCAGGCAGGGTCGCATGGTCAGCATGGGGATCAGACGCAGGGTTTAGCTGGAGTAGAAAAAAATCTGAACAAATTAAGAAAGCAAGAGCAAGATTTGATGATAACCTTTTAAATGAGTATGATGTAGACAATACGAAAGAAACATCTATGGATTCAACTTTAGAAAAACCAATAGAAGAAGAAAAGGCTGCTGCTAATGAATTAAAAGTAGGCGATTATGTATCTTGGAACTCAAGCGGAGGAAGAGCAAGAGGTCAAATTGAAAAAGTAGAAAGAAACGGAACAATTAACATTCCTGACAGTTCTTTTACTGTTGAAGGTACGAAAGAAAATCCAGCAGCTTTAATTTGTATATATAGACCCGCCCCAGATGGTGGATATAACAAAACTGATAAGCTTGTTGGACATAAATTCAGCACACTTACAAAAATAGATCCTTTACCAAAAGCGTCAGATTATGATGACAAAGGGTATGGAAAAGGAAAAGACGAGGAAAAAAAAGATGAAGAAATATCACAATATAGAAAACTTGACTTAAAAGAGTTAAGGAAAAGAAATAAGGGAAAAGATTTAATAGAAACGAGAGAACTTAAGGGGACTATTGAAACTGATGGGAACGAACTCTATATGAGTTTTAGTTCTGAAGAACCAGTACAAAGATATTTTGGGCAAGAAGTTTTATCTCACGACAAGGGGGCTGCTGACCTATCTCGTTTAAATAACGGAACTGCCCCTTTTCTCTGGAATCACAATAGAGATGAAGTTCTTGGAGTAGTGCAAAATGCGGAAATTTCTGAGGATAGAAGAGGTTATGCCACTGTTAAATGGTCTAGAAATCCAAATGCAGTAGAGAAACGCACAGATGTTGAAGATGGCATTATTTCTCAAGTAAGTTTTGCATATCAAATTAACGAAATAGAAGAACGTGGCGATCAAATGGTGGTTACAAAATGGAAGGCTATGGAGGTATCTTTGGTTTCAGTGCCGGCAGACGCTTCAGTTGGGGTAGGGCGAAGCCTCGAAAATGAAGATAATATAGAGACATCAACTTCTACTGTTGCAGATTCTCCGCCAGTAGAAGATGCAGCAGCTCTTGAGCAATCGAGAGAAGCTTTGACGGCTCAAGCTCCGTCATCTAGTCCAACCTTAACTTCCAAAAACATGGAGCAAACCAAAGAGGCTGCAAGCAAAGCCGTTGAAGCAGAGCAAAAACGCAGCCAAGATATAATCGTTGCTGAAAGAAGCCGTGCTAATACGGTGACAGCAATGGGCGAAAAATACAATTGCCCAGATTTAGCTCATAAACTAAATCAAGATGGTGCATCAGTAGAAGATGCTCGCCACGCAATCAACACTTACAGAGAGGAGAGACTCAACAACGTGGAACAAACACAAATACAAAAAGCCCCAGAAGTAGGCTTAGACCAAAAAGAAGTCAAAAGATTTTCTTTTACAAGAGCTTTACACGCTTTAGCAAATCCAACTGACAGACAAGCTCAGGAAGCTGCTGCTTTTGAAAGAGAAGTATCAGAAGCAACTTCAAAAAAATATGGTCGCCCTGCTGGTGGTATTCTTGTTCCTAACGAAGTGCTTGAGCAAAAAAGAGATTTAACGGTTGGTTCTGCAACTGCTGGAGGTAATCTTGTAGCAACAGATCTTCTTTCTGGATCATTTATAGATCAGTTGAAGAATAAAATGGCGATAATGGCTGCAAATCCGTCCATGTTGACAGGACTTGAAGGTAATATTTCGATTCCACGTCAAACATCTGGATCAACTGCTTATTGGGTAGGAGAAGGATCAGCTCCGACAGAAAGTAACCTTGCTTTCGATCAAGTCAACATGACACCAAAAACAATTGGTGCATTTGTTGATTATAGTCGCAGACTTCTTTTGCAAGCTTCTATAGATGTAGAGCAAAGAATTAGAAATGACATTGCAGAAAATATTGCTCTTGAGCTAGATAGAGCTGCTGTATATGGCACAGGTTCTTCAAACCAGCCTTTAGGTATTAAGGATACAACTGGTATAGGAACACAAACTATCACTACATTTGGTACTTTTGCTGAGTACATTGCAATGGAAACTGATATTGCAGTTGCAAATGCTGAAGTAGCAAATATGTTCTACATTATTAACTCATCTGCTAGAGGTGCTTTAAAGTCAACTGAAGTTGCATCTGGTACAGGTAAGTTTGTATTTGAGAACGGAGAAATCAATGGTTATAAAGCTATTGTCACAAACCAGTTAGCAAATAATGATGCATTATTTGGAGACTTCAGTAAGTTTACTATCGGTATGTGGTCTGGTTTAGATCTAACTGTTGATCCTTATGCTGGAGCAACATCTGGCAACGTAAGAGTAATAGCTCTTCAAGACGTTGACTATGCTGTAACACAGCCCGGTGCTTTCTGCTTTGGAACATAATGAAGCTTAAGCTCTTAAGAAACACAATGATAGCTGGCACTCCTACGAGTGCTGGCTCTATTGTTGAGGTTGAAGAACACATTGGTTTTTTGCTTTTAAACATTCACAAAGCTGAAGAAATAAAAGAGGAAGAGCCAACAGTTAACAAGACACCAAATTTTGAACGTATGACTAAATTAAATTTAGAGTCTTACGGAAAAGATCTTGGATTAGAGCTTGATATAACAAAAACAAAAACAGAGCTTATCTCAGAAATACAAACTGCAATTTCAACAACTTAAAACAATGGCGATCATTCAACAAGCACTGGAAAAACTACAACTTTTTTCATGTGTAGCTACTGCTGCTGTAACAAGTACAGCAACATCAGCAGCTATTGATTTAAAGGAATATGACGGAGATGTTTCTTTAATTCTTACAAGTGCTGCTGGAACAGGGTCAAGTCCAACATTAGATGTCAAAGTCCAAGATTCTGATGCTAGTGATGGTACTTATGGTGATTTATCTGGTGCAGCTTTTACACAAGTAACGGATTCTGCATCAATGCAAGTAATCACATTTTGCAAAGACGAAGCCAAGCGTTACATTAAAATTGTTCAAACAGTTGGGGGATCTACTCCATCTTTCACTTTTAATATCAACGCTTTAGCTCTCAAAAAATACGGTTAATATATAGCCCCTTATGGGGCTTTTCTTATGTCTTTTATTGATTTCGATTTAGATGTTTTTCTACAAGAACCTTTTGGACAGAAGGTTCATTATTCTGGCGGAACAAAAATTGGTATTTTAGATATGCCAGATCAGATATTATCTGGAGATATGATTTACTCTACAGATTATGTTTTACAAGTAAAAACGATTGACTTTACAGATTTAGAAATTGGAGAAACTATAAAAACTGATGTAAATGGCATACAAACTGCTTTTGAAGTTAAAGGGCAAAGACTATTAGATGACGGTAAATTAACAGAAATAACACTTAGCAAAACATGAGTACAAAACGAGAACTAATATTAGCCAAAATTAAAACTCAATTAGCGGGTACTACTGGATTGGGTACTCGTATTTATAGAAGTCGAGTTACACCTGTATCAAGAGAAGAAGGGGCTGTATTAATTTTTGAGCCTATTAACGATCAATGTGAAACTAGAAGAAATAATTTGCAATGGACTTTGCAAGTACGTTTTAATGTTATTACTAGAGGTTCAAAAACAAAAACTTTAGATCAAGCAGCAGACCCTATAGTTAAATCTATTCATTCTAAATTAGTTAGCGATATAACTCTTGGAGGTAACTCAATTGATATAACTCCACGCAATGTTTCTTTTGATTTAATAGATGGAGATCAACCTAGCGGAGTGGTATCTTTGGACTATATTATTATATATCAGACATCAATTACTGATCTATCCACTTAAATGACGCTATTATGGAAGATAAGTACAGTGGTCAAGGAGGTCATTACCTTTTAGACCCAAAAACTGGAAAGAGGAAGCTGATTAGGCAAACTCAACCAGCCACACCAACCGAATCTTTACCACAAGAGGACACCTCAGATGCCAAAGAAGACTAGACTCAGAGCTTTACTTGCAAAAGATGAAAGCACATATGGAAGTGACCCTACTGCAACAGGGGCGCAAAACGCAATTCTTTGCACTGAATTATCAATAGAACCTATACAAAGTGACGAAGTTTCTAGAGATTTGATAAGAAGTTATCTTGGAAATTACGATACGCTTTTAGCAAATACAAGAGCGCAAGTAACAATAACTGTAGAATTGGCTGGTAGTGAGACAAAAGGGGTTGCTCCTCAAATAGCTCCATTACTTACTTCATGTGGATTAAGTCAAACTGTAGCTGCGGGAACATCTGTAACCTACGCACCTGTCAGCAGTGGTTTTGATTCTTGCACTATTGTTTATAACGCAGATGGTGTACAGCATAAATTGACAGGGTGTCGAGGTACTTTTAGTTTGAGTGCTGAAGTTGGTTCAATCCCAACCATAACTTTTGTTATGACCGGCTTGTATAACGCACCAACTGATACAACAATGCCAACTTGTACATTCCAGAAGCAAGCTGACCCTTTAGTTTTTAAACAAGGAAATACAACTGGTTTTCAATTCCAAGGTTATTCAGCAGCTTTAAATAGTTTTTCCTTTGAGATGAATAATGAAATTGTTTATCGTGAGTTAGTTGGAGGTACAAAAGAGGTCATTCTTAATAATCGTGCGCCTGCTGGAACAGTGCAAATTGAGAACATACCTTTAGCAACAAAAAACTATTTTACTGCTGCGACATCAAACTTAAGTGGTAACAATACATTTCAACATGGTCAAACTGATGGCAATAAAGTAACAGTAACAATGCCAAAAGCAAACATTACTGCGCCAGCTTATTCATCTGTTGATGAAATAGATATGTTAGATCTTGCTTACACAGCCGTTCCTAATAGTGGAAATGATGAAGTAAGCCTAGTGTTTGCTTAATCAAATATTTACTTTTTATCAATAAGGGTTAAACTGTGCGTTACATGGTTTAACCTTTTTTTATGGCATTAATTATTAACAAAGTTAAAACTTTTAAATGGACAGTTGATTATGAATACCCAGTTGATGATGATTTTGTAGAAGTAAAATTTAAGGCAGTTTTTAAGCGTATGCCACAAAAATTTCTAATTGAGATGTCTAAAAAGGCTGCACCAAAAGTTGACAAGTTTGGAAATGAATTACCTAGTGACTTTGACCCTAACGAAGTATGTGAAAAAGTTATTGTTGGTTGGGAAGAAGTTTACATGGAAGATGATAAAGGTACAGAAGTTGAAGTACCTTTTAATAAAGAAAATTTAAAAAATTTATTAGAAATTCCTTTCTTAAGTCTTTATCTAGTTAAAAGTTTTTATGAAGGACAAACAGGTAAGAAATTAAAAAACTTAGAGGGGCAGTCGACCATCTCTTAAATGGTGGTGTAGAAGATAAGTCGCATGATGATGCTGCTGTTTTAGGTATTAAAGGGCTGCCCGAACAAAGAAAAGAAAAAGATTTTGAAGTCTGGGAAGAACATTGGATGTCAGTTGAGATATTCCTTAGAATGATGACTCAATGGAGAACGACAATGGGAGGGGTAATTGGGTTTGATTATAATGTTTTACAAATGTTATTTGAAATGTATGATATAGATAATCGTAAAGAAATTTTTGAGGATATTCAAGTCATGGAACGTGAAGCTATGATACACATGAACAAGGATAATAAATAATGGCTTTAAATTTAGATACAACTTTTAAACTTAAAGCAAAAGTTGAGGGTGCGAAATCTGTTGATAATTTTAAAAAACAATTAAGAGGTTTAGATACTAGCTCAAAAATGAGCAAAGCCCAGTTGGGCAAAATGAATATAGAAATTAATAGAATGGCTAGGGCTGCTGGCAATACAACAAAAGGATTAAGAGAACATATAAGGGCATTAACTTTACTAAGAGATAGAACTGATATTGGTGGTAAGGCTTATAAAAGATTAGGCAATCAAATTGATAGGTTAAAAGGTAAATTGAAAGGTTTAGATGGACAAGCTGCTAGTACTGGTCAAAAATTAGCGGGTCTTGTTGCTACTTTAGGTGTTGGGAGAGGTATTCGCAGAATTGTTGGGGGTGCTGCAACTTATGAAGCAGAAGTTACAAAAGCTGCTGCGATAGAAGGAGGAGGTAATAAAATGCAGTTAGATGAAAGCGTTAAAGCAACCGCACAAATAGCTGCTGGTACTCCTCAAGAAGTAGCAGAATTAGCCACAGTATTTGCAAGAGCTGGTTTTAGTGCTGACGAAATAAGTCAATCCCTTAATGGTGTAGTTCTTGGAGCTGAAGCTACAGGTGTTGCTTTTGCAGATTTAGGTTCAGTTACATCTAATAATTTACGAGCTTTTGGTTTGGAAACTTCAAAGACTTCTAATCTTGTAGATATTTTAGTAAGCGCAGCAAACAGCTCAAATCAAACAATTTTGGATTTAGGAGAATCACTTAAGTACGCTGCGCCTGTTGCAAGAACTTTTGGCTTAACAGTAAATGACACTGCTGCAACTATATCCTTATTAGCTAATGCGGGTATCAAAGGAAGCGAGGCTGGAACAGCTTTAAGAACAGGTTTATCAAGACTACAAATAGCTGCAACTGGTACTCAAGGAGAGCTTTTAGGTATTACTAGAGGAAGTAAAATGTTGACAACCGCTATGAAAGCTCTAGGTGCTGACATTTTAGACACAGAAGGAAATCTTAAGCCTATGGATGAGGTTATAAGAGCATTACGAGATAATTTATCTAATTTTGATACTGGACAACAAGCAGAAATAGCAAAAGCTTTATTTGGAACTGAGGCTGGTTCAAAGTTTTTATCACTTTTAAATCAATCAGATGCGGATATATCAAAAATGTTTGAAACCGTTAGGAATAGTGGTGGAGTAACAGCAGAAACAAGAAAAAATATGGATAGTTTTGCACTAACAACAAAAGTTTTAGGAGGTAACTTTGAAATATTAACTAATCAAATTGGCGGGGCATTTATAAGTGTTTTAGACCCACTAGCAAAACTTTTAAACCAATTTTTAACTGATATATCAAAACTCCCTAAACCGATTAAAGACTTTGGTGCTGGTTTAGCTGCTGCCGGTATAGCTGCTTTAGCTTTAAAAGTAACTATGGTAACTCTCACAAGTTTAGGAGTTAAAGCCCTAATCTTTGGGAAAATAGGTGCTTTAATGACTAAATTAGCAATTGGAACTAAATTAGCTGCTGCTGCCAATGTAATTTTCAATGCAACTAACCCTGTTGGGTGGATTGTTCTTGCTATAGCTGGAATTGGTACATTAACTGCTTTAATAATTAAATTCAAAGATGAGATAATGAATTTTTTTAAAGCGGTTCGAGATGGACTTTATAGATATGTGATATTAAGTTTTAACGCTTTGCCAAAATTTTTAAGAGAATTTTTAATTGGTAAAAACAATAGACCAGCAGGTGATGATTTTACAATTGCGTTACCAGAAGTTAAACCGCCCAAAGAAAATGAATTAAAAGGTAATCAATTAGGAGAATCTGGCGGTGTTGATAAAGATACTGCTGACAAACAGAATCAAGTGTTAAGTGGCATGAAATCCGCTTTAGATGATTACCAAGCAAAGGCTAAAGATGTGGCGGGTGCAGTTAAAAGTGCAATGACTAACGCTTTGCAAGGTATGGAAGATGCTCTTGTTAATTTTGTAATGACAGGCAAATTAGCTTTTGGTGATTTAGCAAGAAGTATTATTGCTGATATTACAAGGATTGCCATAAGGTCAGCAATTATATCTCCTTTAACAAGTTGGTTTGAGGGTGTTTTTAAATTAAATGCTAACGGTAATGTTTATGACGGTGGTAAAGTTCAAAAATTCGCTTACGGTGGGTCAATTGTTAACCGTCCAACTCTATTTCCCATGAAGAACGGAATGGGTTTGATGGGAGAAGCTGGAGCTGAAGCAATAATGCCACTCAAAAGAGGTAAAGACGGAAAGCTTGGAGTAACTGCACAAGGAGGAGGAAGCAATGTTGTTAACGTATCTGTTAATGCCAGTGGCACATCAGCGCAAGGTAATACAATGAAAGCAAGCCAACTTGGAAAAATGATTGGCACAGCTATAGAAGCTGAATTAATTAAACAAAAACGTCCGGGAGGAATACTCTATACATAATGGCTACTTTCGATTCATCTACCGTTGGTTCAGACGTGTCTCCTAGTTTTGCACCAACTTTGTCTATAGAAGATAATGTTATAAAAGTACCTTTGGGAGATGGTTATGAACAAAGATTATCTAAAGGGATTAACCCATCAAGAAGAACTTGGACATTGCCTTTTAATAATAGATCAACTACAGATACAAATAATATTTTAAATTTTTTATCAGATCCGCTTAAGGGTAATAATGGTGCTAAAGCTTTTTCATGGACACCGCCTTTTGGTTCTACAGGTAAATGGACTTGTGAAAATCCAAGAGTTACAAATAAGGCTTTCAATTTAAACGATCTACAGCTAGAGTTTCGAGAAGTTTTTGAAGCATGACAGATAGCTTTATAAATGAATTACAAAAACCTGATCCAAGTTCGATTATCCATTTATTTGAACTTGAATTAGTAGAAGGTACACATTACGCTACAGGAAACCCAGACAACATAACAACCACATACTGCTGGCACTCAGGTATGACCGCAGCAGGGGCGGGATCAATCGTTTTTAACAGTAAAACATATAATCCAATGCCAATAGAAGCAGAAGGTTTTGACCAAAAAAGTGGGAGCAATGACGCAATTGCTAGACCAGTATTAAGAGTCAGTAATTTGTTATCTACAGTATCAACAATATTAATTGAAGTTAATAAAATTACTGCGGGTAATGATTTATTAAATGCAAGAGTTACAAGAATTGAAACTTTAGCTATGTTTTTAGATGGAGAATCAACTGCTAATACAAACGCTACAAGTAGAAACCAAGTTTTTGTAATTGATCGAAAATCAACGGAGAACAGAGAAGTTGTTGAATTTGAGTTAAGCGCAATAATAGATCAACCAAATGTAAAAATTCCAAAAAGACAAGTTTTACCAAGACAATTTCCCGGAGTTGGTTCATTCCATGAGTAACTGGCGAATTGAAGCGCAAAGACACGCAGATGATATGTTTCCTTCTGAGGTTTGTGGTTTAGTTGTAATTATTAAAGGTCGTAAAAGGTATATAAAATGTCAAAACATTGCAGTAAATCCATACGATCATTTTATTATCAACCCTATTGATTACGCTAACGCTGCTGACTCTGGAGAAATAGTTGGAATATTTCATTCTCATCCTTATCAATCGGCTTTTCCAAGTTCTGCTGATTTAACTGCTTGTGAAAATTCAAAAAAAATTTGGTATATATATGCAGTCGCTTTAGGACAATGGCATGAGTTTGAACCTACAGGGTATCAAGCTCCTTTAATAGGTCGATCTTACGCTTTTGGGGTACATGATTGCTGGACACTTGTTAAGGATTATTATAAATCAGTTGGAATCAATTTAAGGGATTGGGAAAGACCTAGTAACCCTGATAGCTTTAGAGTTAATCCTTATTTTGATAAATGTTTCAAAGATACAGGATTTAGAGAATTAGAACCTGACGAAAACTTACAACATGGAGATAGTCTTTTGTTTTCAATTAATAGTCAAGGTTTGAATCATGTTGGTGTATTTTTATTGCCACAGCAGATGGTATTACATCATATAGAGGGTAGACTTAGTTCAAAAGATTTTTATGGGGAATGGCTTGTAAAATGTACAGGAAAGAGGTTGCGTTATGTTAAGTAAATTGAAATTATATGGAGAGTTATCAGAATTTTGTGGCGGTCAAAATGAATTTGAAGCTGTTATAAATAGACCAATAGATGCAATACGTTTCTTAAGGTCAAATTTTATTGGATTTGATAAACATATTTTAAATAAAAATTACCAAGTTTATATAGGTGAACATAATATTGACGAAGAATTACTTGACTTTCCTAGTGGTGGTTTAGATATTAAAATTATTCCTGTTATAGCTGGTGCTGGTAATGTTGGAAAAATAATAGCGGGAGTTGCACTGATAGGATTTGCAATGTTTACAGGTGGTGGAGCTGGAATATTAGGTAAAGGGTTAATGAGTGGTGCTGGAATGACATTTGGTACTACAAGTTTTAGTATTTCAGCTTTAGCTGGAAAACTTGGACTATTATTAGTTTTAAGTGGAGTTGCAGGTCTTTTAACACCTACACCAGAATTGCCAGATGACGAATCTGACCCTATAAAATCATTTTCTTTTAGTGGGGTGCAACAAACTACCAGAAGTGGAACTGCAATCCCTGTTGTATATGGAAAAACGCTGGTTGGGTCTATTCCTGTATCAACTAAAATTGAAACAAATGATATTGAAGCATAATGGATAAATTTATTGCTGGTTATGGTGGTGGTGGAGGAAAAGGAGGAGGAGGTGGTTCTCGTACACCATCTACTGACCCTGACTCATTAAATAGCAGGTCTTTTGGTCATATTGTTGATCTTATAAGCGAAGGTG
>Ga0163109_10002574_pt1 | contig 14107 bp, 10 predicted proteins | sample CRUFie1St13metaG_FD_108704 | JGI IMG/M metagenome (GOLD analysis project Ga0163109, IMG submission 108704) | Marine microbial communities from the Costa Rica Dome - CRUD Field 142mm St13 metaG | ecosystem: Environmental > Aquatic > Marine > Oceanic > Photic zone | place: Costa Rica: the Eastern... | reverse complement strand
GAAGGAGCGAACTTGATAGTAGGTGATATCACTGAATCGTTTACACAGCAAGCAGTATTGGATGCAATTGATACTGAAGTTATCGACGTAGTAGTTTCAGATATCTCTCCCCACATTACTGGGAAGTGGGACATTGACCAAGCAGTATCTCTGATGTTGGTTGCAGACGTATTTGATTTCGCACTTCCAATTTTGAAGTATGGTGGTCATTTCGTAACTAAATTATTCCAAGGCGTTGGAGTTGAAGAGTTGATTGAAATTGTGCGTCCACATTTCCAAACAGTGAAGAGATTCTCACCGATGGCAAGTCGGAATTCATCATCAGAGGTTTACCTTGTTTGCAAATTCCACACACCCAAGCGTGGTCCCGATTGGGAAATTAGACCGGCTTTTGAAAACGCGTTAGAAGACAGACAGGGCGGCCCAGAACCGTTAGATGAGATTGAACCAGCAAAGTCTACTTTCACAGTTAGGAGGAAAAATACTCCTATGGAGTAAAGTTTTCACATTCATTTATCGGTGTGGGAATCATTGAAATTGGTTGACTAGTTGTTAGAACATTTATGGAAGCGAAGTCATCACCATCAGAAGAAAGCAGGAAAGCCGAATTATCTATTTTGAAACAAATGAGGAATACGGGTCACAATTCCAAATCCCGAGACAGCAGACAAAGAGTTAGTGAGTTAACCCCAAATACTGAGATAAAAAGATTGGAATTGGTCGTCCTAAGGAGGTATCCTCGTAGGTTGGTGAACTCGAGTAATTTCTCAGGGTCCGTTGCTGCTGCATGTGGTCGAGACGAAACTGGGATAGTTGGAATTGTACTTTGGGGAGACCAAGTTAAATCTGTGAATACCGGCGACATAATACGAATAGAGGGTGGATGGTGTCGCAAAAGAAGTGGTGAATTGGTAGTCTCGACTGGCAGGTCTGGACGTTTAACTGTCATAGATAGATGATTGAATAGGTCGCGCAAGGATAAAGAGGGAGAGGTCGTGGCCGTGCTGCACTGAGCTGTATATTATGTCTGAGCGAGCTACAATCTGCACAGCGTCCGGAGTCCCATTGGTGGACGAAGGATCTACAACATTCCCCTGCCCCACATGTGGCACACCAATTGGCCGCAGTCCACGCTGCCGAAATCAAGGTGTGACCTACGTTTGTCCGTCTTGTGGATTCCAGGGTCCTTGAAACCTAAATGGTGATATTATGGGAATGGTTGCACTAACTTACAAAGTCATGCCTGATTCTGATGTAGATGATGTTTCTGCTGAGGATATCGTAACTCAAATTCAAGCACTAAAGGACGACACGTACGATGTCCAACTGTGTGAAACTAAGCCACTTGCATTTGGATTGAAATTCATTCAAGTACACGTCGTCATGAACGATGGTTCCGGTCTGTCCGATGTTTTTGAAGAAAATATGCGTGCAATCCGTGGTACTGGTGAAATAGAAGTACTATCAATGGGACTTCTTTGATTGTTGCTAGTATTGGTTTAGTTATCCTTCACAAAAGGATTCAACTTTACTTCTAAAGCTGCTTGAGAGGCGTGCGCATGAACTCACGCAGAAGAGTAGTAGCATAACTTCCAGATGGCAGTGTGAATCTGAATCTTATGCATGCTCCTTCGGGATGCCATAATTCTCCATTCTTGGGTCCTTCACCCCACTTGTCTCCCATTGTCTCTTCTCCTGCTACTGGAACGGGTTCGTACTGGAAATCACTGAATGTTGTAACTAAAGGTCTGCGAGTACCTCTGGTTGTTAATCGACCAATCTTTTCAACTCGCCAATCCGTTTGTCCCAGACCCATCTCTGTGACTACGTTAGATTCTAGAGTTCCAAATTCTCCTTCAGGCTTCATCATGCTGTTGCCTGGGAGTTGAGCGGTTACAGCTAATCTTCCGAGGCTGCAGTTTCTAGAAATTCTGCTAAGAGTCCTTTCTTCGACAGTAACCAAAGACGAGGTTTCTAATTGCCCATTATCATCTATTCTACCAACAATGTCTCCCTGAATAGGTGTTGATAGTGGAATGTTAGCCCCAATCCTTGCTTCAATTGTTTTGTTGAAGACGACTGATTGCAGTGAGTGTACCGTCATGAGTTGAAGGTTGTTTGGTAATTTCCTAAATGCTCCAACAAAATCATTAGGATTTCCAAGTAAATGTTTGAGCATATCTCGCTCAAATCCTAGCCACTGTGGAATCATTTCTAGTGCTTCTTCACTGATTCCTTCTTCCCTGATTTTTCTCCTGAAATTTGAAACCTCTTCATTCTCATCACCCTCCATTGAAAGGTATGACATTACCGCGGATTCCCAATCATTTGCAATTACGTGACGTCCAACGACTGGAGTGACTGGGCGACCTGATCCGAATCTTTGTGGTCCAATCCAATTTGGGAACAAGCCCTCTCCCAGCTTTTCCTTCATTAGCGATTCGATGTGAGTGATCTTCTGCATTGCTTCAGAATTTGTCATTGGGCTACCATCTGGATGGCAGCAACCTCTTGCAACAATTGTGAATCTGTTGCCCTTGTGATTCCCGAAACCTATCTTTTGATGGGTTCTACCCAGTATCTCAATTTCAACGTCTGGAATCTCGACTTTCGCAACTTTGTTCTGGGGAGCGTCAATGATGAAAACTTGTTTGGTAATTGCTCGTTTGTCTTTTGTTCCTGCAAAGAATATCCTGTTTCTCGATATTCCACAGGCTTTAGCTAGCTTTCCGATGAATCTGTTTGTCTCCCAGTTTGTAAGCGTAATATTGGCTGCAGTGAATCTTCCTCTAGGGTCTAGTGTGATCTTAGTTGAAATTTCATCGACTCTGAAATCAGCAACTCTTGATTTTAGAACTCCACCGATACCCTCTGAGTCAACCGCGTAACCATTCAAACCGATTGTATCGGCCACCTCATCCTTCACGGACATGGTTTAACACATCTCAAAGCTTCAGTGAAGAGAAATCGCCCTGTACTTCGCCAATTAATTTTTTGAGTAGGTCGGCTGGATCAATTCCCTTGTTTGTGCGAATGAAAAATTCAGGCTCATCGAGATCTGGATGTCCTGGGAAATAATTTGCATAATCGACTCCCTTGTCGCTGTTTAATCTTTCACGAAGTACTTGTAGGGAGGTGTGTGACTCTCCAATAAAGCGTACTCTTAGTTCGTTATTGTCGCGTGCTAGAACTTTAACCGGCATAATGACCGTTCTTCCCGGTCAGCCTCGCCTTCAAGAACCTTTGGCCGCATCAACAATTTTCGGAATGGAAAGTAATTCTTCAAAATTCCTCGATTTTTGATGTTTCGACCCTTCTCGCTTTTGTACTGAATAGAACCCCCGGCATTTGTGAGTTTACCCGCAATCGAGGAAAGGCTGCGGGGTCAATCCGACCGCTTCCGCAAATTCTCATGGCCTATTCTGATTATCTCTGCGGCAATGACAATTGGGCTGGTTACGGATTTGGCCTTTGTAGACACTCCTTCATTTCACACGGATTTATCCGATTTCGCACCGGAGTCAGAATCATCGGATGCGCATGACCGGATAAGCGAACATTTCAGCAATGAAACGAGACCGATGTTCGTTCATGTAACCAGAGACGACGGTGGCAACGTACTCGATATGGGTTCACTAAATCTAATGAATTCTCATCTTAGCATCATAGAAAATGAGAGCAAAGATATGCAGGACATAGTCGTTAATTGGATAACAGCTCCATCGATTTTGCAACTTGCTCTGAATGAAGAAGCAAATCGGACCGACCTCTCTACAGTAAATTCATGGGAGGATATGTTGAATCTTGTTATCGATGTCAATGAGTCGGACTGTCCAGGAGATGTTTCAAAGCAACGAGAGGTCGCGCAATTTATCTTGGATGGAATGTTGAACAATGATTTCGATGGTACAGAAATATGTCTTTGGATAGAAACCAACGGAGAAGAAGGTTCACCAGTGGTTTCAGCATCATCTACATTGTGGATTTTGGAAATCGATCCAGACCTTAGCAACTCGAAAAGGAAAATCAAGCAAGACCAACTCAGAGAAGTATTTGATGATCTGAGTTCTAATTCTGATCTGAACTATGGAGTAGCATCTCTTGACCTAATTTCTAACGATATAGATGAGGGTACATTTGACAATCTTGCTACTCTAATCCTGCTTGCAGTACTAGTTGTTGTTGTATTACTTGCAATCTCTTTCAGGAGTGTAAAGGGAGTAGTATTCCCACTTGTTGGTCTATCATCAGCATTGATTTGGACTTACGGTCTTTTGAACTTGACTGGAGCCCGGTTTACTGCTCTTGAAGTGGCAGTCGCACCACTCGTTCTCGGATTAGGTATCGATTACTCGATACATCTTCAAAGAAGGTATAATTCATTCAAAGGGGAAATAGGTGATTCCGCTGAAGCATGGCTTGCATCATGTGGAAAGCTGTCGACTCCACTTGGCCTTGCTGTAATCACAACGGTCGCAGCGTTCTTAGCAAATATAATTTCACCACTACCGCCTTTAGAAACATTCGGAATCGCATTAGCAGTGGGAGTTATTTCGGCATTCGTCAATGCAACAATTGTTGTAGGTGCATTACACGTTGTTATTGACTCAGCAAACGATGAAACACCTGCAGAGCCAATTAGAATGCCGAGGTTGTCTAAGAAATTGGTAGATTTACAACGATCTCAACAAGTATTGGTCTTGATTGTGGCTTTGATAATTTCAGGTGTGTCAATCATCGGTGCTATGGGTCTCGAAACTGAATTCGACCTAACCGATTTCCTCGATGAAGAAATGGAAATAATGCAAGTAAGAGATGAATTAGACCAGAGTTACGAAAGTGCAGGATGGAAGGTAGTCTACGTTTTGATGGAGCCCTCCTCGTCTAGTGAAGAGATAGATAACGACCTGATTTTGCTAAACGAAATGCGTGGGCTCCACAATGATTTGGCGAATAATCATGATGTAGTTGGTGGCGGAGGAGTTGACTCTGCCCCATCATACGAAGGACCTTACAAGGTTCTCTATGATGCAGTTGACAACGACGTATTGTTTGGAGAAACGTATGGTCTAGTGATTACTAACGGAGACTTGCGTAGAGGTATTGCTGAACATTTTGATTTGGGGGCCGCTTTTGTCAGTCTTTCACAAAACACCTCTGTAGCAGACCCTTACACCGGGGCATCTTGGGCGGATCGTATTAATGATACAGTTGACCTTGACGGGGAAAAAATCAAACACATTCGAATTGAAGTCAGAGTAGACGCATCCACCTCAAGTGACACGAGTCGTGTTGTTCAATGGTTTGAGGAAGAACTGGGTACTGAGTCTGAGTCTGGAAAACTACGAAGTGAATTGTCCGGAGTTGCGAATGTGTATGTCACAGGTGACTTAGTTGCCTTACAAAATGTTCTTGATGGACTGAATTCTTCCCAGCTGTCATCGACAGCGATTTCATTCATTGTATCATTTGTCGTTCTGCTACTGCTAACCAGAAGGCCAGTACCAGCAATTGTTGTGCTTACTCCAGTTGTACTAGCAACGCTATGGGTGGTTGGTTCAATGGTTGTACTTTCACTAAAGTGGAACGTCTTGACAGTGATGGTAACTGCCTTATCTCTTGGTATCGGAATCGATTATGTAATCCACATGTGGAGAAGATTTGAGTCTGAAAGAGAAAAGCGAGAGGATGTTTGGGAAGCCTTAGAAGAAACAATTTCAACAACTGGAGTGGCTCTTATCCTATCTGCGGGAACTACTTCGCTAGGCTTCCTTGTGCTACTCTTCTCACCGATGCCAGTAGTACAACAATTTGGCCTTGTTACTGCTTTGACAGTTACCTACTCTCTGATACTTTCAATAATCGTTCTACCAGTTTTACTACTAATGTCAGAAGTAAACTCAACTGCTGGCGAATGAGTCGATAATCGGGCCCATCTCTAGATCCTGCTCTCTACTGATTAAGCAAAGTGCAAGCCACATAGTACAATACCTCAAAGCCTTGACTTTTCTTTCTGCGCGTCGTTTGATTTCTTCAATTTTTATTCCCGATTGCTTCGAAATGAATTTTGCTAAGCGCTTCTCCATTTTTGCTCTTGGATCATTGTTAGAAGAAATTACGGGTTTTGTACTCTTTACGACAGGATTTTTTTGAATATTCATTTCCTTTTCATCAGTTTTTGTATCTCCATTTATCACAGGGTCTGTGAGTCTGGACGGTCTTGGTTGCCAGCCTAGTGGAGCTTTAACGCCTCTAATGTCATAGTTTGGAGATAACAAACCTCCTTCATCTATTATCCATCCCGCAAATATTAGTGCTTTAATGGCATTATGAGCGGTTTCTGTATCCATCCAACCCATATCGAATGAGAGAATTCTCTCTACATCGTCAGCGGTTTGAGATGCACCGGTTCTAAAACAAATTGCTAGAACACGTTTGATATCTTCTGTTTCCGCATTCATTTGTATCACTCAATTTTTGTAAATGTTCCATTCTCTTCAAGCTTCCACTTTCCAATACCTAGCCCGGAATAGAATGTACCTTCCGTAAGATACTCATAATCACCACCTGGAGGTAGTGACTCATAACTTGGAACGGTTGTTTCTGATATCACTCCTCTGCCAGGCAATGTGTCAAGCGACAACTTGGCCATTGCTTCTGCTACGTTTGTTACGGAAGGTATGGGCTCAGGCTGTGCTTTCTTGGGAGGAGGCCCTCTTTTTGGCTTTGTAGCTGTTTGAGTCTGAGGCAAACTTCTGCTAGATTGCGGTGGGCCGCTTCTTGGTAAATCTTCTAATGATGGTAACTTCTTTGGCCTACTCAACTCATTGTTTGCACGTTTTCTTAGAACAACGAGAAGAAGTAAAACCGCAAGAATCCCTCCACCCCCAAGGATGTAAGTTAATGACGAGACCTCATCAGGTGCAGAATAGGACTTTGTGAATGTATTATCATCTTCATTCAATTCCCAAATTTGCTGTTCTTCGTCAACTACAACCAAAATTTCCCAGTCTCCATCGGGGACTGTAACAGCAACACGCTTTACCACCCCTTGTCCAGATGCGATTTGGGATTGTGAGTACAAGCCAACCAGAGTCTTATCGCCTCCCACGATAGTGTAAACAGATATGTTGAATGATTCTTGGAGGCTTTCTCCTGAATTTTTCACAGTAATTTCAGCACGTAATTCCTTCCCTGCTTCGATTTTTCCTTCTAACTTGACATCTAGAAGTTCGATATTTGGTCCTATCGTGCTGAGAGGAATAGAAATCCAAGGTTGATTATCTGCCAACTCAGAAGTGAAAGAAAGGGGCCATCCTGAATCGTCGTATCCTGCTGCCCAGCAATCTAGTCTTGCCTCTGGCGAAAGTAATGACGGGTCTCCCTGACTTGAGAAATCAAAGGTGAACGAAAACAATGTCTTACCCTGGAACACGTTCGATGGTTCTAATGAAATCGTAATTGGTTCCCAAGTTAACTCTGTAGATGACACTCTGCAGGTTAGGTTTAGTAAACCACTCCAAGATACGTCCTCGTCGATGTTAACACCTATCCCAACATTATCAAGATGGTATCTAGATAGTTCCTCTATGCTTGAATCTAGGATAATCGGCGCCTGTGCATCAACAATGAAAACAGGTAATTCTATTCCACCTATGGTTCTAGTTTCCCATGGATCCAAGAATGCGACTTGGAAGTCCATGATGCCTCCACTGGACGGCATTGTGATTGTTGTGTCTATTCTTCCTTCGAAAACTTCGATTGTTGAGGATCCAAACCAATTCTCCCCTTGTAGTAATCCCCACCAATTCAATGACAATTCGCCTTCATATGGAAGGCCTGAGAGAGAGTGTGTCAGTTCTCCAACTATTCTTATTTCATCACCAGTTTGCAAAATAGAGTCATTTGTAATATCTCCATTTACGTATCCGGTTTGGTCAGATACCTGTTCGATTGAGAAATCAAAATCATCAGAGAATGACCATAGGTTTTCAAAATCAAAAGAACTAGTTCCGTCTATATCTGTAACCCTGATTCTCATCTCGCCCTCTTCTAGAGTAGAAAGGTCGATTTCCCAACTTGAAAATAGAGTTACTGAAAAAATCATTTCATTGTCAATGAAGCTATGAGAGCACATGCTTTTATCAGAGTCAATGTAAGTTCCGAGTGAACTACAAATTGTGTCTGCTACATCATAACTCACTCCAAACTCGTCGCTATCACCAAGTATCAAATCAACCGACATGATGTCGCTTAGTGCATTAGAATCTGTAATTGCAATTTGCCAAGAAATGTCTCTAGATACTTCCCAAAATTGGTTTGAATTCACATTGTAAATTCTCTCCACTACAGATGTTCTAGCATCTCTTGTTTTCCACCATATACTGTTATCCAGCGTTTCAAATCCAGCAAGGTCATCGCCAATCACACGCATGTAAACCAATTGCTGGTCTTCGTTTACATCATCGGATTGAGTTCCATTGAACCACCAAAAGCTTCCTTCATTTTCCAATGTGAAATTAATGTCTCTGTACTCATTGTTTTGTGGCATACCGTCGGGGAATGATCCATCTGAGCCATCATCCATGCCTTGGACCCAAATTTGCATATTCACATCTTCAGCATTGAATCCAGAAACATCTCCAATTAACAGACTTAATGCTCTATCTTGTTCACTATCAATGTAATCTTGATTGCTAGGTATAGAATCGATAATTACGGGATTTTCATTATCGAGAATAAGGCTTGAATTGTTAGAGTCGGTTGTAACTTCGAATGATTGGTCACTTCTAGCATCGATTGAAATGTTCACAACTCCTGAAACATCACTTGGTAAGGTCCACGAGATAATATTGCTCTGACCGACTGTGAGATTAGTCCAAGGAGTGGTTTGATTGACCCAGCCCGAGTTATTGTTGAAAATTGGATCTTTAACTTCAATGTTGAAATTTAATCTTGCTTGCAATTCACCGCTTGACAATGTCATTCCTGTTGATGGAAATGTGTGATTTATTCCAACATTGATTGGGATTCCACCTACCACTGTATTCTGATTTGAAAATTCGCCCAATCCCGTGATACTGAACTCTAGAACGTTGTCAATTTCGATAGGGTTGTTGTGTGCAAACTCGACAGTCTTTTCGCCTGAGCTACCCACCTTCATGCAGAGATAGTCCGTTCCTGTAAGATCGCCCAACTCAAATGACCAATCAACCAAGGTCTGACCCGGAATAGAAGAATTTACTCTTCCATCGTTGCTTATCAGCATATTTTGTGAGTCAGTGACTGAAAATGATGTGCCATCATGGGCTAGCCTCACCCACTGTCCTGTGATTGAACCGAATGCGTCACAAGATGCAATCTCGAGATACATCAATCCTGTTCCCAGAATGTCATGACTGGTTTGAACATTTACAGTCTCAGCTCTAGGATGAAGTAGATTTGGAAGTACTGATACAAATGCAGCATGCTCTGACTTAATTTGTATAGAGTCTAGGTCGGGTTCATCCCAATTATCTAAATCTGTCACGGTGAACTTGATTCTATATTGAACAAAATCAGCGTTTTGTGAAATATCTATGTTTGAAATTCCTGTTGGGAAGGTGGTATTCACAGTTCCGTCGCTGCCCTGCCATAGTTTCGTAGAGATAGTACCGGGACTGGACGAAGCCCTGAATTGGAAGCCTAATTCACCTCCTGGTGTATTTTGCCCTTGCAAGTTGAATTGCACTGGTAAGGATTTGCCATTATGGTTTGGACGTAAATCGATAACGGGCGAAGTAACCCATGCATAGTGTGCAGCAGATTTGTTTTGGAATTCAGAATCTTGTGAGAATAATTGATTCCATGAACCGTATGCGTATTGAGACATGTCACCGCCAGCCCATATGATACTACCATTGATTTCTTCTACAGTTAAGTCAAAGTGTCCTATGTATCCAATGTCGTTTCCTTTGGACCAAGTATCTTCTATTGGATTCCAATGAAAGACCTCAGTCTTTGGACCACCATTGTAACCCCCAACCAAAACGATTTCATCGTTTAAAACGGTGCCTGCCCATCCAAAACGGGCAACTGGAAGTTTACTTAGGTTGCTCCACGTGTTTGTTGTGGGGTCATATCTCTCGACATAATCCAACGCTTGTCGATTCCATGTGGAGGTTCCTTGAAAACCACCCATTGCGTACAACTGCCCGTGGAAATTTACCAACTCAAATGATGCTCTAGGCTGATTCATGTCCGCCATTCTTGACCACTGGTCAGTTTGAGGGTCGTAGCGGTACATCCTGTTTGTGGCATCATTTGCATTCGGGTTTCGAACACCACCTGCGTAGTAGAGGTATCCACCTGCTTCTGCCATTGCCCCCAATCCTCTCTCGTTAGTGGAGGGCATTGATGTACCATTATACCATGTGCTGTTACTGAGGTTGTAAATTTGAACGAGGCCGGATGGATATTGCGTAGGGTTGGAATTTCTTTGCCAATCTCCAACTAATATGACCAAATCACCGACTACTTCAGCCTCGCAATATTGTTGTGGTTGTGGCAAATTCTGCTGAGAAGGACGCCATGATTTATTTGAATTCATCATGATTTCAATAAGGTCAGTCGCTCCTTCGTCATTGCTTTGTTGTGGGTCTGGGTCATGTCTTCCTCCCATTAGCCAAACCTCATCTCGGGATTCGATAGAAACTGAACACGCACCTGTTCTTTCTAGAACTGGACCTAGTGCTGTAGTAACCCAGGAAATGTGGGGCCTGAGGACTCTGACCTCTCCTGATGAATCCGTGTAAACTCCATCCTCATTGAAGCCTGTTTGATTGAAAAAAGAGTCTTCATGAATTGAATTAGAATCTTTAATTTGTGCCAATTCAATTTGGGCATTTGATGTAACTTGAACTAAGAACAAGAGGATAATGCTGAATGCAACAGTTCCCCTGCTCATACTCCCACGTTTATGATTCAGGGTTTGATTATTTTGGAAACTAGATTTAGCAAAAAATGGGAGGGTTCATTTCCCTCGGGGTCATGCGCCGAAATAACATGTCGAGAGAATACATTGCCCGGGACCCTCGAACGGGGCGTCCAATCAATGTAGGTAGCAATCGCAGGCAGCGTAAGAAACGCGAGGTAAGAGAGGGTCCATGGATGGCCATACCGCCTCAGGCAGTAATCCCACTAGCGACAGGTGAACTAGAAGAATACAAGGTCGGCTGGAAAGAAAAAGATCATTTCATGGGTCGTCTTGACGGAATAAAAGCACTTTCGAACCTTGCTGGTGCAATGGCTATTGAAGGACATAAAATTCTTTTAGATTGTTTGATGGATGATGACCCAAAAATAAGAGCAGCAGGACTCTTCGCTCTCCCATCGGTCGCAGAATCTAAGCCCAATGAGTTGTTTGACCACCTCTCTGTTTTGTTGGACGATAAAGATGCATCAGTAAGGCGTGCTGCAAGTGAATGTTTGAAAATTGTAGCACCAACATTTCCTTCTGCTACAGATAGCACACTTGCTTTTGAGTTGCGTCATAATGTCAGACAGAGAAGAGATTCAGCATTTGTTGGCTTGGGAGAATTATGTGTCACATGGCCCGAGGTTGCCTGCGACCATATTGATGAGCTTCTGCAAGAGGATTCTCTCGATCTTAGGAGAAAAGCATCAGGACTACTTCGAAGAGTTCTCTCTAAAGGTGGAGCGGCAGCTTGGGATTTGATTGGCTGGGCGCTTGAAGACGAAGACGTTGAAACAAGAAGGAATGCAGCAAAATGCTTAGTTCCTTTGGCACACAAAGAGCAAAGAATTGCAACTATCTTAGCCGAAAGGGCAATTCTGGACTCTGATTCTAAAGTAATGGTTTCGGCGATTAAATGCGTAGAGGTGCTTGACACAGACCATGGTCGTGCAAAAGACCTCGTTCTCGCAGGATGCACACACAAAAATCCGAGTGTTCGTATGGCCTGTGTCAAAATTCTACCAAGGCTCATGGGCGACGAAATTTTGCGAAATCACTGCAATGCACTACTACGTGAAGAGAAGGATGAGAAGATTCGTAAAGAACTGCAAGAGATGGCATTTGATGCTCAAATTGAAGGAACTGAAGCACAGAAGAACTCCTTCTTGGCTCCTGCTCCGAAAGTACCGAAAATCGATGTTGAGATTGCTGAATCCCAAGGTAAAACCGTTGGACTGGAAGAACTTCCACCTAATGACAAGGATACAAGGCCCCCTCGACATGGTTAAGAGGGGGTTGCCGGTCGTCGAACCGCTCAAGGAGTACTACTCATGTCTGAGGAAGCATTCAACGATAAAGAGAAACAGTTCAACGACCTATGGGACGGAGTCACACCCAACGGTGTAAACCGCACAAAGTCTCTGAAGTTCCGTCAGTATATTCTAGAGCATGTTCGCCAGATGAAGAAGCCGCTCACCAGAGATAACGCCCACAAGTATTGGATGGGTATTCTCAAGGCTGAGGCTAAGGACAGCGAAAACTTCTGATCGTGATACGGGGGTCACTCCTCGTCCCGGTGGCCCAATTTGGGAAGGGACGGATTGAGGTGACAAAATGTTCACAAACACTCCATTTTCAGTATGGGAATTGAATGACGACTTACTATCAGGTCTCGAAAGTATTGGATGGGAATTTGCAACCCAAGTCCAAAAAGAGACCATTCCAATCGCTCTAACAGGAAAGGATGTTATCGGTCAAGCAAGAACAGGTTCAGGTAAAACAGCCGCATTTGGATTGCCGACTATGAATGCTTGCCAGCCAACAGGTGAGTTACAAGCACTAATTCTTGCACCAACTAGAGAATTGGCAAACCAAGTTGCTGAGGAGTTGTCAAACATCCAAGGTAATTTCGGACTCAACATCCAAACTGTTTACGGTGGGACAGATTTGGAGAAGCAGGCAAGAAATTTGCAGGCAGGTGTCGACATTATAGTGGGCACACCTGGAAGAGTAATGGATATGACTGAAAGAGGTCATATTGATTTGCAAAAGCCCACATTCTTTGTTCTTGACGAAGCTGATAGAATGCTTGACATGGGATTCTTCCCAGACATTATGTGGGTAGTTGAAAGGATGACAAGTAGAAAACAAACACTACTGTTCTCTGCTACATTCCCACAAGAAATCATTGATGCAGCGAATGATTTCATGAAAGATCCGGATTTTGTACTGACCAACACAGAGAAATTGGATATTCCACCAATAGACCAATACAGCGTTCGAATTGGACGCGCAAATAAGTTGTGGGTTGTTGGTAGACTCCTTTCTCGTATGAGTGAAGAAGACCAAACAATCATTTTCACTAACACCAAGCGAATGGTAGATTTGTTAGTACAGAGATTGAAAAAACACAGATTCGATGTTGAAGGAATACATGGTGACCTTTCCCAAAATCAGAGAGACAAGATAATTTCAAACTTCAAAGAAGGTAAATCACGTGTTGTTATTGCAACCGATGTTGCAGCACGTGGAATAGACGTTGATGGAATTACACTTGTGATAAATTATGACGTGCCTGATGATGTAGACAATTATGTCCACAGAATTGGAAGAACCGGAAGGATCGGAAGGAAAGGAGAAGCCTGGGTCTTAGTTGGAAGAGATGATATTCCACAAATCAACAAGATTGGTGCAACTCATTCACTTAACATTACAGAAACAGAGGCGCCAGAACTTCCCGACGGAGTCGAAAGAGACCCTGTCAAAAAGCAGGAAGATAATGCGGAAGCAGCAGATGTCTTTGGAATGGTCCCAATTAGATTGAACACCACTTCCCTCTCGAAGTATGCAATTTCTTCAGAAATCATTTCATCATTGAAGTGTACAGAACTTGCAATCGGTGACATCATCATAAACGATGATCACACAATTGTTGAAGTTCACAATAAGCATGCTTCTCTTGCAATTAGGTCACTGAACGCTAATGGCCATGAAGCAACAATTGTTGAAGGGTGATTATTCCTCTTCTTCCTTATTTGGGTTTTCTCTGCGATTACATTAGTTGCTATACCTAAGAATCCAAGTGTTGCAAGAGACCAAGAGGATTGTATTTCTTGTGACCAAGCATCTCTAGCTTCACCACATTCACCAGTT
>Ga0163109_10002573_pt1 | contig 14107 bp, 12 predicted proteins | sample CRUFie1St13metaG_FD_108704 | JGI IMG/M metagenome (GOLD analysis project Ga0163109, IMG submission 108704) | Marine microbial communities from the Costa Rica Dome - CRUD Field 142mm St13 metaG | ecosystem: Environmental > Aquatic > Marine > Oceanic > Photic zone | place: Costa Rica: the Eastern... | reverse complement strand
CCGCTTTTTCCGCTGCGAGTGGTCATGTTCCCCGGAAGTCGTCTTGATCTTCAGATTTTTGAACAGCGCTATCTGGACATGATCAGGCGATGTATGCGGAACGGGACCGGGTTTGGCATCTGTCTGCTGCGCGAGGGAGATGAGGTTGTCAGTGAAGAGGGGCGCCAGACCATTCACCGCACCGGAACCTATTGCACGGTGATCGACTGGGATCAGCTAGATAATGGGCTGCTCGGCATCACTGTAGAGGGGCTGGCGAAATTTCGTATCACCGACTGCTGGCAGGGAGACAGTGGTGTGCTTGAGGCAACCGTTACGTTCAGCGAGCAGGATCGCCTCGGCAAAGAGGCTATTCCACTGGATGACGCATATGCCGCACTGGTGGGTTTGCTTCAGAGCCTAGAGCAGCACCCACTGGTTGAGCAAAAAAAGCTGACTATCGACTACGGCAATCTCTGGGAGCTAGGCTGGCGTCTTGTCGAGTTTATTCCCTTGGCGGTTGATCAGAAGCAGCAATTGCTAGATCTCGACGACCCCTGGGAACGGATCAGCGCCATTGAACAACTGGTGGCAGAAATGGCTGGAGAGCCTTGAAACCGGTCGGGTGCGCCACACGTTGCTTTGAGTTGCATTTTGGCTAGGACGCAGTTTTGCCACGTAGCTCTTGCCGTTGTGTCATCAGGCCTGACAGAATGCTTCCATGCTTTCCGACCTGATTGACGCATCTAGCTGGAGCCATGAGCAGTGGCTTGCGGCGAGCATTTTTGCCTTCATCGCAATTACGTTATGTGTGGTGATGGCGAGGGTGCTAAAGCTGATACGGATTTCGCGCAAAACTGCCTATCGACCCAACCTGAGACCGCTGAGAAGACGCAGATCCGAATGAGATACGTTGTCGTCATGCCTCGCTGTCTCCTCATGTTGTCAGCGCTGTTCTTCAGCGGATTCTGTCACGGCATTATCATTCGTCATGATGTGGGGCAGGCCGCTTATAACACCCGAAGTATCGATTATCCCGCGGTCTTTTTTCTTGAGCGTCAGGGGATGCATAAAGTGTGTGTTGCCACCCTGATTGCCCGGCAGTGGGCCTTGACTGCAGCGCACTGCGCTGAGGAAACGTCTCTGGGCATAGCAACAGCCCGGGGTGGAACCTTTGCTGTAGAAGTTGCTGGCCAATCCAGAGAGATCGACCTCGTGGTCAAGCACCCCCGTTATCAGCAGGGTGCCGTTGATGATGTCGATCTCGCGTTAATCAGATTCAAGGCACCCCTGGCCAGCCCCCCGCCGATTGCACTCAATATGGCGAAAGATGAGCTAAGTAAGGTCGTCACGATTGTGGGTTGGGGATATTTTGGCATCGGCACTCTGGGTCGGCAGTATGCCGATGGTCGGATGCGATACGCTACTAATCAAATTAGTCAGTCAGGACGATATCTGCGCTACAAATTCGACGATCCTCGCGAGGCAGCATCTGCAAGCCTTCCGACGGAAGGTATGCTCGGGTTGGGAGACAGCGGCGGTCCAGCATTAATTTCCACAGCGTCCGGATCGCGTTTGGCGGGTGTTGCCGTAGGTCAGCTTCTAGGCATTGGCTATGATGAAGAAACACAAGGACGGTATGGAGCAATCGCTATCTATGAGCGGGTCTCGTCTCACATAATTTGGATTGAGTCTGTAATTAATAGCACTGAATGATCTTTGAAATGCATTTCTGGATGATTAGGAAACCTAGCACAACTCGCTTTAACCAACGTTGCATTGGTTACGATCGCCGGCTATAAAACGGTCTGTGCGTCCAGTAATTCTATAAGTGATCAATCCAACCCATTCGTGGGCCGCCTCCTCCAGCAGACTTAAATTTTTGCTGAAGCCTAAGCTCAGTCTCAGAAGGTTGTTCCGATTAGAGCGGTGATCTACCGGATACGGAATCACCGGCCAGTTTGCTTGACAGAATACCCCGACGGCCCTTGGCATGTGGAATGCTGATGTTACTAATATCCAATCTTGATTTGGTTGTGGGTTCAACAAAGCTTTACTATTGATCACGTTTTCTTCTGTATTCCGTGATTCACTCTCAAAAAGAATAGCTCGCTCGCCCAAGGATAGCTCTTCAAAAAGAAACCTAACATAGTCAGCTTCCCTGAAGCTCTGTTCTGAGATTAAGCCACTGCCGCCAGTGAATATTAACTGGGATTCTGGATACATGTTTGCCATGTACAAAAGTGTTGTGATGCGCTCTGCTGCTTCACCAATCTCTGTTTGTCCCCATGCCTCAGATATAGCAGGATTCACTGCGCCACCTAAAACGATAATGCCTGTAGGGGATATTGGAAGGGCAGGATTGGCCGAGAATCGATTCTCCAGTGGCGCGAGTAGCCATTCGCCTACCGGTAATGTGCAGGTGATGAGCATAATAAAGACAACTAAGGAGAGAAACGAGCGTGAGAGCTTAAGCCAGCCGAAAACTAGACAAAGCCAAGCAAAGATCGTAAGCAAGGTCAGGGCATTACCTGGTGATAACAGCAGCCATCCGAATTTGGAACCAATAAAAAAAGGAGTGTCCATAGACATCTAGATCGACCCGATGGTCACTAAAATGAGAGTTTTTATGGTTTTCTAATGACGTTACCTTTTCTGCTTATTCTAATTAGACACAGCGTTCGAATTTGCTACTATCAGTCAACTCTGAGTCTTAATGTGACAGTTCTGGTACATTGATGTTTGTTTTATCGAGTAATAGGAGTAATCAACAATGTCTATACAAGTAGGGGACACCGTCCCGGCTACCACCTTTAAAGTGATGACTGAAGATGGGCCCAAAGATATATCATCTGCCGATGTATTTGACGGTAAGAAAGTAATTTTTTTCGCGGTCCCCGGAGCTTTTACGCCAGGCTGCTCAGTGACTCATTTGCCCGGATTTGTCGTCCAGTCTGATGCTATCAAGGCAAAGGGCGTTGATACCATCGCCTGTATGGCCGTGAATGACGCCTTCGTGATGGGCAGTTGGAGCAAGGCCCAGAATGCTGAGGAAATTCTGATGCTGGCGGATGGTAACGGAGAATTTACTCGCGCAATTGGGCTGGAAATGGATGGAACCGGATTTGGTATGGGTATGCGCTGCAGACGATTCGGCATGGTCGTTGAAGATGGTACTGTGACTTATCTTGGGGTGGAAGCGCCGGGCGAAATCAAGGTCAGCTCGGCGGAAGCAATGCTTGAGCAACTGTGATCTGCTGAAGATCTGAGCTGAGTCTAATCCCGAATAGAATATCACCAAAGGAGCGGTTCTCATGATAACTCAAACGCTTGACTATTCAGACGGTGATACCAAACTGGAAGCCTACGCGGCTTTCGAAGCGGCTGAAATGCAAAAGCCGCTCGTTTTGATCGCTCATGACTGGACCGGGCGGCGTGAGTTTGCCTGTCAGGCAGCCGAGCGTATAGCCGCGATGGGTTATGTGGGTCTTGCTCTGGATATGTATGGCAAGGGGGTTTTCGGCGTAGACGGGGATACTGACGGCAATGCGGCGTTGATGGGCCCGTTCGCTGCAGATCGGGGCTTACTGCGACAACGGATACGGGCGGCTCTGGTAGCAGGACGCAATATCCCGCAGGTAGACCCAACGCGAGTCGCGGCCATGGGATACTGTTTTGGGGGCATGTGTGTGCTTGAACTGGCGAGATCTGGTGCGGACGTTCTCGGTGTCGTGTCCATCCATGGCATTCTCGCAGCCGGTGAGGCTATAAACGAAGACATCAAGGCGAAGGTGCTTTGTCTGCACGGACATGATGACCCGATGGTGCCGCCAGAGCAGGTCCTAGCATTCGAGACCGAAATGACTGAAGCTGGGGTGGACTGGCAGCTGCATGCTTACGGAAGAACAATGCATGCTTTCACTAATCCAGCTGCCAATAATCCTGACTTCGGTACAGTCTACAGCGCGACGGCTGAACAGCGCAGCTATCGATCTCTGGAAAATTTCCTGGCAGAGCTATTCTGATCTCACACCTCATTGCTTCCAGTGAAGCCAGGACGACAGATGACTTCATCAGCAACTGACTCCCTCCCAAGTCAAAACATCGTTCCTGCACGCAGCAGGGTAGGGCTTTGGTTAGGGCCCTTGGTCTTTTTTCTGATGCTTGCTTTCGTTGAACTTGATCCCGCCAATCCGCTAGTTACCCGGATGGCGGCGGTCATTCTTTGGATGGCGATCTGGTGGATGACAGAGGCGATTCCACTGGCGGCGACTGCGCTGCTGCCAATCCCGTTGTTTCCATTTCTGGGCATCATGCGTGGCAGAGAAGTGGGCGCTGGCAGCCGGGTAGATCTCGATGCCGCGTCTGTTCAGGAAGGTTTTTCTATTCGTGATTTTGACGTGATTTTTCCAAACGTCGCGAATCAGTATATGGACTGGATTATTCTGCTTTTTATGGGCGGCTTCATCATTGCCGTGGCAGTTGAAAAATGGAATTTGCATAAACGAATCGCGCTCAACATTCTTAGAGTTGTTGGCGGACAGCCCCATCGACTGGTGCTGGGGTTTATGCTCGCCACAGGCTTCCTGTCCATGTGGTTGTCGAATACAGCCACCGCTTTAATGATGATGCCGATGGGAATGTCCTTGGTCTTGCTTTACGAGGAGCTTAACGCGGGACTTGTGAAGCAAGGTCAGGTTATCGACGGGCGAGCAGAGAATTTTGCTCTCACTTTACTGCTAGGCATTGCCTATTCTGCCTCAATTGGCGGCTTTGCGACTTTGATCGGTACACCTCCAAATGGCGTGTTGGTGACACAACTGCCGCAGCTTTTCCCTGAAGCGCCGGACCTGACGTTTTCTACGTGGATGGTTTTTGCTCTGCCGATGAGCGGAGTATATATGATTCTGGCGTGGCTTCTGTTGACCCGTCTAGTTTTTCCTCTGCCGTCTACGACGCCTTTCAGTGGTCGAGATTTCATCCAGAATGAATTGCGTAAACTGGGTCCTATGTCAGTTGAGGAAAAGCGTGTGCTGGCGGTATTCGTGTCTTTTGCGCTGCTGCTGATGACTAGAAAGGAACGATTATTTGGCGCTGACGTTGATATTTTCGGTTGGAGTTATTATCTGGACAATCTGCTGCGATCGGTCGGGAATGCACCGGTAGGTTATCTGATTGATGATGGTACCGTATCCATTGGTATGGCCCTGACTTTATTTATGATCCCAGCGGGCGAAGCTGTCGGTGGAAAATTGCTCAGCTGGGACGATGCCAAGAAAATTCCCTGGGGCATCCTCCTGCTGTTTGGCGGCGGGCTGGCCATTGCGAAAGGATTCACGACTTCTGGATTATCTGACTACATCGCTTCACAACTTCAGATTTGGCTGGGCGATGCGAGTCCGTTTGTGATTGTAGTGAGCACCGTTGGGATCATTACTGGCCTGACTGAGGTGGCATCCAATACTGCGACGATTTCACTGTCGCTGCCAATTATGGCGAGCCTCTCCCAGGCGATCGAAGCGCATCCTTTACTGCTGCTGATTCCTACGACCGTCGCAGCCTCCTGTGCTTTCATGCTGCCAGTCTCAACGCCACCTAATGCGATAGTCTACGGATCTGGCCGCATCCCCATCATGAAAATGGTTATAGCCGGAATATGGCTCGATATCCTTTCTATTATGCTACTGACAGGATTTGTCTACACCCTGGGCCATATGGCTTTTGGGGTGCTTGACGGTTTCCCTCTATGGGCTGCACCCTAGCTTTGCTTAAGCGGGATGATTCACTTGCTACTCTTTACTTTGATTCGTAAAGGATCAGGCATGCTTCGCCAGATGATAGAGGATAGCGGCAGTCGCGCCCCAGATGCGATAGTCGCCGTGGTGTAGTTCGAGAACTGTGCGCTCGATATCCCTAAAAGTTACGGTTGATCGCATATACGCCTCTGTATCTAAAACCAGGCTCAGTGGTGCCATAAAGATAGAATCGACTTCCGCGGGGTTGGCGACATAATCAAGATCGTTTTCGATTATACCGACTACTGGCGTTACTCTATAACCGGAGGGCATGACGAGTTCACCGAGTTGGCCGAGGATCTCAACCCCTTCTGGTCTCAAGCCAATTTCTTCATAACTTTCTCGAAGCGCAGTAGCGGTAAGGTCTCGATCTTGCTCCTCTGAAGTTCCTCCGGGTAGGCTGACTTGGCCGGCATGGCTTTTCAGGTTTGATGATCGAACGGTGAGGACTATGCTACTCTCGCCGACGTCGTTGGCTTTTGTGACGGGAATGAGTACCGCGGCTTGTCGGAAGGATTTAAGATCTAATTCACTTATCCAATTTGTCGTCTGATCCGGAGGCTCTATTGCGCTAAGTATCGCTGCATCTTTATTCTTAAAAAATTCAAGCAAATCGCTGAACCGTTTTGAAGAACTCGAACTTGTCATAAGATGTGTTCTGGTAACTAGGGTCTCGGTGGTTCGGGTCGGAACAGCCTTACGAAGGAATACTGATATGTGAAGACTACAAAAGAACCCCGCAGCCGCGCCGCTAGTGTATTTAATAGCATGATCGTACTGGCTACCAGTGGTCAGCGTATTTTAATGGCTTTATCCGCCTCATAGGTGGGCCAAACAGAGCGTGGACGTTTCAAATCATCGATCGGCAATCGTTCTTTTATCTAAACCTAAACATACAGGATCAACCGAAAAGGGCACTTTATACATGGAAACAAAGATAACTCAGTTGCTCGATATTGAACATCCAATAATTCAAGGTGGCATGCACTATGTGGGATTTGCTGAACTTGCAGCAGCAGTATCAAATGCCGGCGGGCTGGGCATCATAACAGCACTTACTCAAGGCACACCGGAGAAACTTGAGAGAGAAATTGTTAAATGCAAAACCCTTACAAATAAACCATTCGGAGTTAATTTGACATTTCTCCCATCTCTCGATCAGCCAGATTATGCCGGGCTCGTTGATGTAATTATAAAAGAGGGCGTCAAAGTGGTGGAGACCGCCGGCAACAACCCACAAAAGTGGTTACCAAAGCTGCAAGAGAACAGTATTAAAGTCATTCATAAATGCACATCTGTTAGGCATGCATTGAAGGCTCAGGATATCGGATGTGACGCTGTATCGGTCGATGGTTTTGAATGTGGTGGGCATCCTGGAGAAGATGATATTCCTAATTTTATCTTGCTTCCAAGGGCGGCAGACGAGCTTACAATACCATTCGTCGCTTCAGGTGGAATGGCCGATGGAAGGTCTCTAGTTGCTGCTCTAGCATTAGGTGCTGAAGGAATTAATCTCGGCACCAGATTCATAGCAACTCAGGAGGCCCCGGTGCATGATAATGTAAAGGAGGCATTACTTGCGGCCACTGAATTGGACACAAAACTTGTAATGAGGCCATTGCGGAACACTGAGAGGGTCCTGTCCAATGCGGCGGCGAAAAGGCTTCTCGAGAAAGAGGCAGCGCTCGGTGAAAACATAAAGTTCCAAGACATTATTTCCGAGGTAGCAGGAGTTTATCCGAAAGTCATGCAAGAGGGGCAAATAGACGAAGGGGTTTGGTCTTGCGGCATGGTTGCTGGTTTAATCAACGACCTGCCAACTGTAAGAAGCCTGATCGATAAAATAATGCAACAAGCAGAACTGATAATAGCCGATCGTCTGAGTACGGCTTCTTAAAAGTCTATACAACCTTAGTTGATTTACAAGAACGTAATGCTCTGCCTAGCCATTGTATACCTTGTCTGTAACCTCTCGTGAGTAAATACACTCTCACAGCGGAGCAGCGGCTACTGCTTTGCATGGTTCTTCCGAATGCATTTGCAGTGCCAGTAATGCTCTCTTCTGTCAATGCTGCTTTGCCAGTGGTCGCTGCAGACATCAGGTTAACTGCCTTGGAGCTTAGCTGGGTGCCAACAGCCTTCCTAATGGCAAGTTCCATGTTTGTTCTTGTGTTTGGACGATTGGCCGATATGTGGGGTCGAAGAAAAATTTTCTTGCTCGGCGCCGGTACGGTGGTGGCTTCTTCTTTACTGGCTAGCACGGCTTTGAATGGCTCTGAATTACTTTTGGCGAGGTTTCTTCAAGGGTTTGGTGCCGCAATGCTTTACGCGACGCAAATGGCACTTATCTCCTCTGTGTTCCCCAAGGAAAACCGTGGGCAGGCAATTAGTTGGCTTATTTCGCTGATTTATGTGGGTCTTGCTGTGGGGCCGCTTCTCGGCGGGATAGTAACCGAATACTATGGCTGGCGCTCGGTTTTTTACCTGCAAGTGCCTCTCGGGCTTTTTGTACTGTACGTAGGAACCTTTCGGATTCGAACCGAATGGTCAGCAGAGAACCCTGGAGAATTCGACTACATTGGTGCAGTACTGTACGTTTTTTCGATAGGGCTGCTTTGTCTTGGGGCTAGTGCAATTCAATCAACGTTCGGATATGCGCTAATTTTTATGTCTGGCGTTTCCGGTTACTTGTTTTTCAAGTTTGAGGCAAAAAAAGACTCTCCCCTCTGGGATCTGTCGCTTTTTCGTACAAATCTGACTTTTTTGTCCTGCTGTGTTGCTTCGCTGATTATGTATGGGGCAACCTTCATGAATGTAATGTTGATAAGCCTGCATCTTCAATATTTCAAAGATATGTCGCTGATTCCTGCAGCAATGATTATGATGATCCAGCCAACGGTCATGGCGATTTGCACTCCCTTAGTTGGTCGCGAGTTCGATCACCGCAACGCTGGGCGATACGCTCAGATGGGTATGTTACTCACAACAATCGGTCTTTTTTTTCTAGCATTACATAATGCTGCGTCCTCACTAGCGCTCACAGCGGTAGCACTTACCATTACGGGCTTAGGCTTTAGTCTGTTCTCGACGCCAAACGCTACACTTTTAATGGGTTCGGTAGACAATCGAGACCTTGGATTGGCTTCTTCCGCAACGTCCACTACTCGCATACTGGGCCAACTTTCTAGCACTGCTATTGTTACACTTGTTTTTGCAGTGCGAATTGGAGGGGCTGAAATTACTCAAGGTGATGTTCCGCTTTTATCCCCAGCTATCCAGACAGCTTTCTTTTTTGCAGCATGTCTTTCTTTATCGGGGTTTATTTTTGTCCGGTCTCTTAACAGAAAAGCATAAATCTACGGAAATTTTTACAGATCCATGAGCCTTTCAAACAAGCCGTCTCACGAAGTCATTACTGCCGAAGAGGCTAGCAATCATTCCGAAGAAATCGGCCATATTCAGTTGACGGGAAAAGGGCTATTTTTCACTAATTGTATTAATGGTGACCTCAGCCGAATGGCAATTTGGCTGAAAACGGGTCGAGAGAAGCCAAGACGGGTTACCTCCTCCCGTTTCAACGTTAGGACCAAAGTACATGAGTATGGTGGTCAACCGTACATCGTAGTTAAAAATCATGTTTATTTTGTGAATTTCGCTGACCAAGCCGTCTACTGTCAGCCTATCGAGAAAGTAGGGTTCGGTGCAGATCAAAAGTCTGAAGCCAGGTTGATCACAAACCCGAATAGCGGGTTTAGGTATGCTGACTTCATATATGACTCAAAGAGGGATCGTCTTATTTGTGTGAGGGAAGATCATGGTGGTCAGGGTTCATTTGAGTCTGCCGCTTCAAAGGTGTCGAATTGCATCGTATCTTTGCCTATCGGAGCCGCAAGCGTTACTGACGGAGAAGTATTGTTCTCTAAATCAGATTTCGTATCTTCCCCGAGTTTGTCTGCCGATTCTCGCACGCTAGCCTTCATATGGTGGGATCATCCGAATATGCCTTGGGATATGACCACCCTCGGAGTTGCGTCATTGACTGACGATGGCTACTTCTCACATGTAACCCACATGCGAGGCCCTTGCCCAGCATCAATATTACAGCCGCGATTTCATGGTGACCGGCAATTGTATGTAATCGCTGATTGGTCAGGTTGGTGGAATGTTTACAGGTATGATCTGAGCTGTTTCACTGACAGTGCTGAGCCCGTAAATGTCTGTCCTATTCGCGCTGAAGCATGTTCAGCTCAGTGGCAACTTGGTAAATACAACTATGATTTTGGGGTAGATGGATCGATTGCGGTGAGCATTTGTTCCGAAGGTCATTGGTCGGTATTGCATATTCATGCGGAGGTTGCACAAGCGACTCCTCAAGGAGGATGTAGCTACGAAACGATACTTGATGGTTTTGGGCATATCGAATGTTTGTCTGTCTTTGGCGAGACGTTGTACTTTTGTGGGGCCACTTCGACTGAACTTCCAGGGGTGTATTCAGTAGCTCTACCATCAGGATCACGAGATGGCGGGGAAACAACTCTAGAGCGTTTAGTCGGAACTGCAACGAAACTTACACACGCGTCGATAAGTCGTCCATCGAACATAGAATTTGATACTGGTGAAAATGAAAAAGCGTATGCGTTTTTTTATCCGCCAACTAATTCTTGCTTGCGAACTGATGACGAAAATAAGCCTCCTCTAATCGTGGGCGTTCATGGTGGTCCCACTAGTGCGGCTCGAGCCGTGTTAAATCTTAAAGTTCAGTTTTGGACAAGTCGCGGCTTCGCTTTTCTTGATGTAAATCACCGCGGAAGCACTGGGTGGGGAAGGCAATATCGCCATCGGCTTTATGAGAATTGGGGAGTAGTCGATATCGAGGACATTGAAAACGGCGTGAGGCACGTGATTAACGAGGGTTTTGTCGCTCCTGATCGAATTGCAATCCGGGGTGGTAGTGCCGGCGGTTACTCCGTCATGGCATGTTTGGCAAATTCCGAATTATTCTCGGCAGGTGCCAGTTACTATGGAATAAGTGATTTGGAAATCCTTGCTCAAGAGACTCATAAATTTGAGGCGCACTATCTCGATAGCCTAATTGGCCCTCTGCCAGAAACAAAGAGTCGATACACTGAGCGGTCGCCCATCAATAAGATCAGGAATATCTCTGCGCCACTTCTGTTGCTGCAAGGCCTGGAAGATAAGGTTGTTCCCCCATCTCAGGCTGAGTTAATTTGTGACAAGTTGCAACGTCAGGGGACTGAGGTGACTTACCTCACCTTCTCAGATGAGGGGCATGGATTCAGACAGAGTAAAAATCAAATACGCGCCTTAAATGCTGAGCTGGAATTTTACCTTAAATATTTTTAGATTTTGCATATAAAACAATGACTTATGATTTCTCAAAACTTACAACATACCCCAACAGTCTTTACTAGTCGCTGACTTAGCATAGAACGCTGTTCTCACCATTCTGCGCCGCATCTTTTTTGGCCGGTCAGCATTGGCGTAAAGAAAGCCTAATTTAACTGGCCACGACCACTCAGACTATGCTAGCCTCAAAGAGCTCGAGATTTGAGCATTCAATTAATTGATAAAACTCAACGTTGGGAGAGATTAGTATGTGGACTAAGCCTTCTTATCAAAAAATCCGCTTAGGTTTTGAAGTCACTATGTACTTCAAGTCCGTCTAAGGTTTTCGGATTGCATCGGAGCGAAGATTGACTGCGCACCCTACGGTGCTTGATCGTACCCTCCGAGAAAACGCCAGACTTAGTCTGGCGTTTTTGTTTCTGACGATTAATACCCTATATCAATAATGTTAAATTTCGTATAAGAACTCAATGTAATGTTAATAAGGGTTTTAGGTTCTGCAGCTGGTGGTGGCTTCCCTCAGTGGAATTGCAACTGCGAAAATTGTTTTGGCGTTCGTACGGGTAAAATAAAAGCGATCCCTCGGACCCAGTCTTCTATTGCGGTCAGTGCAGACGAAGTGAATTGGGTCCTTTTTAACACCTCCCCCGATCTTCTAGCTCAGCTAGCAGCCTTTCCGGCTTTGCAGCCAGCAAGGGCCATCAGGGATACCGCGATCAAAGGTATCGTTTTCATGGATAGCCAGATCGATCACACTACAGGGCTGCTCATGCTGAGAGAAGGCTGCCCACATCAGGTGTTTTGCAGTGATATGGTTTTTGAAGATCTAACAACTGGATTCCCGCTATTCAATATGTTGAAACACTGGGATGGTGGTGTTGACCGACATAGAATTCCACTTTCCGGAGAAAGTTTTGCTGTCGATACGATAGATGGGCTCAGTTTTACAGCGATACCAGTCACAGGTAAAGCGCCACCATACTCGCCTCATCGAAACGATGCGCATATCGGAGATAATATTGGGATAAAGATAGTTGAGGTGAGCACAGGGAAATCAGTTTTTTACGCCCCTGGTTTGGGGGAAATTACCGATGAAACCCGCCAGCTAATGAGTGAATCCGATTGTCTGCTTGTAGATGGAACGTTCTGGTCAGAGGACGAGATGAAAAAGGTAGGGCTTGGCAACAAGCTGGCATCAGACATGGGTCATCTGCCTCAATCTGGCACAGGTGGCATGTTAGAGGTTTTACGTCCCATGGAAAAACCGCGTAAGATACTGATTCACATAAACAACACAAATCCGATACTGAATGAGGAGTCTGAACAGAGGCTCAAAGTTGTCGCCGAGGGCATCGAGGTGGCATATGACGGAATGGAAGTTGAGCTATAGCGATTTTCGGGCATACCAACACTTGTCACTATCGGTCTTATTACTACTATGCACAAGCTGAATATTGAAATAGACGAATTCAGAATCAATCCGCAATATCGACTCCAATTCGAGGAAGCGCAAGGCTGCCACGTGCTACTTTTTCCTGAGGGGTTAATAAAGCTGAGCGATAGTGCCACTGCAATCCTGGAGCGTTGCCAGCAAGCGACAACCCTAGGTAAGTTGGTGCAAGAATTAAAAATAGCTTTTCCAGGTGTTGATGGGCTGGAAGACGACGTACGAGCATTTCTGGATGATGCTCTTAATGAGGACTGGATTCTCTCTGCTCACAGTTAAGATGTCTGAAGAAACTTACATACCGATGTGGCTGTTGGCTGAGCTGACATATGCTTGTCCCGTGCAATGCCCCTATTGCTCTAATCCATTGCAAATATCGGCCAGTCGAAAAAAAGAACTGTCCACTGAAGAGTGGTTTGAAGTCCTAAGGCAGGCCCGAAAACTGGGTGCGGTACAGCTTGGATTTTCTGGTGGTGAGCCGCTGTTGCGTAAAGACTTTGTTGAATTACTGCGAGAAGCTCAACGTCTTGGTTTTTACACTAATCTGATAACTTCTGCGATAGGTCTGGACGCAGGAAAGATCTCTGAATTTAAAGAGGCCGGTCTCGGGCACATACAGATATCATTCCAAGGGGCTGACGAAGCTACCAACAAGCGATTTGGTGGAACAGACAGTTTCAAACAGAAGTCGGCTATGACTCGAGAAGTGATTCGCCAGGGGATACCACTTGGCTTAAATTTTGTACTTCATCGCCATAATCTCCATCAAGTCACTAAATTTCTAGCGATGGCCGAAGAGCTCGGAGCTGAATTCGTTGAATTGGCAAATACTCAATATTACGGGTGGGCGAAGCACAACCAGGAACATCTGCTCCCAAGCAAAGCTCAGCTTGAGCAAGCAGAATTAGCCACAAATGAATTCAGGCAAAACCATGGTGGGTCCATGGATATTTTCTTTGTCGCGCCTGACTACTATGACGATAGGCCAAAAAAATGTAGCAATGGCTGGGCGACTACTTTGTTGACCGTTACTCCTGAGGGAGACGTCCTGCCATGTCATGCTGCAAAGATGATACCGGGAGTAGCGTTTCCGAATGTCAGAAAGCAAGCTCTTGATGAGATCTGGCATTCATCAGAGCTCTTTAACAAGTTTCGAGGCACGGAATGGATGGTAGAGCCGTGTGCGAGTTGCCCAGAGAAAGAGAAAGACCTTGGAGGCTGCAGATGTCAAGCCCTCATGCTCACGGGTGATGCTGCTAATGCAGATCCGGTATGCAGCCTATCCCCTTATCACGATAAGGTAAGAGCTATCACTGAAAAAGCACAGCGTCCGTTCAATCCTGAGGAGCCAGTGCCATTGCTTTTCAGGAATATGAAGAATGCCAAACAATTTCATGCGGAGTAATCAGTTAGTGAAAGAGATGCATGCTTGGACGAAAGAAGAGTTTGAACGGAAACTTCGAAATAAAGGGAAGCTTTATCACATCCACCATCCTTTCCATGTGGCTATGAATGGTGG
>Ga0163109_10002571_pt1 | contig 14110 bp, 10 predicted proteins | sample CRUFie1St13metaG_FD_108704 | JGI IMG/M metagenome (GOLD analysis project Ga0163109, IMG submission 108704) | Marine microbial communities from the Costa Rica Dome - CRUD Field 142mm St13 metaG | ecosystem: Environmental > Aquatic > Marine > Oceanic > Photic zone | place: Costa Rica: the Eastern... | reverse complement strand
ATCGCGATAGAAATCCGGTCCGTATTCTCGAGCAGACACCGATAAGGAGCGGGATAAATGCAGAATACTGGCGCCCGCAAAATTCCCTCCCGGACTGACGCCGAACAGGCTTTGAGTCAATTCCGCCTGGGCCGGAGACAGGCATTTTTCCAGTTCGCTCTGGCTCCAGGTAAAAAAAGTCCCTTCCTCTCCCTCACTGTCGGCATCAGTGGCTGAGTAATAGCCACCCTGCTCAATCTGCATGTCCCGCAAGACGTAATTGCAGGTCTGCCGGGCAACACGCGCGAAAAAATCCTGCCCGGTCAGTTGGTAGGCCTGCAAATAAACCATTCCCAGCTGAGCCTGGTTGTAGAGCATTTTTTCAAAATGGGGAGTCAGCCATTCCTCGTCCACACTGTAGCGATGAAAGCCGCCGCCGACCTGATCGTAAATGCCGCCTCGACCCATGCCCTCTAGAGCCCGCTCGACAAAGCCCAACGCCGCGCCGTCATCCCGGCGCACGACCTGATCCAGCAAAAAGAGCAGAATGGGTTCCTGCGGAAATTTCGGCGCACCGGCCAGCCCCCCCAGACTGCGATCCTCGCGCTGTAGGAGGGCTTTTACCGCATTGTCTACGATGTCTTGCTGGAGGGTCTCCAGCGGCTTGCGCTCACACAGGATTTTATTGATGGCCTGATAGAGACTGTGGGCATTCCTTTCCAGCTCGGCCCGCTGGTCGTGCCAGGCACCGCCGATCTGCCCGAGCACCTGCATAAAGGAAGGTGCCGGGAAATAGGTAGCCCCGTAAAATGGCCTGCCGTCAGGCAGAAGAAAATTCGACATGGGCCATCCTCCATGACCTGAAACCAGCTGCACCCCAGTCATATAGATTTCATCAAGATCAGGGAATTGCTCCCGATCCATCTTGATGCTGATGAAATGCTGATTGAGCAGCTTGGCAACTTCCACATTGTCGAAGCTTTCAACCTCCATCACATGACACCAATGACAGGTTGAATAACCGATAGACAGAAAAATCGGCTTGTCCTCTGCCTTAGCCGCAGCGAAGGCTTCATCACCCCATGGGTACCAGTTCACCGGATTATGCGCGTGCTGCAACAGATAGGGAGAGTCTTCTTCAATCAGCCGATTGATGAATATCGCCCGACCTTCGGCATCAAGATGCTCTGTCCGTTTGTCATAGGTGCCCTCCCTCTGCGCTTCCTGCTCACGCAGACGGATTTCCAGAGTCGCCGTGTTGTCCGCCGTATTCATGGCTGTGGTTCCTCAAACGTCGATAAGATCTGCAAGTTGCGCCGGGAAGTAGGGACGACCTGCGTCATTCACTGCGGTGCAGGTGATCCTGGCTCTGAGTATCGCAGGCGCATCTCGGTCAAGCAGGATCGACTGCTCAAACACCAGCCGGACCGGAGTGGGTCGCACCGCTTTCACAGTGACCTGAAATTCATCGCCGGCTTGGAGCGATTTGCGGTCACTCAGTTCGGCCCGCACCACCACAATGAAGACGCCCTGGCGGGTCATATCGGCGAAGCTCAAACCCCGGCTCAACAGATACTCATGTCGCGCATGCTCGAGCTAACGCTGGTAGATCGCGTTGTTCACGATGCCCTGCATATCACATTCGTAATCTCTTACTTTCAGGTTCAGGCTAAAAGACATCGCGACGTGGCGACTCACTGATCAGAAACTTCGTAGGCTAGCCTATTTCGGTCCGCCCCGATAGCCGCGCTCAGGATGCGGCACAGACCATCAAGCCGACGAAGTACTCTCTCCGTGATAGTTGCCGAAAGACGAACAAAGCGGATCACCCATTGGTTACCTGAGGTCATGTTGACAAAAACCAGCTTCCAGTAGCTTGCGCCAGGTCCGCGCATGCGACGGACCCGAAGTCCGGTGGATAAACCGACGCGATTGATGCAGAATCGGGGATCAATTACAGTCACGCTAAAGAGGCAACACCATGAATCCAACTCGCTGTCTGCTCAGCACTTTGGCGCTCGCTGCTGTTTGCTTGGGCACTCAAGCAAACGCTGACCACCATGAGGAAGCGGAGGCCATGACACTTCAGAGTCTTGCCACCGGCGACCACCGCAGCGAAGACAACATCGCCCGCAATGCCTGGCGCCATCCGGTTGAAACTCTTGAGTTTTTTGGCCTGGAGGCGGATACAACCGTCATCGAAATCCTGCCCTCTACCGGATGGTACACGGAGATCATCGCTCCCTTTGTTCGTGATCAGGGCAAATATTATGCGGCGCACTTTTCACCGAATGCTGCGCAGGACTACATGCCCAGGATCAGAGGCCTGTTCGAGGAAAAAATCTCCAGCGACCCGGAACACTATGGGCGCATCACCGTCAGGTCACTGAATCCCCCACATGAAGTCATTATTGCCCCCCCGGCTAGTGCCGATATGGCTCTGACCTTCCGTAACGTCCATAACTGGATTATGGCCGGTCAGGAGCACGAATTCTTCGCGGCTTTTTTCGCTGCGCTGAAGCCCGGCGGCACGCTAGGTGTTGTCGAGCATCGGGCCAGACCCGACGCCAGCATGGAGATCATGGAAACTACAGGATATGTGACCGAGGCCTACGTCAAAGAGGTGGCTGCCGCAGCAGGGTTTGAGTTTGTTGAATCTTCTGACATAAACGCGAACGCCAAGGACGACACTGATCATCCCGCAGGGGTTTGGAGCCTTCCGCCCACCTACAGAATGGGCGAGGCTAGCCGCGAAGATTTTACCGCCATCGGGGAAAGCGACCGCATGACGCTGAAATTCATCAAACCAAGAAGCTGACCCAAACCCCGGAAGCTGCTTTGGACCGACAGAAAGCCGCCGCTGAGGCGCTTGCCCAGAGCCGCGTTCTTGAGGCACTCGCCCCCTATTCACCGACATTAGTGGGCACGATCTGGGTCGGCCTTGACCTGACCGAAAGCGATATCGATGTAGTGCGCTGCTTCAAATGTCGATATTAGTTTGAGCAGGACCTCAATGCGACACTCGGCGACCTGAAAAACGGGAGGTGTCTGCGACTCGACATTAAAGCTGTACCAGACTAGTCTGATTACTTGATCTCGAATTCCAGCTGATCGAATGCCAACCAGGCGTCTTGATTTAGAAGGTCCTCACCGACTGAAACGGCAACCGCATATAGCTGATAGACCCCAGCCGGCACGTTACTGTCGAGCACGGTATCAACCAGCCCGACACTGAACCCTTTGCCCAAATCGACATTCTCAGCCAGCGGCACCAGTTCACCGAACAACAGCGCGTTTTCAGACGAAGCAAATGCCGCCAGTGCGCCGTCTGGCAGCGCGATGACGACATAAAAATCGGCAGACTGACTGCCGGCACTGTGCACACTCAGAGACAGTTGCTCACCCGGGCGAAAATCCTGCTGATTCAGGACCAGTTCGGCGGTCGCATCAGCCTTGAGTGCAGCGGGCTTTTCACAAACACCCGCTCCACGCTCAGGCACTGCCTCGAGGTTGTTCAGAAAAGCAAGCAAGTCGGTAAATTCTGTAGCGGTCAGATTGGCAGTCGCGCCATGCAGGTCTCTGGCATTCATTGCGGAAAACAGGATTTCCAGAGATGCGGCTGACCCGTCATGGAGATAAGGCGCAGTCCGGTTGATACCACGAAGTGAGGGCGTATCAAACAGCGTCCCTTTGCGCTCAATAGAGTCTGTGCCGGTACCCACATCGTGTCGGAGCCCATCGGTGTAAGCTGGAGGAATATGGCACTGGGCACAGCCAGTTGTCTCAGAATTGAACAGCATCTGACCCTGCAACGCAGATGCTGACATTGACGTATTTGCCGGCTCGAACTGCAGGCTCGCCAGATACAGTGCCAGATCATCTAGATCCTGAGAACGCCCGCGGTTCGCCGGCGCCTGATCACAGGCCGGCTCACAGTTACTGGAGCCGGAAGTCAGACCTGTACCGGCCTGGGTAACGCGCACGGCGAGTTCAACGTCATGCAACTCGTCAAGATCCCCACTCCAGTGAAATGGTGGCGTGTCCGCCACGCCCAGCAAACTCGGCGTATTCCTGGGGCCGTCTGCAAAAAACCAGGTTCGTCCATCGTGCTCACCGTCAAAATGACAGGTTGCACAGGCAATCCAGTTATCCCTGGCCAGTTCTGGCCGACTGGAATCGTTGAAGATCCGCTTGCCATTGAGCAAGGGCTGAGCCATTGGGATGTCGGTGGTTTGCACCTCGTCGGTCACCTTCAGCGTCTCGGCGTCAATAACTGAGAGCGTGCCGGACAGGGTATTGTTGACGAAAATCCGGTTGCTGACCGGATCAAAGGCCAGTCCCCTTGGATTCGCCCCTACTTCGAGGTTGGCGAGGCCTCGGGAAGTTGCCAGATCGATGACGGACACGTCATTACTCGCGCTGTTCGCGACGAACAATCTGTCGCTGGAGTCCATCACCGCGTCAAGTGGTATGCCAACCGGTTGATCGACGACATCAAGAGCCAGTCGACTGGCCCGCATTTCAGTCCTGGTCAACAAGTTCAGAGACGTCACCATCGGAAAGACGGTGGTATCAAAAAGCAACGATTGGTTAGCGCTGTTGGAAAATGTTTGCGGCAGATATGCCCTGCGGCGGTCGTGATCCAGAACCAGGGACTGAGAGATATTTGCGCTGGAATTGACGTTAATCCTATCTGTTAACAACATACGTTGAGTATCAATAATACTGACGTCCCCGGTAAAAAAATGCGTCACATAAAGAAGCCCGGACTGGGCGTCCAGGCGAAGTCCTCTGGGAGCAGAATCGACACCGATTGTAAGAAGCGGAAGAAAACTCGACCGATGAATGACCGACACAGAATCCGATTTCTGATTGGCCACATAGATATATTTGGCGTCACTGGCCACGCCGAAGGGCGCGGCGCCGACCGCCACACACCCCGCCAGCGAATCTGATTCCAGAGCTATCACTTCCAGCGTATTGGACTGCCTGCTGGTGACAAAAGCCGTTCTGCTGACGCTGTCTATGGAAATTGCCTGTGGAATCCCCGGGATGGACACTTCCGCGCGCTTCCGGATTCCACTGCGGACGTCGAATACGGAAACGGAGTGCGAGTCCGGGTTCACCGCAAGTAACTCAGCCGTGGCATCCGACAGCGCCAGAGAACCACTTTGTGCCAGAGCAACGCCACGATGCAGAAACAGCACCGCCAGCATCAATGATAACCGGGCAGAGACTCCGAGAAACACTCTGAATTTCCTGAACTGACCATCAGATAACTCGAACAACAACTTCACCGCTTAATTCTGCTGGAAGAGGACTATTAGCTCAGCGTCATTCTAGAACATAAGCCCGAAAAGAATAAGACACGGCTTTGATTGAACCAGGGATTTCCAGTTAATGTGGACAGGCCATGAGGAGCACTTCAAGCAATCTGTCTTCATCTCGGCCGTGCGACGAGTCTGATCTCCGGCGCACCTCGCCAGCCCCAGCGAAAATTGGTTATGATGCCTAACCACGTGCCAGTCAGACTCTTTCTGGCTGAACGCAATCTTAGTTGAATGATAACATCCATAATCACGCGGGGAAGCTGCAGGGGGCACGTCGCCATGAGTCTAGATATTGAATTCCATTATGATTTCGCAAGCCCGAACACCTATTTTTGTCACCGCCTGATTCCGGGTATCAAAGAACGCACGGGCGCAAAAATCACTTACTGCCCGGTGCTGCTTGGCGGGATTTTCAAGGCCACCAACAACCGCTCCCCAATGGAGCAGTTTGCCGAAGTCAAAAACAAAAAAGAATATCAGGCACTGGAAATGAAGCGCTTCATTGCGCGCCATAAATTCTCAGACTATCGGTTCAATCCGCACTTCCCGGTCAATACAATTCATCTGATGCGAGGCGCCGTATTTGCCAGCCATCAGGACTACTACACGCGCTATATTGAGGCCATGTATCAGAGTATGTGGGAACAGGGCAAAAATATGGCGGACCTGGAAGTGATAGCCGAAGCCTTGCGCGAACATAACCTGCCCGCCGATGACATTGTCGCGGCGGTGCAAGACCCCGAGATCAAACAAGAGCTCATAGACAACACCAGCCACTCGGTCGAGCGTGGCGCCTTTGGCTCACCGACTTTCTTTGTCGGCGATGAGATGTTTTTCGGTAAAGATCGGCTACTTGAAGTCGAAGAGGAAATCGTCAGCCAGATGCGATAGGCGAATTACTCTGCTCGGTCGAAATACCTCACCAGTTCTATTGGCTCACGAAATGAATCTGGCTGGATTGTCATTTCAATGCGCAGTCGATTACCGCCAGACTCAAGAGTATAGGTTTCAATGGTGAACCCGCCGTCTCTTGGTCGCCCTTCCACCGCCAGCGAATTGCCCTCGAACAGGCCCGAGGAGAAATCGGTACCGCCTTCACTGTAGTAACCGGTTGCCGACGCGCGGCGGCGACGGCCATCTGAATGAAATACCCGCTGGAAATCGTCCTCATAGGTGAACCGAAGTTCAGGTTCATTCACCTCAATTGTCAGGACATCATCGTAAGAGATGCGGTCATAAAGCTCATGTTCCGGCGGACCGCCTCGGTAAAAATCTTCCTGACGATTAAAGAACCCGCGGCTACCCTTGCCGCCACCGGCTTCAATTGCCTCTTCCACCTGGTCGTCTGTGTTGTCGCTCAGCTCCTCGTTGATCACCCAGCGGCCTGACAAACCTGTTCTTATTTCTGGTGCCTGCGCTGAGGCAGGGACTGCCGAAAAGGTAATGAAAAGGCTGGCGATCAGCACTTTGAACAGGCATTCTGTAGGCATAATAAAGCGGCAAAACAAGGCTAGAACAGGTCATTCAATCCGCTTTGACGTCAAAGTTCAAGTCTGGGATTTCAGCGCGTATCTGCCTGAGACGCAGGCAAAGCAAAGAAAATACTGGAATCACCGACCAGACGCCGGGCCGCGAGAATCACCAGTACGAACAGCAACAGGTAGTACACCGGAAAAGCGGCCAGCGCATCCAGAAAAATCTGCTCATTGAGCACTTGCCCGTCGACTTGCGCATCCTGACGATACCGCAGCGTTGCCACCAGTGTGGTGTAGAGCAAGCTTGCTGTCCCTAAACCGAGATTCAGCGCCAGCCCCTTGAAGCTGAGTACGGTCGCGCGTATCTGCGAGTCAGCCTCTCGGTTCAGATAGTAGCTGGCCTGAAACTGCACCATACCCATCATGGCAAATGCTCCAATGGCAAATAAAACACCCACGATTGGCACGGCATAGCTGATGCCGATCAGCCCTGCCATGAGTACTGCAGACAAGAACAGGAAATTGAAAAAGGGAGAACACTTGCTGACCAGAACCCGTGAAATACGCGCGTTCAGGATGCCGATCAAAGACATCCCCGCGCCGATAAAACCAAACCAGGAAACTGGAATGTCGATCAGGCGGTAGTATTCGCTGGCCAAAACCACAAACTGGCGGGCCACAGAATCTAGCGCCAGGGCCGCCAGAATGACGAGCAGCACGAAGCGATGGTTCACTGTCCAGCTGGCAACGCGGGAAATCTGGCGGAAGGGTTCCAGAAGAGAGCCCTTCGACGAAGCCTTGTTCCGCGCCGCATCAATTTCGAGGTCATTAAAACCGAGCGCTGTGAACAGCACCAGACAGGCGGTAAACAGTGTCAGCATCAACGGCAGACGGACAATCACAGATTCTTCAAGCATCCAACCCGCATTCAGCAAGGCCAGACAGCGGTTAACGACTAACGGATCATAGGCGAATGCGCCCAGAATCATTGTGGTGAAAAAGCCGATAGACACGACCCATGTCGTCCGCTCCAGAACTTTAGCCCATTCAGCCTCCCGCCCCAGAGATTTGAGCGAATCATAGGCCAGAGCTTCGTCAGTACCGCTGGCAGCCGCTTCCGACAAACCGGAAAAGATTCTATTGAGCAGGAACACGAAAAACAGCAGCGGAGAAGCACCCAGTGGCACAAAGACAAGCAGAGCCATCTCCAGCACCATGAGCAGTGCGGCAAATACCAGCAATCGCTTATGACCGATGATATCGGCCAGAGCTCCTGATGGCACTTCAGCGACCACGATACTCAACGCCCAAACTAGATTCAGAAGCGCGAACTGCTCCAGGGTCAAGCCATAATCGAGAAACAGCACCGTGAATACCGGGTAGTAGAAACGGGCTGTATAAAACAGGCGAAAAACAGTGAAACGTCGGACGTTCCCTTCAAGCCGTGCAGTGCTATCTGGATCCAGATTCATCAGCCGGGGTAATCACACTAATCGCAATGCCATCACTTGATATTCCGGCGGCGCCAGTCAGCAATCGCGTTGCCGATTTCATCGGGTGAATCCTCCTGCAGAAAGTGATTCCCTGTAACAGTGACTTCTTCCTGATTCGGCCAACTTCGACAAAACTCTCGCTGCGGGCCGATCAGGATCGCCCCGGGATCAGCGTTTACGAACAGTTTGGGGACCTGCGACTCAGCTAGCCAGTCCGCATAATCGCTGACAATCGAATGCACCACGGCTGGCTCACCCTCAATCGGAATTTGTCTGGGCCAGGTGAGAGTAGGCCTTCGCCCCTCGCCGCGCTCAGCGAAAGGTCGGCGATAGGCACTCATTTCCTCATCATTAAGACTTCTTAAAACAGAGCCGGGTAGCACTCTTTCAATAAACACGTTCTTTTCCAAAATCATCTCCTCACCGGCAGGAGACCGGAGTCCCTGAAAAACCCCGCGCGCGGCCTCAGGCCATTCTTCCCAGGTAACCGGCCGGACAATACCTTCCATGTAAGCAATACCCGCAACCGCATCGCGGTGCCGATTCGACCAGTCAAAGCCGAGAGCTGAACCCCAGTCATGAATGACCCAGGTTACATTCTGGCTGACGCCCAATGCCTCAAGCGCCGCATCGAGATAATTTCTGTGCTCCTCAAAGGTATAACGCTCCGGCCCGGACGCTTCCAGTTTGTCTGAATCACCCATGCCAATCAGATCGATCGCAATGCAGCGACCCTGATCCTGTAAATGTGGCATCACATTGCGCCACAGGTAAGAGGAAGTGGGATTCCCATGCTGAAAAACAATCGGATCACCTTCACCCATTTCCATGTAGGCCATAGTTTTACCATGTACTGAAACGTGTTTCTTCGGCCACTCACGGTCCCGGTTCATATGTAGTCTCCGCGCAAAAGGGTTCTGACAGACGGTAAAATTAACGCGTTTGATGAGAAAAGAATACCGGACAAGCCCGATCTAGCGAATTGAATCCCGCACCTCTCTTCATATATTCTCCGAGATCGCGCTGTGGCGCATCAGAATAATACTGATGGGAGAAAACGGAATGACCATGCAAAACACGCCTCTGTTGATGTCTCGAATCCTTGGCCGCGGTGCGGAGCTTGATCCGGAAGTCGAAGTCGTAACGGCTCAGGCAAACGGCACCCATCGCCAGACGCTCAAGCAGACCTGGGGCCGGGCCCAGCAGGTGGCCAATGCGCTGAAGTCGCACGGCATCGAGACTGGCGACCGGATCGGCAGCTTCATGTGGAACAACTACCGCCACTTGGAGCTTTATCAGGGCGTGCCCAGTATGGGCTGCGTCCTACACACCCTGAATATCCGTCTGTCCCCTACTGATCTGGAATACATCATCAATCATGCTGGAGATCGAGTTATTTTTGCTGATGAAGATCTGCTGCCGCTGCTGGAACCGCTGTGGGGGAAAATTCCTTGTGTTGAGCTGCTGGTAATTTGTCGCCACGGCGAGGGCGGAGAATGCAGTTTTGCCAACCAGATTGATTACGAAGACTTCATCGCCGACCAGCCGGTCACCTATGACTGGCCTGATATCGCGGAAACGGCACCAATGGGTTTGTGCTACACCTCAGGTACCACTGGTAACCCCAAAGGCGTGATGTACACCAACCGGTCGACCTATCTGCACACCCTGACCGAATCGCTGACTGATTCCATGGGGTTGTCAGCACTCGATTCCTTGCTTGGTATCGTTCCGATGTTTCATGCCATGGGCTGGGGCTTACCCTTTGCCGCATCCATGCTGGGCACCAAACAAGTCTATCCCCACCGATTCATGACTCCGGATTCCTTCCTCAGTCTGATGCAGCAGGAACAGGTCACGATCTCTGCTGGCGTACCGACGATTTGGCAGGGAGTACGCGCCACACTTGAAGCCAACCAGGACAAGTTCGATCTCTCGAAACTGCAGCGCCTCACCTGTGGCGGATCTGCCCCACCTGTCGAAATGATGCGCTGGTACTGGGAAACCTTCGGCGTGGAAATGATTCAGGGCTGGGGCATGACCGAGACCAACCCACTCGGCACGCTCTCGCGGAAAGTCTCAAAGCGATCCCAAATCGCATTGTCCGAAGATCAACAGTTCGAGAATATCGCCAAAGCTGGTCTCGCCATGCCAGGATTGGAAATTAAAATTTTTGACGAGCACTGGAATGTTCTGCCGCATGATGGCGAAGCAGTGGGCGAACTTTGTATCCGTGGTCCCTGGATTGCATCGGAATATTACAACGATCCGCAGCCCGACAAGTTCCACAATGGCTGGCTGGTCACTGGAGATGTCGCAAAAATTGATGCCGATCAGTACATCATCATCTGTGACCGCTCCAAGGACATGATCAAATCCGGCGGAGAGTGGATCTCCTCCGTTGATCTGGAAAATCACATTGTTGCGATGCCCGAGATTGCTCAGGCGGCTGTGGTTGCCCAACCGCACCCCAAGTGGGACGAACGCCCTGTAGCAATGGTCATCATGGCCACCGGCGAAACACTAGATCAGGCGGCAGTTATTGAGCACTGCAGCCAGATATTCGCCAAATGGCAGCTGCCGGATGAGGTGATTGCGGTGGAAAGCCTGCCGCTTGGCCCGACTGGCAAGATCGAGAAAAAAACAATCAGAGCCAACTTGGAAAAAGAAGGCTACCAGCTTCCGGATCTACGCTGAGATCATCGCTGCGGCTCTGCTCAGCAGAAAAAAGGCAGTCTGCGACCCCCTGTTTTCATCTCCTGCTTCAACGTCCAGAATCTGTCGGGGCGTAATCAACGCCTTCCGCATCTGCGGTACGCGCCCCGGCAAGGATACCGGAAAGGGCATAGTTACCTTCATGACAGGCATATTCGAAAACCTGGTCTGCGGTTAGGTTCATTGGCAACTCCCCGCTCCAGGCCTGCGTATAGTTTTCCGGATCGTCCACGGTGAACTGGTAGTGGATGACGTCATCGGCGACACGGGTGAATTGCTCCGTCACCCTCATTTGCTGTGACCCGTAAAACCGATGTTCTAGGGAAGAACGCAGGCTTTGCTGCGGATGAAAATTGGTGGTTTCCACAATCAGACTGTCTCCTTCGTAGTAGCCAACAGAATCCCCCATCCAAGGATATTGGCTATTGGCCGGAAACTCAGCGTTCAGTCTTATAATCCGCGCATCATGGTTCATCTCTGCCATCAGCAGAACATGGGTTTCAGTCTGCACGATCTGGGTCAGATTATTGTAAAGCACCGGCAGCTTCGGCGGCCCCCCAGTAGAGCCAAACCCCACGACACAGCGTTCACCCAGAGGGCGCACTTCTGGCCCATCATAGGAATTACGCTGGCGCATGGCAGCATCATAATTTGCACGGCCCTGCTCCGAATAGGGTAGCCTGCCATCAACGGGATCAACGAGGATTGAGGTTCGGATTTCACCGCTTACCACTGCAAGCCGGTCTCCCGGGTCCATCCAGAATGTGTTGTAACCTCCGACATTACGCCCGGCGTCCGGTGCTTCGCGGTCTGGATCACTGGGCTGATTGCTGGCCTCATTTCTCGCCTGAACCTTTGCTTCGATCAGAATCGCTTCTTCTTCGGAGATAACCAACTGTCCGTTAAAGCGCTCCGCCCGCTCAAGATTAGTCTGAGTCGCGATTGACCAGACGCCCTGTAAGTCAGGCACTCCATGCCCCGTTTTGGGTGCCAGATAGCCTGATTCAGCGGCCAGCAACCCATTGCCGGCGCAGAGGGCAAGCAGTCCCGTTATCAAGCCTCTGTATCTCATTGTTATCTTCCTCAATTCAACGCCAAGCATATCAACAAAGTATGACAAGAACCGCCGGCAGTCACCAACTGATTTTTGATGAGCCCCGGGAAGTCGCCCACAATCACACAGCATCAATGGAATTTACCATCTTTTAATTGTTACACTCCGTTCCCCTAAGGTAAAAAGCATGCAGCAAATGCTCAGACAATCGCAAAACCTGCTAGGAATCGGCTTCATTCTGGCCCTGACCATTGCCGATGGCTTCATCATCGTTGAGGAGAAAGGCGACCCTGACGCTATGGTCTGGCTTGACGGCAGGAGCTTTACCATGGGTTCAGATCACGGTCTGCCAGACGAGGCCCCGGCCCGTCCGGTGAGCGTCTCTGGATTTTGGATCGACAAATATGAAGTGACCAATGCCCAATATGAAGCATTCGTCACTGCAACCGATTATGTGACCGGCGCTGAGCAATTCGGCGATTCTCTGGTGTTCCACAGCCCGCAAGGCCGAAGTCTCAGAGACGTCGCACCCATGAGCTGGTGGCGGTTGGTACAAAATGCCAGCTGGCGTTCTCCGGAAGGCACCGTCAAGACACTACTCTCGCAGGCCGACCATCCTGTTGTGCAGGTCAATTACGAGGATGCTCTGGCCTACTGCAACTGGCAAGGCAAGACACTGCCCACCGAAGCGCAGTATGAATTTGCCGCCCGGGGCGGGCGGGACGGGCAGATCTACAGTTGGGGTGATCAGCCGGTTCACCACACCCAGCACGTCACCAACTACTGGCAGGGCGAGTTTCCTGTTAGTAACGAGAATACCGATGGTCACCACCAGTCAGCTCCGGTTGGCAGCTATCCAGCGAATGACTACGGCCTCTACGACATCACAGGCAATGTCTGGGAGTGGGTTTCTGACTGGTACCACCCGGACGCTTACGCGCTTCTCGGTAGTCGGAATCCCAAAGGAGTAAAAAGGGAAGAAAGTCTCGATCCGGCTGAACCGGGATTGCCCAAGCGGAGCATACGTGGAGGATCCTTCCTTTGCAGCGAAAACTACTGCCAGGGCTTTAGAGTCAGCGCGCGGATGCCTGCTGACCCTGAGTCGGCGACCAACCACACCGGTTTCCGGTGCGTTGTACCTAGACGTTCAAACCGCTTGACCACGCTCTGGCTGGACTGAATCCCCTAACTCAAACGCTCGATCGCCGAAATTATTGCGCCCTTCTGTGCGGGAAATACCTAAATCTCTCTGGCAATCAACAGCTTCATAATTTCATTGCTGCCGCCGTATATCTTCTGAACCCGGCTGTCAGCGAACATCTTGGCAATCGGATATTCCATCATGTAGCCATACCCGCCGAAAAACTGTAGACAGGTGTCCACAATTTCGCACTGCTTCTGTGTAGTCCACCACTTGGCCATCGACGCCGAGGCGTCATCAAGCTTGCCTTCAGCAAGGCGCATCGCACAGTCATCAACGAATACTCTGGCAATCCTCGCTTCAGTCAGGCATTCCGCAAGCCGGAACTGGGTATTCTGAAAATCGAGAATTCGCTTTCCAAATGCTTTGCGCTCTTTGACATAGTCAGAAGTCAAGCGCAGTGCTTTTTCCATCGCCGCACAGGCACCTGCGGCAATGATGACCCGCTCCTGAGGCAGTTGTTCCATAAGATGAATAAAGCCTCTGCCTTCGTCTGTGCCCAGCAGGGCCGACTTAGGTACCCTCACGTCATCGAAGAACAGCTCAGCGGTGTCCTGCGCTTTCATGCCCAGCTTTTCAAGATTCCGGCCCCGCTGGAACCCGCCTTCACCCTCAACCGCTTCGGTCTCGACCATGATAAGTGAGATGCCCTTTGCCCCTTCACCCGGGTCGGTTTTTGCGACCACGCAAATAAGATTCGCCGTCATCCCGTTGGTGATGAACGTTTTTTGTCCGTTCAGTACATAATTTTCCCCGTCTGCCAGCGCGGAGGTTTTTACTGCCTGTAGGTCTGAACCCGTTCCGGGCTCCGACATGGCAATCGCTGACACGATCTCACCGCTCACCATTTTCGGCAGCCATTT
>Ga0163109_10002570_pt1 | contig 14114 bp, 14 predicted proteins | sample CRUFie1St13metaG_FD_108704 | JGI IMG/M metagenome (GOLD analysis project Ga0163109, IMG submission 108704) | Marine microbial communities from the Costa Rica Dome - CRUD Field 142mm St13 metaG | ecosystem: Environmental > Aquatic > Marine > Oceanic > Photic zone | place: Costa Rica: the Eastern... | reverse complement strand
TCAGAATGGTGAGGTCTTAGGATCAACGGCCGTCACCGACGCAGCCATCAGGCGACTTTATGCTGAGACAGAGAACATTAAAAAACGTGATCCGGGCCACTGGCGTCGGCCTTCACACGGGTGAGAAAGTGTATCTGACACTGCGTCCGGCGCCGGTGAATACCGGGGTTGTTTTCAGTCGTGTCGACCTTGATCCGGTTGTACAAATTCCGGCCACATCAACAAACGTGGGTGATACCACGCTCTCGACCTGCCTTGTTCAGGGAGACGTCAGAATCTCAACCATCGAGCATCTCATGTCAGCCATGTCTGGTCTGGGTATTGACAACGCTTTCGTAGAGGTCAGCGCGCCCGAAGTGCCTATCATGGATGGCAGCGCTGGCCCGTTCGTCTTCCTGATACAGTCAGCTGGCATAGAGGAGCAGAACGAGCTCAAGCAGTTCATCAAGATCAAGAAGCCAATTCGCCTGGAGCAGGGCGACAAATCGGTAAGCCTCGAGCCGTTTGATGGCTTCAAAGTGAGCTACACGCTGCTTTACGATCATCCCGTGTACAAAAAATACACAAAAAGTGCCACGATCGACTTTTCAAGTACCTCTTTTGTGAAAGAGGTGAGCCGTGCCAGAACCTTTGGCTTCATGCATGAATTCGAAGAGCTCAGAAATCGGAACCTTGCTCTGGGTGCGAGTATGGATAACGCGATTGCCGTTGGGGATTACAAGGTTCTGAACGAAGATGGCCTGCGTTATGAAGATGAGTTCGTCAAGCACAAGATTCTCGATTCGATCGGAGATTTGTATCTCTTAGGCAACAGCTTGATTGGTGAATTTAAAGGGTACAAATCTGGACATGCCCTCAATAATGCATTATTAAGAATGCTGGAAGTAAACGAGGACGCCTGGGAAATCGTCAGCTTTGACGAGGAATCAAATGTGCCGATATCCTACGTGAAGCCTGTGCTCGCCGCGTAATTTCTTTTCCTTCCTCCTTACCGAAATAGCTAAATATTATCCGCAGGAGTTTCGTTCGAAGGAAGGGCGTATCTCTTGTGCGGGCAAGTATTGAATTTTTGCTCATCTAACCCCATGACCTATTCCAGTTAATCGGAAATAAAGCCACGCAATGAAGCTGATACTAGTCAATCAACGACACGGTCACACCCGAACCATCATACTGAAGGGGTGGATGAAAGGGTTTCTGTCGGTATGCCTGCTGGGGGCCCCCGTCGCGCTCGGTTATTTCGGCTACCAACTAGCGATTTCTGGCGATGCCTTTCTACTGACCGAGGACGCTGCTCGCAACTGGCAGCAACAGCTGAGTCTGCAGGAAATCGAGCTGGAAGAGCTGAAGCAGGAATCCGAGCGTGAACTCGAAGCGCTTAGCCTCAGACTTGCTATGATGCAGGCCCGACTGGTGAGGCTTGATGCGATGGGAGAGCGTATTACCCGTATGTCAGATTTTGACAACGGAGAGTTCGATTTTAGCCAACCCGTTGTTGCCGTAGGCGGACCGGCTCGCGGAGACAGTGAGTTTAGTGAGTCGGGGTTCTTCAACGCCCTCGACAGACTCGAAAGACAACTGCAAGATCGGCAGGGTCAGCTCCAGATTCTGGAAGAACTGCTCGATGACCGCAAAATCCAGTCAGAGATAATCATATCAGGCCGTCCAATTGAGCAGGGCTGGATAGCCTCCCGTTTTGGTCAGCGACCGGATCCTTTCACTGGCAGAATGTCCTTTCATGCGGGTATGGATTTCACCACGGGTCGCGCTGGTGCAGAGATCAACACTGTCGCTTCGGGAGTTGTGACCTGGTCCGGTCCCCGGTCCGGCTACGGACTGATGGTCGAAGTTAACCACGGTAGCGGCTATATGACCCGCTACGCTCATGCAGAAAAGCTGCTGGTTGACGTTGGTGATATCGTTGAAAAAGGTCAGAATATCGCTCTGGTCGGCTCGACAGGTCGTTCGACCGGCCCGCACGTACATTTCGAAGTATATAAGAACGGTCGTGTCGTCGACCCTGCTGCCTACATCCATCGTACGATCAGATAAATACCCTATGCGGTCCTCTCGCTTGCGTTGTGGATGCATTGCCGCAGCGTGAGATGTTGTGCTCAAAGCACTCAAATCTATCTACTGATACTGGTTTTTCAGCTTATGAATATCCTCAACAAAATCTTTGGCAGCAGCAATTCGCGCAAGCTCAAGAAAATGAACAAATTCGTTACCGCAATCAATGCGTTCGAACAGGAGCTGGAACAGCTACCTGACGAACAGTTGTCCGGCAAGACGGGTGAATTTGCCCAAAAGCTGGAGGCCGGGTCGGCTCTAAGCAGCATCCTGCCCGAGGCATTTGCAGTGGTCAGAGAAGCCAGTAAGCGAACATTAGGTTTGCGGCACTTTGATGTGCAGTTGATCGGCGGCATGGTTCTGAACGAAGGTGACATTGCTGAAATGCGTACCGGAGAAGGCAAAACGTTGGTCGCGACGCTGCCCGCGTATCTCAATGCAATTTCCGGAAACGGAGTGCACATCGTCACCGTCAACGAGTATCTGGCAGAGAGGGATGCGAACTGGATGCGCCCTATTTATGAATTCTTAGGGCTCACGGTCGGAGTCGTTAAGTCGGGCCAGTCCCTGGAAGAGAAGCGGCAGGCCTACGGGGCTTCCATCACCTATGGCACCAACAATGAATTCGGATTTGATTATCTTCGGGACAATATGGCTTTTCGTCTCGAAGATAAAATGCAGAAGCAGCTCAATTTTGCGATTGTTGACGAGGTTGACTCAATCCTCATTGACGAGGCGAGAACGCCGCTGATTATTTCTGGAGCGGCGGAAGACAGCTCTCAACTATACCTTGCTGTGAACCAACTCATCCCCAAACTTGAAAAGGGCGAGAAGCAGGAAGTCTCCAAAATGGAGATGATGGACAAGAACTTTGTTCCGGAGGAGTCTGGGCACTTTACCGTCGATGAGAAGAGCCGCCAGGTTGAGCTCACAGAAATCGGCCATGAATTCGTTGAAGACCTGCTGATCAAACAAAAACTTCTCGCTGAGGGCGAGTCTTTGTACGCGGCGACTAATCTTTCTTTGCTGCACCATGTTCATGCTGCTTTAAAGGCCCACCACCTGTTCAACCGGGATATCGAATACATAGTTCAAAACAAAAAGGTAGTACTCATTGATGAGCACACAGGCAGAACGATGGAGGGGCGCAGACTTTCAGAAGGGCTTCATCAGGCCCTTGAGGCCAAGGAAAAGCTCAAAATTCAAAGTGAAAGCCAGACTCTGGCATCCACAACATTTCAGAATTACTTTCGGCTCTACGGCAAATTATCCGGCATGACCGGCACCGCGGACACGGAGGCTTTCGAGTTCAGTCAGATCTATGGCCTTGATGTTGTGGTCATTCCCACCAATGTACCGATGGTGCGTGAGGATGCGAATGACCTGATCTTCCTGTCAATGGAGGAAAAATTTGAAGCCATTCTTAACGATATCATCGAAATTCGTGACAAGGGCGCTCCTGTGCTAGTGGGGACGGCCTCTATTGATACTTCAGAGATACTTTCCAACTACCTGAGCAAGAAGAAAATCAGCCATGAAGTCCTGAATGCGAAATTCCACGCCAAGGAAGCAGAAATTATTGCCCAGGCAGGCAGGCCCGGCGCGGTAACTATCGCCACCAACATGGCAGGACGGGGAACTGATATTGTCTTGGGGGGCAAATGGGAGGCCGAAGTTGAAGCTCTGAGCAATGCAAACCAAGAAGAAATTGATGATATCAAGTCGCAGTGGCAGCAGCGCCATGAGCAAGTCTTAGCTGCAGGGGGGCTTCATATCATTGGAACAGAACGCCATGAATCACGGCGGATCGACAATCAGCTGCGCGGCCGCGCGGGTAGACAGGGTGATCCCGGTTACTCGAGATTTTATCTCTCTATGGAAGATAACCTGCTTCGGATCTTTGCCAGTGAAGGAGTAAAGAACTTCATGAAGAAACTGGGTATGGAGCACGGAGAGGCTATTGAGCATGGCATGGTGACCCGCTCTATTGAGAAGGCCCAGCGTAAGGTTGAAGGGCGAAATTTTGACATCCGAAAACAGTTGCTTGAATACGACAATGTCGCCAACGATCAGCGGACTATTATCTATCGCCAGAGAAACGAACTCATGGCCAGCAATGACATCTCAGACCTGCTCAAGGAAATGAGGGAAGAAGTCGTCTCTGGGCTGGTCGATGAAAATATTCCGCCCCAGAGCGTACCAGAGCAGTGGGACATTCCAGCCCTGGAAGCTGCGGTCAAGACCGAATTCAACACCAGCCAGCCGATCCAGCAATGGCTGGACGAGGACGATCAACTGTATGAAGACCAGTTGAAGCGTAAGCTGATCGATATTCTGGAACAAGAATACCAACTCAAATCCACAGCGGTCGGTGAGAATATGCGACTATTCGAAAAGCAAATCAGTCTGCAGATTCTCGATGGCCTCTGGAAAGAGCATCTGGCCACGATGGACCATCTCAGGCAGGGTATTTTTCTGCGAAGTTATGGCGGGAAAAACCCGCGGCAGGAATATAAAAGAGAAGCGTTTGCCTTGTTCACTGAGTTGCTAGATAACCTGCAACGTGAAGCCGTGAAAGTCTTGAGTCATGTCCAGATAAGGCAGGAGGATGCGGCGGACGCGATTGAGCGTAAGCGCAGGGAAGAGGCGGCGAGAGAAAGGATGAGCTATCAGCATCAGGGCGTCTCGGCCCTGTCTGGCTCTTCCGCTGCGCAAGCAAATAAGCCGGCTGATGACTCTCGGCAATCAGAGAGGCAATCTCCCTTCATGCGTGATGTGCCTAAAGTTGGCAGGAATGACCCTTGCCCATGCGGGTCCGGTAAGAAATATAAGCTTTGTTGCGGTAAAATTTCGTAGTGTATTCAAGGGTCCGAAGCCAACGAGGATGCTTTGCCATTGTGTCCGGAGTATAACTCTTGCGCGCTCCCGGTATTGGTAGAACTTGCACATTGCAACGACGCTTATGACAAAAACAGAATTGAATGCCGGAGATAAAACACACATATCAGGGGTAAAGTTGTCTGCGCTTGCCAGCGGCATTCGCTATAAAGACCGCCTCGATCTTGTGTTGATTGAGATTCCGGAAGAGGCCGCCCTCGCCGGTGTATTTACCCGAAATGCGTTCTGTGCTGCTCCAGTTAAGATCGCGCGCGAGCACCTTGCCGCTGCCAATACCCGCTATTTTCTCATCAATACGGGTAATGCCAATGCCGGTACCGGGTCGGAGGGTGAAAAAGTGGCTCTGCAGTGTTGTCAATGGCTCGCAGATGCGGCCGGAGTTCAGGCCGCACAGATCCTGCCATTCTCTACTGGCATAATCGGTGAGGCTTTGCCGGCTGATAAGATTCACGCGGCGATTCCTGAGCTTTATGCGGCTCTTGCTCCGGACAGCTGGCTCCCTGCCGCTACAGGCATCATGACGACGGACACTCACCCCAAATTCAGGACACGGTTACTCCAACTCGCGGGACAAAACTGTCGGATCAGTGGTATTGCAAAAGGAGCCGGCATGATAAAGCCAAATATGGCTACCATGCTTGCGTTTGTCTTCAGCGATATTCGCGTTGAGCCGGCAATGCTGCAAAGACAACTCAAAGATGTCATATCTCAAAGTTTCAACCGAATTACTGTCGACGGCGACACCTCGACCAATGATGCCTGCATGCTCGTTGCCAGTGGCAAAGGGATCGTTTTTGACGAACTGCAGGCAGCCGATCAGGAATTGTACCTGACAGCAGTTCGTGAAATTTTCCAGGAACTCGCTACTGACCTGATCAAGGATGCTGAAGGTGGAACGAAGTTTATTACTGTTAACGTGAGCGGGGGCAGGAATGAACAAGAATGTCTGGCCGTCGCCTATGCTCTGGCTGAATCGCCGTTGGTTAAAACTGCTTTGTTTGCTTCTGACCCCAACTGGGGAAGATTTTTGGCCGCAGTTGGCCGGGCGGAGGTAGAGCATCTTGATCTTTCAGGTGTCAGCATTCGCTTAGGAAAGCTCAGTCTGATAGAAAACGGCGAATTGTCCACAAGCTATTCAGAGAGCCAGGGGAGACAGCAGATCGGCCAGACCGACATTGAGATTTCGGTCGAGCTTGGTAGGGGAAGCCATGCCGAAACTGTCTGGACTTCAGATCTTTCCCATGATTACGTTCGAATCAATGCGGAGTATCGAACCTAGCTTTCAGGTGTCTCTCCATGCTGCACGTAGCAGTTGCAATCATCAAAAATTCCAATCAGGAAGTGCTCGTCGCACTGCGCCCGCCGGACAGTCATCAGGGAAATCTCTGGGAATTTCCGGGCGGTAAGCTTGAGTTGGCTGAGACAGTATTCTCTGCTTTGCAGCGTGAGATTCGTGAAGAGACCGGTTTGCGGATTCGTGCCGCGTTTCCCTTCATCAAGATTCAGCATGATTATGGTGATAAGCAGGTTCTGTTGGATGTGTGGCAAGTAACCGAGTTTGACGGTGTAGCCTCTGGCCGCGAAGGGCAGAAAATTCAGTGGCTGGCGCCAGAGGACATGGAGTTTTGTCTGTTCCCTGAAGCGAATCATCGGATCATTAATCTGCTCCAGCTACCAACGCAAATGGCGATTACGCCGCAATTCGAAATCTTCTCACAGCTGTCCGCATATCTCGGCATTTTTGAACACCCCGGCGCGCAGGCGGTACAGATTCGACAAAAGCATTTGACCCACGATCAACTGCTGGACTGGACAAACAGGAGTCTCGATATTCTAAATGGGTGTGGACCGCGCTTGATTTTGAATGGTCCATTTGCCCTTGAAAAAGACTTACCTCCTGAGGTCGGTCTCCATCTTACGTCCACTGAATTAGGAAGGCTGCAGGCGCGCGTGGGAGAGCGTTTACGCCTTTTGGGCTGTTCATGTCATTCTAGGGAAGAACTGACTAAAGCTGAAGCACTTGGTTTTGATTATGCGCTGCTGTCGCCCGTGGCTTCAACGGCCAAATATCCGGATAAATCGCCGATGGGCTGGAGCGGATTTGAGAAGCTGGCCGCCTCTGTCTATCTGCCGGTATATGCGCTTGGGGGTCTGAAACGCAGTGATGTTCGTATAGCTCTGAAGCGGGGGGCGGCAGGCGTTGCGGGTATTAGTGCATTCGACAAGACAGCAGAGTAATTCGAGTTTGCGGTACTTGCGCAGAGCATCGCTATTAGAGCAATGGACTGTTCAGTTAGAGCCCACGTTTAAACTACTGTTGGCTACTGGAGGTCATCCGAGCCCTCTCCAACTTCGGGGAAGATCGGTTCGCCAGCAATGGTGTGTTTCTCTGTGGCCCATTCGCCGAGATCAATCAGCTTGCACCGTTCACTGCAGAACGGTCGGTATTTATTAGAGCTTGTCCATACTACTGCGGCCTGGCAGGTTGGACAGTCTACTTGGCGTACCTTACTTGATTTCACTGTCTCTTCTTTGCTCTAGCGATCCTTAGATACCCTTGATGTAGTTTCTCAACCCGTTGCCTGAGAGGTTCTCGGGGCATTTCGTTGTCGATGATGTCATCTGCGTGTTCGAGTCTCTGACTTCGACCTATTTGCGATGCAATTATTGCGCGAACAGTGCGCTCTTTTCCACCATCTCGGGCAAGCGTGCGGGCGATTTGCGTATCGATCGAGACGTCGACTACTAAGATACGGTCAACCAGTTCCGCCTGGCCGGTTTCGAGAAGGAGCGGGGAAACAAGCAGGCAATAAGCGGTTCGGCTGCTGGAGATTTTTTGTATCAGCCATTTTCTGATTAATGGATGTAACAGCTCTTCTAGCCAGTGCCTCTCCTTTTCTTGATGGAAAATTACTTGTCGTAGCGCTCCGCGGTCTAGATCACCATCTGACAACAGTATCTCGGAGCCAAAATGCTTAGCTATTTCTGCCAGAGCAGGGGTGCCTGGCGCGACGACTTCTCGAGCAGCGATATCGGCGTCAACCAACTCTACCTCCAGGGCAGCAAACATCTCAGCAACCGTGCTCTTGCCGCTGCCGATGCCGCCGGTAAGCCCGACTACAAACATCTTCGGCCTCTGTAAGGTTGAAATATCCTGGATTGTGGGCTCGACATTATAAAAAACGACTAATATAAAGGGAGTAGATCTGGTGTCCCCAGATCATGATGATGAGGCCGGCGCCGGCCAGAAACGGGCCAAATGGCATAGGCGCCGATTTGTCTCTGCTCATAAGGAGCGTGCTGCCAATACCAAAAGTTACCCCAGCCAGCGACGAAAGTAAGACAATGGGGAGCAAGGCTTGCCACCCCATCCATGCACCCAGTGCGGCAAGCAATTTAAAGTCGCCATAACCAATTCCGTCCTTGCCGGTCGCCAGTTTGAAAACCCAGTAGAACGACCAGAGTGACAGATAGCCAACAGCGGCTCCGAGAACTGATTCCTGCGATGTGACGCCAGTTCCGAAGTCCTGAGTGTTGACTGCCAGGCCAAGCCAGAGCAGCGGCAGAGTGATATTGTCTGGCAGCAATTGATGATCAAAATCAATCATGGAGAGTGCGATCAGAGCCCAGACGAATAGCAAAAGTGCCAGCGTAAGCCATGTGGCGCCAAATTTCGCCGCAACCAGCGCTGACAAAAGCCCAGTGGTTAGCTCAACGGCGGGATACCGAACCGGGATTCTTGCCCTGCAACTGGCACATTTTCCGCCAAGCAGCACATAGCTGACTAGTGGGATATTTTCCCAGGCTCGGATGTTGTGTTGGCATTGAGGGCAATGAGAACCGGGTTCTGCCAATGACAGGTTTTTCGATGAAAGTGGACCCTTTTCGCCTGCTGGCTGCGGATTCTGTATCTTAAGAAATTCGCAGCATTGCTGTCTCCAGTTTCGCTGAAGAATAAGTGGCAAGCGGTAGACTACAACGTTGAGGAAGCTTCCTACCAGGAGCCCAAGCACAAAGCTAACTGTGATGAGATTTGCCGAACTCTGCTGTAACAGTTGGAATGGGCCCATTTAGCGTCGCACCTAGCTACATAATTGATTTAAGCAAAGGATTGGCCGATGCATTCTGATGTGTTGTTTCACGCTGTGTGGGTTGAGCGCTATGGTTTTCCTTTGGCTATTGATCATCTGCCCCTTTACTATAATTATGCCTGTTCCGCCTAAAACGATAACGGATTATTCAGCTGCTCAGGTATTGAAAATCGCGTAAGGTTTTGCGCTGGAATTAGTACGATTAACACAGGCGTTTTCCTACGCAAGACCCTCCTCTTGCCCATTGAATAGGGGGTTTAGCGTCATCTAAAGTTAACTTATAGGTCATCCCATCCAGGATGGTGGAATCATGCTGCCATATCATTGTGATTACTCCATCAGCAACCATTACACCGTGGACGGTTTCACCGACAGTAACATTAGCGGGTATGCCAAGCGACCCCCCATCGAGATCAGCTAGGGCCGACGGATTTCGAGTCTGGATTGCACGCTCTACAGCTTCTTTGTAAGGGATCGCCGCAAGGACAAGCTCTGAGAACTCTGCGCGGATGGAGTGGTTCTGAAACGCTGCGAGCACTATCGTTATTATTAGGGTGAAGATGGCTAAGAAAGTCATCAACTCCAGCAATGTGAAGCCTAGCAGTTTTCTCATATATTCGGACCTGATTGGGGCTATTCAGTTTTAGCCCTTACTATGTATGTCTTCCCCCGATGCATGACCTCCGAGGTTCGGCAGCCCTATCAAGGCGTCGGTGGAGCCGCTTCGATTGCTTTCTCGCGTAAGTAATCTAGCCGGCTTGGGTTTTTTATTTCTAATGATACCTAGAAATAGACTAATTTTAAAAAGCCAAGTCGGTGTTTGTATCTTGTATCATTACGTCTGGGCACGGATATTTTCCCTGGTGCAACCAAGTCGGTTTCCATTTTCTGCTAATGTGTGATCTGTAGATTGTCTTGAGCAATGAAAACGTGCGTTTGATTGTTGAGCCACTAAGCCGACACTCATCATCAGAAAGATTTTTGGAGCTCCGGACTGCTGGTCTTTTCGATGAAATAGTCATGCAGAAGCTGTGTTATTCAGGCAGTGTTCATGAAGAGTAGAGTAAATTAAATCTTTAATTATCTAAATTGATTATCAAAAATTTCCGGGTGTCATTGTGACTAAATGTCTCTTAGCTTGAACTGCAGTCGCTGCTGGTTTATCGTTGCGAGTACGGGGTCATGGTGTTATTTAGGTCTATATTATTTTAATCAATGCAGTTATCGGGGCTGATTGTTCTCGGTATTGGAGGAAGGTAATGAAAAAATCGGTACACTTTGCGGCTCGCTTGACAATGCTGATTGGTCTTGTCGTCGCACAGCCGGGCCTGAGTCAGGACAAGACAGTCAATGACGGTGTTTTCACTGCGGCACAGGTCGCTTCGGGCCAGTCGGTGTATGACGCGCAGTGCAAAACCTGCCACAACATGCGTTTCTACCGCGATACCTTGCGTTCCTGGAGTAATCAGCCGCTGCTTTATTTGTGGGAAAATATCATGGGAACGATGCCTGCAGATAATCCGGGGTCGCTGATGTTTGAAGAGTATACGGACGTAATTGCCTATATTCTGTCGGAGAACGGATTCCCCGCGGGTGACGCGACCCTTGACCCCGACAATGGAATGGATGCCATCAAGATTCTTGCGCCGTGAGGGTTGTGTAGCAGCAGCCGGCGTCAGCCGTCAACGTATCTCGCAGAAAAAGGCCGGTAACTACCGGCCTTTTTCTGCTCGCTGGTCTTATGCCCGCTCGGATATCGGTCTCGGTGTTATTGTGTCACCAGACTGGGGTCAATGGCGTCTGTAGGGCAAGCCTCAAGAACCCGTCTGATTTCATTACGGTCACTGGATTCCAGCTGGACATCATACTTCTCGGCAATCACTTCCCACAGCTGGGCATATTCGCATTGGAAGTCTTCTCGGGGCATGTAGCGGCTCGGGCCCCTGTCTCGTTTGCGGCGAATTTCTTGCTTGTCGACCAGCATGAGATTCAGTGGGTCATTGGAAAACTGGATCTTTTTCTCTGGCATCCATCGGTCGCCGCCATGGGTGTGTGCGTACATGCGGGGTATGACGTGGTCGATATCGATCTGGACGGCCACGGTGAAGGTTTTTCCGGTGTATTCATCCAGCCACTCACCGGTGCGAACGACGCAGTTCCTTGGGTTGGTATATCTGACTTCGGTCTTGCTGGTGAGAATGAGCATCTCCTGGCGCGTTGACTGGCAGTCTTGATCGAAGTCCTCCTCGAATGGCCAGTCATCTTCATTGAAGAATCTCTCGCGGTCCCGATAATTTGTCATGACGCCATCTCTTCTCCGGCGCATTGGATCGAAGGTGTCCGGGATTGAGCAACCAGTCATGTGGCAATGGTAGGAGGGGCCGAAGTAATGCCCCCCATTAAGGTCGAGGCTGCCCGGATGCGCTTGTGCGCCCGGTTCGATGACGAAACAAACCAAAAACGCCATGACCTGCATAAGCCGAGTCTTTTTCATGGTTACTCCCAAAGCGTTGAAGCAGAAACCTGGGTCGCCCGATGCTGACTGAAATTTCTGCAAGCGAGTGTTTAGAAATCGATCAGTAAGGAAAGATCTAGTGCCCGACAGTGTTTAGTCAGCGCTCCCACGGATATGTAGTCTACGCCAGTTTCTGCGATTCTGACCAGTTGGTCGTCTTCGATTCCGCCTGATGCTTCAAGTTTCGCGCGGTTCCGATTTTGCGCTACCGCTTGCTTCAACTGGTCAATTGAAAAATTATCCAGCATGACAATGTCTGCGCGAGCGGCCAGGGCGGCTTCCATTTCGTCGAGATTTTGGACTTCGATCTGCACTTTTTTGCCGGGACTGGCTGCTCGTGCCTTCGCGATCGAAGCAGCAATACCCCCGCAACTCACGATATGATTTTCCTTGATCAAATAGGCGTCGAACAGGCCCATCCTGTGGTTCCTGCCGCCGCCCACCGTCACCGCGTATTTCTGTGCTGTTCGCAGTCCTGGCAGGGTTTTCCGAGTATCTAGCAAAGTAGCCGCAGTGTGCTGAATGAGATTTGCGAAGTTGGCGGTCTGCGTGGTGGTTGCTGAGAGAGTCTGCAGAAAATTCAAGGCCGTTCGCTCACCGCTCATCAGCGCCCTCGCGGGGCCTCGAAGGTCGCAGAGCTTTTGGCCTGGTTCGATCGGATTCCCTTCTTGCACATGCCAGTCAAGACAGACAGCGTCATTAAGCTGGCGGAAGGTTTCTTGCGCCCAAGGTATACCGCAAATGTACCCGGTGTCTTTACTGACAATACGGCCCTGGGCGTGTTTGTGCTCGGGAATCAATGCCGCCGTGATGTCGCCGCTTCCGAGGTCTTCAGTCAAAGTGCGACGCACTGTCTCAGTAATGTCTTCAGGAAGTTGATTCGGGGACGATTGCCTGTTCATTATTTCCGATTTCCGAGTGTCTAGCTTCTGAGTTCCGAACGTCTGAACTGTCTCAGGGTCAGGGTGTTACCGCGTTGGGTGAACTCGATCTGTTTCAGTGCGCTCATACCCAAGAGGATTGTCTTGCCCCCCATGCTCGGTGTGATGCTTGCGGCCACCCCGCTGAGCTCAATTTCTCCGAGCGTCAACTGATTTATCGTGGTGGAAAAAACGGGTACCACACCGGCGGCAGTGTTCACTAGGGTTCGGGCGCCATAATTAAGTCCAAGATTTTCGGCCAGGCTTGCTGGCACTGCGACATCAGTTGCGCCGGTATCCAACAGGAAGGTGACGGGTCTGCCGTTCACAGTGCCTGATGATACATAATGCCCCTGCCTGTTGCGGAGCAGGACGACTTGCAATGAGCCGTCTTTCAGCGCAGCGCTGTCCGGGTCGGTATTCGGGTTGTTCTGCCTTGCTATCCAGCCATCGAAAAAGACGGTCAACGCAGCCAGTGCCAGCGCAAAGCAGATGGCAAGCATTCCCTGTCCAAGCTTTCTCTCAGGCGGCTGTGTGGGCGAGCTCATCCTCAAATTATCACCCAAGGAAAAATGATTGCAAAGCCAGCGATAGCCTGACGACGCTGGGAATGTCATCCGGCCTGCCTTTCTGACGATCAACTGTGTTGGCGGATTGACCCAAATGGAGAGCTTTCGATATAGGGTGCGCTGCTGAGTAGATAGTTACTGCGAGATATGTCACTGTGTCGATGATGGAAACAAGTCTTCGCCCAGCAGTTGCCTGGCTGGTAGAAATCAGTGAGCGGTCCTTCAGCGCCCGTGTTGACTATAAGGCAGGTCGGTGGCCTGGACGTGCTGTGATAAACTGATATCGCGGTTCGACTACAAGACTATATCTATAAGACTAAACATAGTGCCCAGATGACTGTTGAATCACACAGGCTAATCAGCGCGAGCTTCGTCGAGTCACCAAATCAGAGCGCAAGGCCAGCAGAGGCTCTAATCAGCTTGCTTGTCATTCATAATATCAGCTTGCCACCGGGAGAATTCGGTGGTGATTCGATCACGCAGCTTTTCTGCAATACGCTTAATTGTTCTGCTCACCCTTATTTTCGGACGCTGGAGGGTTTGCGTGTGTCGGCACATGTGCTCATTCGCCGAAACGGAGACATCATGCAGTTTGTGCCGTTTGATCGCAAAGCCTGGCATGCCGGAAAATCTTCATTCCAAGGCATTGATAATTGTAATGACTTTTCCATTGGGGTGGAGCTTGAGGGGACCGATCATGATCCTTTTACCGACAGCCAGTATGCGGCTTTAACCCTAGTAACTCGCGATCTGTTGGCTGCTTACCCAGGTTTGACTGAGTCGCGTATCGTGGGCCATAGTGATGTGGCGCCGGGTCGAAAAAGCGATCCCGGGCCATGTTTTGATTGGGAGAGATATCGACGTTCTCTTCGTTCCTGACAACACATACTTTCATCTTTGGATGAGTTTTCCGGTTATCTTGATTAGTCTGACAATCAACTATCTCTGGTTGAAGGACTTCGATCGCTTTGATGATTCCTGGTTCTTTCGATAACGTCGCCTGATTGAGGGGGCTTTTTTTCGTCTTGAAATCAAGAAAGAGATTTCCTGG